>Ga0207714_1000315_pt1 | contig 33498 bp, 42 predicted proteins | sample PonA232FremontCA_2_FD_187270 | JGI IMG/M metagenome (GOLD analysis project Ga0207714, IMG submission 187270) | Marine sediment microbial community from Fremont, CA, USA - Pond A23 Sediment 2 (SPAdes) | ecosystem: Environmental > Aquatic > Marine > Unclassified | place: USA: Fremont, California...
TCTGTCGAAGTCTGCCGGACTCCCCAAGGCAAAAACAACTTCGGGAGTCCGAATACGATGGAAGATAGGAGTACCGGGGGCTTGGCACTCCCAGCAGTCCCACCCGCTATAGTCCGTGAACCCCACACGGATTCTCACCGTACTGGGGTTCGGTGGCACTGCAAACCTGAAATCTCCAACGCTCAGGATTCCTCGCGCCTTCAGGCCGAGGAGGATGTCAAGTGGCGGAGGAAGAGATTACTCTATGTGGCCTTCCTCGCGGAGCTGGTCCGCGTCACGCTCGTCGTAGCGCCACGCGATATCCGCCTTCTCGTCCTGCCAGTCCCACGGTTCGACAAGGACGGTGTCGCCCTCCTCGATCCATACGCGGTATTTCATCCGACCGGGGATCCGGCCCATGCGCGTCTCGCCATCCTCACACTGGACGCGGACGTGGTTTCCGCCGTCGTGACGGGTGACGCGGGCGAAGAGCTCATTCTCCTCAGGCATCCGGAGCGGACGACGTGTTGACTCGTCGTCGGTCTGATCGGTACTCATACTTTATCTACACACCGAACACGGGTAAGTGTCGCGAGAGTCGTGTTATCACGCCGGCGCTGTCATCCACTCACGTGAGAGCCTCAAAAGCCGCTGTCAGCGTACTTATCCCGCCGATAGAGGTTGAGCTCCTGAACCGAGGAGGGGCTCTGATCAACCGCGAAGGCAACGGCATCGGCGACCTCCTCTGGCGCGGTGACCTCGCCGGGAGCAAACTGGTCGGCGAAGGATTCGCCATCCTGTCCACCGAACTCCGTGCGGACCTCCGAGGGGTTGATGATGCTCACACCCACTCCGCGATCGCCAAACTGGGCGGCAAGACTGTGGGCGAATCCCCGCACCCACCACTTGGTGGCCGCATAAACCGGATTGAACGACCGGGGAAACTGGCCGGCGAAGCTTCCGATGGCGACAAACGTCCCTTCCGTCTCGATAAGATCCGGAAGCGTCGCCCGCGCGACAAAGAACATCCCATCAACGTTGGTTTCCTGCATCGCGAAATACTCCTCGTCGGTGAGTTCGGTGACCGTGCTGCCGCGGGCGAGACCGGCGTTCGCAACGACCGCATCAAGTCGTCCAAGCGCGTCAGTCGCCGTCTCGATGGCGTTCTCAACGGCCGCCCGTGATCGGACGTCTGCCGGCGTCGGGACAGCGGTGACATCATACTCGGTTCTGAGTGTGTCGGCAAGATCCGCGAGCCGCTCCTCGCGACGGGCAAGCAGCGCCACGTCGTTGCCGTCGGCGGCCAGCGCGTGGGCGGTCGCCTCGCCGATACCCGAACTCGCACCAGTAATCAATGCAGGAGTCATCACCGGCACTGATACCGGCAGCGTCCTAAGCACTCGGATTCGCCTGAGACGGCCTCGAAAAAACTAAACCACAGGGCTTTGCGCTTTCACGTACTCCCGGCCGTGACGCCCGGGGGTGCATCCACCATGGGACTCGACATCCTGGCTGCCTACGATGGCTCAGCACACGGAGACAGAGCGCTTGAGTACGCCTGCCAGCTCGGGTCGTGGAACGAGGGCTCCGTCACGGCCGTATACGCCGTACAGCCCGACATCTACGACGCAGCGAAGAGTGACGGCCTCTCGAATCTCTCGGAGGAATACCGCCGCCAGGTGCTTGAGACGATCGACGAGGCCGAACAGCGGGGACAGGAGCTGCTTGAACGCGCCGAGACGGTGGCGGCCGAAACGGACTGTGAGCGCATCGATACGACACTCGTCTATGGCGATCCAGCCAACGAAATCGTCGCGTACGCCGAGAAGAACGCCTTCGATACCATCGTTGTCGGCCACCGTGAACGCGGGGAGCGGCCGGCGTTCCCCATCGGAAGCGTTGCCCAGGCAATCATCGAACGGGCATCGGTTCCCGTAACGGTCACGCGGTGAGTGGATCAACCGCTACGGGATAGATGGCCAGCCTGCGCACTCGATCCATCATGAACGTACATGATCGAAAGTATTAATACCCACAACCCAAATGAACAATTGTGATGGATCGATTCACCGCAAACTACGGCATCGGTCAATTGAACCCAGAGGACACGCCGACGTACGACGAGCGCGACCGTCCTGCGATCGACGGCGAAGCACCAGCCACCCGCGACGGCCAGCAGGCCGCTGATTGAGACTCTGACGCCTTCTTCGAGACGCACCGCCGCCGAGCGACAGCGTTCTGATTAGCAGTTGTTGGTAATACGATTTCTTTAGTCAGTGTGGGGCGTGCAACAAGGCCGTCCCACGTATAATTACATGCCCTCTGTTGAATAAAATTATCGTGTTTTCAACCACTGTTAGGGGGTGTAAACGAACGGGATGTCGAGTCCGAAGGCCGATGCTAATGCCATGAGGATGATGTAGATGGTGAGGATGATCCCGCTTGTCAGGCCGATCACGACCGGGAGGTCACCGTCCTTGAGCATACAAGAACAATCACACCGGTGGCGTATAAAGGGGACTACTCGGGGCTGTATCAATCGACATCAGCACGCTGGCGCCGAGATCGTACACCAGTGGGCCCGCCCGGATTTGAACCAGGGACGAAGCGGTTATGAGCCGCTCTCTCTAACCAGACTGAGATACAGGCCCATCGTCACCTTGTTGTTCACGAGTGGATCTAATGTCTGTCGGATCACAGACGCTCGTGTTGGTAACTCCCCTGATACAGCCCCTCGTGGTCGGCACTCGCGAGCACGAACTGTCCGATTCGTGCGCCGGCCTCAATGTCGATTGGATGTCCAACGGTCAACAACCCCTCGCCTTTGCCTTCGTAGCCGGCGTCCCAGACGGCGGTGTGGAGCATACACGAGTTGCGCATGAGTGACGACCGCGGTAGGATGAACCCGATGTGTTCCTCGGGGACACCGACCGTCTCGGCGTACTGTGCAACGTATGCGCCCGGAGCGAGTCGATACACCCCGTCATCGGGGTCGATGGCGGTTCGCTCGCCGATTGTTGTCCCCTCGCGGCCGATACGCCCGGCAGTGGTCTGTTCGAGTATCGCCTCAAGCGTGAGGTCAACCCCGTTTGGCTGGATCTGTGCGTCGGTGACCGATCCAAGCTGATCGGCGACAAACTGGCCGGAGCGAAACATGCTGTCGCGGTGGTACGGTACGAAAAAAGCCCTTTCGTCGCCTGGTGAGAACGTGGTCGTTTTACCCACGCGGCCAAATAGCGGTATAATGACTACTGACGGGCAGACGCGCCGATTCGGAGGGTTGACACTCGAACACGACCGCGAGTGGGACTACGAACTCGATCGGATCGCTGACGCCGTCGAGGAACGCGATGTCGAGACCATCGGCCTGCAGTTCCCCCAAGGGCTCAAGCGCCAAGCCCCCGGCGTCGCCGACGATATCACCGACTATGTCGATCGGGATGTTACAGCACTCATCTCGGGGCAGCCCTGTTATGGCGCCTGCGACGTTGACATGCAACTCGCGCGACAGACGGATCTGTTTGTCCACTTCGGACACACGGCGATGTCCGAGTCCGAGGGGATTATCTACGTGCCGCTGTATTCAAACGTCGACCCGTCACCGATCATCGACGAGGCGCTCGCCGAGTTCCCCGACGAACTTGACGAACTCGGACTCGTCACGACCGCTCAGCACGTCCACCGGCTTGAGGAGATGCGCGAGCAGATTGAGGCCGCCGGATACACCGTCCATACCCGGAAGGGGGCCGAACGACTCTCGCGCGAGGGCCAGGTGCTCGGGTGCAACTACGCCAGTGCTGATCTCCCTGTCGACCAACTGCTGTACGTCGGTGGCGGCCAGTTCCACCCCGTCGGACTGGCGATGGAACACCCCGACAAGGACGTAGTGATCGCGGACCCGGTAAACAACCTCGTAACCGACGCGACCGCCGAGGAGTTCATCAAACAGCGTTACGGCGCCGTCCACCGAGCGATGGACGCCGAGACCTGGGGAGTCGTCTACTGCACCAAGATCGGCCAGGGCCGGTTTGAGCGCGCCCAGGAGATTGTCGCAAACAACGACGACGCCTATCTGATCACCACCGACGAGGTTACGCCCGACCGGCTTCGCTCGTTCGGACTCGACGCATACGTCAACACGGGCTGTCCACGGGTCACGACTGACGATGGGGCACAGTTTCCGGCACCATTGTTGACCCCTGGTGAGTACGAGATTGCCGTTGGTAACAAGCCGCTTGACTCGCTGTCCTTCGATACCTTCCATGGAACCTGGTGACCCTGGATATTATTCTTAGGAATCAACGAACCTTTTTGTATTCGCCGGGAGTATGACATTGTGATGGCGTCCCGACGGACTCTGGCCCAGCAACTGGGTGTCGTGGCCGACTTCGAGGACCCTCGGGTCGATCTTGAGCAGTACACGACGCCGCCCGAACTCGCCGCTACCATCGTTCACGATGCGGACCTCCGCAGTGACATCGAGGACCGCATCGTGGTTGATCTCGGCGCCGGGACCGGTATGCTCGGACTCGCGGCCGCTCTCAGAGGTCCTCGACTGGTACTCGGACTCGAACTCGATCCCGACGCGCTCCAGACAGCACTGGCGAATGAACGCCGGGTCGCAAGTCAGACGGTCGTCGAATGGATCAATGCCGACGCGACTCAACCGCCGATCGCCCCGCCGCATACGGAGACCACCGTTCTGATGAACCCGCCGTTCGGTGCTCAACACGACAATCGTGGCGCCGACCGCCGGTTTCTCACCGCCGCTGCCGAGCTCGGAGGCGTCTCTTATTCGGTGCACAACGCCGATAGTCGTGAATTCATCGAGGCCTTCGCCGCCGATCACGGCGGGACCGTCACCGCCGCTTTCGCCGCCGAACTCGAGATTGATCACCAGTTTGCCTTCCACGAGGCCGACTCGAAAGCGATCGACGCCGAGGTCTTTCGCATCGAGTGGACGACTCAGTAGCGCTCTTTTGTCGCGATCGGCGTTCGCGTGCCGTTGTGGTTCACGACTACCGTCGGGCCGTTCTGTAGCGACGAGACGGTGATCGTCAGCCAGTCGACGACCACGGTTTCGTTCCGAGCGGGTAACCGCGTGACCGTCGTCTCGTTGGGTGATCTGATGCGAAGGGCAAACTCACCGTCCTCAGCGACGAAGAGCTGAAATCGGTGATCATCGACGTATACCGTTGACGTTGAGGCGTCGGATGCAAACGCCTGCACGGTCCGGTTGTCCGCGGTGAGATCGACCGTGTAAACTGTTTCCCCTCCGAGTACGTCCCACCCGGTCCGGTCAACATCGACCGTCTCCGACCACCCCACGCCACCAACAGTGACCGTTTCGTGACCGGTCGAAGCGAGTCGACTGGCAGAGATCTGCTGTGTCCAGACGTGCCGGCGATCGCTACTGACGATCACACCGCTGGTGTTGATCGCGGCGAGTTCGAATCCCGGCGCCTCGATAACCGGGACGATGCGATTGCGTACCTCCTCCTGATAGGTGACTGTGTAGTCTCCGACTGCGACTGACTCGTTGATCGGTGGCGGGTCGGCCGTGTCGGTACTGAGATTCAGCGGGATGGCCGGACCGATCAGTGTCGCCAGGATCAGGCCAACGGCAACCATTGCTGTCTGGCGGCGCGTTGGAACAATCTCGAAGTGACCAACGGCCGGCAGCGGCCGCTTCGATCCAACGACGGCACCTACCAGCACGAGGGCAACAAGCACCACGAGAATCACGCCACCGGCCCGGTAAAGCACGTAGGTGTCGTTACCAGCGTATCGGTAGACCGCCCAGAGCTGCTGGCTGATGGCATACAGTATCACGGCCACAAAAAATCGTCCAGGTGATGGGCGGGTTCCACGGCGGTGGGCGAGCGCGACCCCGAGAAAGATGCCAAAAAGAAAGCCGATTGCGTGTCCTTGAATGGCAACCTCTGCCCATCCAGGAACGGTCGGCGGACTCGGAGTCGCCGCGGCGACGACAACCGGCTCCTTGAGCGCGCGGTAGACGACACGTACGCCGCCGATAGCGAGTACTGCCACGAGCGTCAGTAGTGGTCGTATTACCACAGCGAAGCCAGCGTACGCGAAGACCACTGCAGAGAAGCCAATGACCGGACCGAGTGAGAATGCTGCTGTGAGGATGCCAACCACAAGCGTCACACCCGGGAAAATCAGTGCCGCTCTGACGATGGGAATCCGCCAGAGCGCATCATCCCGGCACGTGGAGCGTCCGCCATCGGAGCGGGGATAATGCCCCCAGAGGTACTCTACAAGCGGGGCGAGCACAACCGTTGCGCTGAGGTTGCCGATAAGATGTGACGGTGAGGCGTGGGTAAATCCCGCCGTCAGCATCCCTGTCGGATAGAGGTACGACCAGGCCCGAAACGGCACCACCAGAGGATCATCCCATGTCCAGAAGCCACGCTGGAGGAACAGATACACGCCGAGGAGTCCAAGCACGACGAGCACCGATCCCACCGGGATACCGTAGATGAGCCGAGCCCGGAGCTGGCGGATCCACCGCCGATCGTCGAAATACCCGACCGCTACGAACGCGCCTGCTAACGACACGATGAGGGCCGCCGCAAACGCCCGGTCCATGCACATGGCAGTCGTGCGATTCGCTTAGATGCCTCGGTGACCTGCGCGCTTCGAAACGCTCAAACACGTGACGCGAATACTGTAGATATGGACCTGCGGGTTATCGAGAGTGACGAGACAGAACTCGCTATCGAGATCGCCGGCGAGGATCACACGTTCATGAATGTCCTCAAGGGCGCGCTCCTTGAGACCGATGGCGTCGCCGCGGCAACCTACGACGTGAATCCCGAACAATCAGGGGGGCAGACGGAGCCGATCCTGACGATCAAGACTGATGGAAGCGTCGAACCTCTTGACGCACTTGAGGCCGGCGCGCGGCGTGTCGGCGACAAAACCAACGCCTTTCGCGACGCTTTCGAGGCTGCACAGGCCTAACGCTTTGGCTGGTTACTGGCGCTTAGGCCCCTTTCTCAAGGAGTCGTTCGCGAATCACCGATTCTCGTAATTCCGTTCACTCTGTGCCGGGTATCTGTACCACTGCCAGTCGAGAACTGGAAATACGTGTGTCGCAAAACGAGAAAGCCCTGCCCGCAGCGAGTGCGGTAGCGCGAGCAGGGTGGGAGTTTACCGTCGGATAGGAATGTCCCGCTCGGCGAGGTATGCCTTGGTTTCCTCAATACTGAACTCGTCGAAGTGGAAGATTGACGCGGCAAGTGCAGCATCTGCCCCGGCCTCGGTGAATGCTTCGTACATGTGCTCGGGGTGACCACACCCTGAGGAGGCGATGACCGGGGTGTCGACGGTGTCACAGACCGCCTTTGTCAGCGGAATGTCGTAGCCGTCCTTCGTCCCATCGCGATCGATCGAGTTGACGAACAACTCGCCGGCGCCACGTTCCTCGGCCGCGTTCGCCCATTCGACCACATCGCGTCCGGTACCCTCGCGACCGCCCTTGACCGTACACTCGAACCAGCAGGACTCACCGTCCACGGAGACGTAGTGTTCACCCTGCTCGTCGTACCGACGCTTGGCATCGATCGAGATTACAATACACTGCGAGCCAAACGCGTCAGCCCCCTCGGTGATGAGTGCGGGTCGTTCGATCGCGCCGGTGTTGATCGAGACCTTGTCGGCGCCGGCCCGAAGGGTCTCTTTGATGTCGTCTTTCGTTCGGATGCCACCGCCGACGAGTAACGGAATAAAGCAGGTATCGGCCACCTGCTCGACGGTGTCTAACATTGTCTCGCGTCCCTCCGCGGAGGCGGTGATATCGAGAAACACCAGTTCGTCGGCGCCGGCCTCGTTGTAGTGCTTGGCCATCGCGACCGGATCGCCCGTGTACTCAAGATCCTCGAAGTTGACCCCCGTGTAGACGGCCGCGTTCCCCTCATCATCGAGATCGACATCGATGCAGGGGATCACCCGCTTTGTGAGTGTCATTACGCGGGCGTATGCAGCCGATGGCTAAAAACCATCAGGCGTTGACGCGAGTGAGGGGATTTTATACAATCTGACGAGAACTACGGGTGTATGGCCTCTGACGGCGTCTCGTCCTACGAGCGCACGACGGCACCACAGAGTGAGTATGCCCGCTGGACGGTCCTCGTCGGCGGACTCGTCCTTGCGATCGGGGTGGGACTCACTATCGCCGTTCCGCTGTTGTTTGTGTGACTTCTCCCACGACTATGTCGTGGGCTTTCTTCTCGATTCTGTGTAACGCCGGGCGTGATCACGCCACGGATATCGTGCTGTCAGCGGCGCGAACACGTGCGATTAGAAGACGTACTCGTCCTCGTGACCCATCATTCCGTCATCCTCGTACCCCGGCTCCTCCTCTTCGTCCGATGGCCCACTCGTTTTGTAGGCCTTCAGTCCCGTTGAGAGCAACTCTTCGATGGCCTCCTCGCGGTTAAGAAACTCGCCGCGTTCGACCAGCTGAGCGATCTGCATTTCGAGATGCTCGGGGACCGTAATCTCCACTTTCGGCATCTGGCGTTGGGGGGTTTGCCGGAGGGGTCCTTAAAACTGACGGGCCCCCCGGCCGATCACCGGGTCCGAATCTCGTCGGCGTCCGTGACGATCTGGGTTTCGGCTTCGCCGCTGGTGACCTCGTTGATCAGATCGTAGAACTCGTCTTGCATCCCCGCTGGGAACGTGATCACGCCGATCCAGGAGCCATCGGGCTGCCACTCCTCTTTGTCAAGACTGCCGAACTCCCTGATCTGGGCCTGGGCACTGCCGGCGTATTCGGCCGGCACCTGGACGGCGACGGTAATCTCGTCGAACCGGATCGGAATCACCGGCCGCAGGGCATCGAGTGCCTCCTCGACTTGGGGTTCAACCGGTTCCATCGGATCGACCCGGAAGTCCGTCTCCTCAAGTGCACTCTCGATCCGCTCCGGCGGGTGGGGGGCGTCGTCCATCTGTGGGTTGACTGCGTTGCGTGCGATCCGATCGATCAGTTGGCGGTGTTTCTGCTCGCGCATCTCGCGGCGCTGGTCGGCCGTGATCTGGATTTCGCCACGCTTGATCACCTCCGGAATAATCTCGAGAGGGTCGGTCGTCCCGAAGACCTCTTCAAGCGCGGACTCGGCCGGCCGATCGCCGCGTGAGGCGTTCTCGAAGACATCCTCGGCGGCAATGACGTCCTCGAGGTCGCCTTCGAAGTCGCCACGCTTGATCGCGAGGGCTGCGTCCGGATCAACCAGTACCTCGAAGCGCTCCCCGTGTGACTCAAGTCGCGCGGTGACCGCGTCGTCAAGGGAAATCATGCTCGGCGCTAACGCGTGAGTCACAAAAGGGGTTCGGGTGTCGCAGACACCCACGGGCGCAACTGCGGTCGTCCTGTGGCTATTCTTCGTCGGCCGACTCCTCGTCCGCCGGCTCAAGAATGTCCTCGGCGGCGAGATACTCTTCGATGTCCGCATCGCTCAGTTCGCTGAACTGCTCGGAGTCGACATCGATCGTCGCCATGCCGATCTCCTCGGGCCGGAGTGATCCGTCGTTGACGGTCGCCAGCGCGTTCAGCGCCAGGGTGATTCCGCCGTCGAGGGTGTTACCTTCCTCGTGGTGGTCCTCAAGATACTCCTGGATCTCGCCGCGGTCGGCTCCGACCGCCAGCGCCTGCCACTCGTAGGGAGTGCCGGACGGATCCGTTTCGTAGAGCCGTGGTTCGCCGTTTTCGATCCCACCAATGATCAGTGCCACGCCGAAGGGGCGGGCCCCCCCGACCTGGGTATACTGCTGGATATGGTCGGTGACGTTCTTCGTGAGCGTCTCAACACCGATAGGCTCGTTGTACCGCAGTCGGTTGACCTGGGCCTGCTGACGAGCGAAGTCAATGAGCTGTCGCGCGTCGGCAACGTGACCAGCCGACGCGATCCCGATATGATCGTCGACCTTGTGGATTTTCTCGACACTCGCCCGCTCCATCAGCGGCGAGCGAATCCGCTTGTCGACCGCGAACACCACGCCATCGGCGGTACGTACGCCGATGCTTGCCGTGCCGCGCTTGACGGCTTCGCGTGCATATTCGACCTGGTAAAGGCGTCCATCCGGTGAAAAGATCGTGATCCCACGATCGTATGCCTGCTGTTGGGCTTGTCCCTGCATAGTAGTGTATCACTCGTGTTGGAAATCGAGGTCTGTCGCGCCGACGTACGTGGAGCCCTCCCGGAGATCGACTCGGGGCGGTCGGACGACCGCAGTCCGCTCCTCGCCATCGAACACGACGGTTCTCTCTTCTGTTTTTACATGCGCGCGTCCTAAATACTTTTCTTCACATGCACGGATCGTTCCGCTTGTCCCCCGGACCCGTACCCCAATTGGGGTCGAGCCAACGCGGTCGACACAGGCGATGACGGCCCGGGCCCGATCAACGGTCCCGCGGTAGCACCGAACAACGGCCTCGTTACCGCCGTCGTACTGGCGAAACCGGACGACCGTTAACCCGATTGTGGCACTTCCGGCGTCGCCGACTAGCGCGCGAGCGGCCTGCCAGAGCGCAGTCTGAAAGGCGTCACGTGATATATCCTCCTTCGGGTGGGTTTCAATCTCGACGGCGAGGTACCGCCAGCGTGGCTGGAGGTGCTTGGGCAGGTGTTTCATGTCCGATCCTCCGGCCGCCCGTGGTACACGCCCGGCTCGATAACCGTGGGATCCTGTCGCCGCTGGCTCCGCTCAAGCAGTCGACCCCAGGTCGTTAGTCCGGTCTCAATCGCGTCCGCGCCGACACCGATGACCTCCCCAAGCGCAATGAGGTCGCGAGGGGCACGCATCTGAAGATGGTCGGCCGCGTCCGCACTCGTCACCCACGGTGCGTCGGCGTCTTCAAGCAACTCGATAAGCTTTCGCCGGCTGCGGATCGCCTGTACTCGTCGTCCGCCACTTGCCCGGAGGACCGGCGCCAGGTTGAGTTCAATGGCAACGCCATTATCCGCGGCAGCGGCGGCGATGACGTGGTTAACGTCACCCTGTTTGGCCATCGGGGCTGTCAATACGTCGACGCGCGGGTCCTCGACTGCGAATCGGTTGAGGTCGGGGGTCCCCCCCCGAACCAAGAGAAGATCGCACGCCGAGCGGTAGTGTCCCACGGCGCCGCTTGCCTCCTGGCGGTCGGTCGGATTGAGTTCAAGACCGATTCCGACGGGCTGAGGCACCGCCGCCGCCTGAGCGGTGACCGTTTCGAGATCCTCCGGTGTAGCCCGGACGATGAGTCCATCGTACCCATACTCCCCGACGGTCAGTGCCAGCCGGGAGACGGTTGCATCCCGTGGCCGAACCGCTTCGTACATCGAAGACATATCCGCGGTGTCTCAGATCCGCTCCTCGATCAGCGTGGTGACGTTGTCGACGGCGATGTCGGGGTTGGCCGGATACGCCTCAATCTTGGCCCGGAGCATGATACCGTCGCCCCGCTCAACCCGGCCCTGGTAGGCCGCCTGCTTGTCGAGTTGGACAAAGAGTTCACAGTTGTCCGTGACACGGTCATCAAGCTCGCTGGCGATCGTCGCCAGCACACCACCCTCGGTCAGCCGGTCCAGCACGTACCGGATGTCGTCGGCTGTTTCGATGCGTGTCGAGAACACGACGATGCGGTCGCCATGGTGGCCGGTGCTCTCGGCCCGGTCAATTGGGGTCTCCTCCGGAATGAGTGCTTCAAGCGCCGAACGGACGCGTGTCTCGTCTTCGGTGGCATAACAGAACGTCCGGAGGTCAACGTAGTGCAGCGGGACCGAGCCCATGGTCGATCAGGCGATCACTCCGCGGGCGTCAGCGCGTCCTCCGGGACTCCGGATTCCTGTCCTTCTTCAAAGCTGACGGTGTAGTTCGCGTCACCGAACATCGTCTCCATGACCTGCGTGATTTCGCCCTCCTCGCCGTCGTAGTCGCTGTGTTCGTCGTGGAGTACGACGCGATCACCTTTCTCGTAGCTCATATCGGATTGCTTCGGGAGGCGGCGCAAAAAGGACATGGTTCCCGTGTGTCGGAATGCGTGTGCCCTGTAACACTGCCTCACACAATCCTTATACTACCGGATCAGTATATTTGAGGTATGCACGTCGCCAGTGCTGCATCGGCCGAGAGCGACCGTTCGCTGACTGCCGCCACCGGTAGCGCACGCTTCTTTACACTCTCGGAAAAACTGGCGACAAATGGATTCGGGATGTGGTCACGAGGACACGGAGGGTGCCAACCTATCGCCGTGCCCATGGCTGCTGTGTCGTCCCGGATCGTTCGCCCGTCCCCTGGCGGGCCATATCGCCCACCGGCCACGGGTGATGGCCACCCAGCTTAGGGTATGAGCGTCTCACAACATCCGATCGCCCTCCGCATAGAACAGACTGTCGGCAGCAACTCCGCGTTGCTGGCGACCGTCATGTTCCTGCCGCTCTTGGATGGCGTCTTCCCAGCACTCGTCCTCTCGGAGACGCTTGACTCCATTGCGGGCATCATCATGGTCGGCCTGCTGATCTTTGGCGGGTCGGCGACGGTCGCCGTCATCCTCGCCGACTTTGATGGGACGCCAAAGGAGTGTGCACGGGCCGTCCTCCTTGTCGGGCTTCCGCTGATCGCGGTGGCAGCGCTTGAGGCGGCCATCGCACCGACGCTTAAGGATCTGCTCAACCTGGTGATCTTCGAGCGGTTCGCCGCGTTGGTCATCCTTGCTATCGCCGCGAGTACGGCCAGCGCCCGTGTTGGCCACTACCTGCCCCGGCCAGCGGTCATCGTCGGCCTTGGGCTGATTGCCAGTCTCAACCCGGCCGGCCTTGAGGTGACCTTCGTCTCCGATCCGGAGTTGATCCTCCGGGGGGCTGCTGCGGCCGCCGTCGGCGTTGCTTTCGGGCTGGCCATCGCGCTGGCGGGCCCACAGCTCCGGCGGTGGGTTGATCTTGATCGGTTCCGGTTCGGGAGTGCCGTCTCACTTGGGCTGTTGCCGCTATCGATCATTGGCCTGCCCTTTGGCGAGTACGCCCCGCTTGGGGCGCTGGCGCTGACGGCCCTTTTCGCCGTCGAGCCGCCATCGGACGAACGCGATGAGTCCGAGGAACAGGAGATTCCAGAGAATCCAGGGACCGTCGAACGGGCCCCCTGGCTGTGAGTCCCGGTTATTCTAGTGAGATCCTGCTTAACAGTCGGTGAAAACACAGAAGCGTTATTCAGCACTGATCAACTGATTAGCCCTGAGCCGGCGTTCTAATGCTGTCCGCACCGAATAACGAACTCGGATGCACAACAACTGTTGATAGAGAGGCCTCGAAAGGTCTTTAGACGGGGCCCACCCATCATCCGGCGCATATGACCGTACGCGTTGGGATTCTTGGTGCTACCGGAGCCGTTGGCCAGCGATTCATCCAACTCCTTGCCGATCACGATCGGTTCGAAGTGGCCGCACTGACAGCCAGCAGCGATAGCGCAGGGAAGCCGTATTCTGAGGCCGCCAAGTGGCGAGCGAGTGGCCCGATCCCCTCCTCTGTCGCTGACATCACAGTCACCGAGACCACGCCTGAGGCCGTCTCCTCGGAGGTCCCGCTGTTGTTCTCTGCACTGCCTTCCGGTGTCGCTGAACGTGTTGAACCGGGGTTCGTCGAGGCCGGATATATTGTCTCCTCGAACGCCTCGAACGATCGACTGGCGGAGGACATCCCGCTGGTCATCCCGGAGGTCAACGCCGAGCACCTCGCTCTTCTTGAGGTCCAGCGCGACGAGCGCGGGTGGGACGGAGCGCTTGTGAAGAACCCCAACTGTTCGACAATCACGATGGTCCCGCCCCTGGCGGCGCTTGATACGTTCGGGCTGTCGGCCATCCGAGTGGCGACGCTGCAGGCCGTCTCCGGCGCCGGATACGCCGGGGTGACCTCGATGGAAATCATCGACAACGTGCTCCCGCACATCGGCGGCGAGGAGAACAAGATGGAAACCGAGACCCGAAAGCTCCTCGGGGAGTTCGATGGGGCGACCATCGACTGGCACGATGTCTCCATTGCCGCCTCGTGTAACCGGGTTGCGACGCTCGATGGCCATCTTGAAAACGTCTGGGTCGAAACCGAGGATGACCTTGCTCCGGCGCGCGCCGAACAGGCACTTGAGGCGGCGCCGACGGTTGACCTCCCGAGTGCCCCTGATGAGCTCATTCGGGTCTTTGATGACCCTAACCGCCCACAGCCACGGCTTGATCGAAACATCGAGGGCGGCCAGGCCGTTGCTGTCGGACCGATCCAGGAAACGCCTTGGGGCATCCAGTTCGACTGTCTCGCGCACAACACCATCCGCGGCGCCGCCGGCGCCAGTCTCCTCAACGGCGAGTTGCTCGTCGAACGCGGCTACCTGTAGGAGGACTCAAGCCACCGGATCCACAGGGCATACGCGTGCCGACGGACACCTTGACATACGAGCTGCTCGGATGGGCGGCAGACGGCCCGACCCTCGATCTCGATCATACCCGCTTCGGATACGCCGGTAAGTTCCGAACGCCACGGACCGGCAAGGCTGTTGCCCGTGACGGGGAGATTGTCGCGGCGGTGTGTTTCAACGATGACCGGGCGTACGCTAACGCCCTGCGGATCCGGTATCTTACCGTCCGCGAGAATCGCCGTGGTGAATCGATCGGCCCCCGGCTGGCGGCCTTCGTTCGGCGCCGTGCCCGCGACCGGGGCTACGATCGGATCCGGATTGCTGTCAATAATCCCATCGCGTATGATGCGTTGTACAAGGCTGGCTTCGGGTACACCGGTGAGGAGCGCGAACTGGGCGAGTTGCTGCTTGAGGCGCCTAATGATCAGCCGGAGACGGCCTACTATAATGGCCTTGACGCCTTCGCGCGTGAGGACCTACCGGCGGCCCACCGCGCAGTGATCGATCGCGGCCGTGACCGTGGTCCCCCAGCGCTGGTGACGGTACCGTAGCGTGTCAGCCGGTGTTCTTCAGGCCAGCGGAGATGCCCTTGAGCGTGAGCCGGAGTGTCCGTTCCTCGGTCTCCGTCCGGTGGGTCTGGGAAAGGAGGTGCTGCTGAAGGAGGTGCAACGGCTCGACGTATGGGTTTCGACGATGAAGTGACTCTCGAAGGTAGTCCCGATCGATCGGATGCTCCCGATCAGTGATATCGGTCAGGAGTGTCACCGCCCGCTCGTACTCGGTACGGATTTGTGAGACGAACGCCTCGCGAACCTCCGGCGGAGCGTTCCGGGCGTACTCCTCGGCGATCTCGATGTCGGCCCGGCCCAGTGCCAGGGTGGCATAGTCGACCATGACGCTGAAAAACGGCCAACGGTCGTACATCTTCGAGAGCGTTTCGATGCTTCCGCCGGCTTCGAGATACGCGTCGATCCCTGTCGCGATGCCGTACCATCCCGGCAGGAGGAACCGTGCCTGCGTCCAGGCAAACATCCAGGCGGTCGCATCGATCTCCTCGATGGCACGCTCGCCGCGCGCCTGGTCGGCCCCGGATCCCAGATCGAGCTCCTCGATGGCCGCAATCGGCGTGGTCGTTTCGAAGAACTGACCGAACGCCTCGGCGCCAACCAGCTCCCGGTAGGCGTCGTGTGCGGCCCCGGACATCGTTTCCATGGCCGCCAACCAGCTGTCGGGGATCGCCTCGATTTCCCCAGTGGTTGCCTCACACCGGGCCCGCACCTGCGCATCGATCATCTGCTCGATGTTGCGCTCGGCAATGCGGCGGTTGCCGTATTTCTCAGCGATCGCCTCGCCTTCCTCAAGGAAGCCAACCGGACCGGCGATTGTCGCCGGCGGCTCGGCGCGCAACGCGTCGTTCATTGGCGATCCGCCCCGGGAGATCGGCCCCCCACGACCGTGGAGCATGCGCAGATCGACCGGACGGTCCTCGACAACAGCCGCAAGGGCGAGTTTCGTCCGCCGGCGGGCCCAGGCGCTTGAGAGGAAGCCACTTTCCTGGTTTGTATCGGCGTAGCTCAGCATCACCTCCTGGAACTGATCGCTCGCGGTGACGGCCTGTTCGTAGGCAGGATTCTCAAGAAGCGTCTCGACGCAGTCGGCGGCGGTCGTCAGCCCATCGACGGTCGAGAAGATCGGGACGATGTTGATCCCAGCGTGCCCCGGCAGGTCGACGACGTCGGCTTGGTCGGCCAAAAACAGCACCTCAAGTACCTCCGAGGGGGCCTCGACACCAGCGACGGCGTACCGGTCAACAGCCTCGGGGCTGAACCGGCGGTGCCAGTCCGCCAGCCGCTCGAAGAGCTCACACACGCGAGCGGTTGATTCCTCAAGGCCTGTACGATCGGTGAGATCAACGATCGGCTCGTCCTGGCGGATGGCGTCGGTGAGTACCTCCTGTCGGTCGGCCTCCGCGAGGTCCGCGTAGTCGATGCCGACCCGATCAAGAAGTGCGGTGACTGCGGTTGTGTGTGCGTCGGTCCGATCACGCAGGTCGAGACTCGCGAGTGCGAAGCCGAAGGTCTCGACCCGCCGCCGCAGCGGCTCGACATGGGCAGCGACGACCTCGTCGGCGCCGTTTGCCCGGAGACTGTCGGCGATGACAGCCAGATCCGCCTCGAAGTCGGCCACGTCGTCGTACCCGCCGGGGCGGACATCGCCAACCCGATCGAGCCGTTCGCGCATCAACAGGAGCTTCTGTCGGTAGGGTTCGCCGGGGTATCGTTCGCGAGCTTCTTCGGCGACGCCCGGGAGTCGGTCTCGGTCGGCCGATAGCGACTTCTCGAAGGCCTCGCCGACGTCGATCCGCGATCCGTCCTGACTGAGCACGCCGAGCAACTCGAAGAGATCCTCGCGATACCGTTCGAGGACGGCCCGACGCTGGCGTTCGAGCGTTTTCTCGGTCACGTCGGGAGTAATGTGCGGGTTGCCGGCGCGGTCGCCACCGGCCCAGGATCGAAAGCCAACCAGCTGTGGAACCGAGACATCCTCGAAGACCTCATCGAAGGCTGTCTCGAACTCATCATAGACCTCGCCGATGGTATCATACAGCGTGTTCTCAAGGTACCACTGAACATTCCGCGCCTCATCACCGGCCTGCGGCTGGCGGGTGCGGACCTGTGGTGTCTGCCAGAAGCTTGTGACCTCCGCGTCGATGTCGCGGCTGTGGTGGCGTCGTTCCTTTTTGGTGAGTCGGTGTTCGTCGAGCGCCTCTAGGTGCTCGCTGATCGACTCAAGTTTGGTCTTGACCGTCTTCCGACGGGCCTCGGTCGGATGATCGGTGAACGTCGGTTCCACGCGTACGTCCGCGAGTAGCCGCTCGACGTCGTCGCCCTCAAGATCGGCGTCGGCTAGGGTCATGGCGGTCTCCTCGGGTGTACTGCTGAGCTCGCCTGTGTTTGAGCCCTCGCGGATTGCCCGGACGTGCTCGCGACTCTCTGCGAGATTAATGAGTTCGAAATAGGTGGTAAACGCCCGCGCAACGATGCTTTCCTCCTCGGGTGTGAGTGCGTCGAGGGTCTGTCGGAGGTCCTGTCGCGACTCGAGTTCCCCGTCCCGGTAGTCGATCGCGGACGTCCGGAGGTCCTCGACGATCTCGAAGTGGCGTCGTGAGGTCTGCTCGCGAAGGACATCGCCGAGGAGTCGCCCGAGTTCACGGACGTCCTGCCTGACCGTCCGGTTGTGGAGTGTCATTACCGGCGAGCCTTTCTCGGGCGTGCTAAATCCACCGGTTTGCGGGTGGTCGGCGTGTGGATGACCGACACGCGAAGCGATGGGGTGCGAACTGCGGATGAGTGTCGATGGTGTCCGGGGAGGCCCCGTGGCGCGCGCTTAGTTGTACTCGCGCCACCGGTTGCCACACTCGGTGCACTTAAAAAAGCGCGTCGGCGGCTCGTCGGCCGAGGCGGTCTGCTTGATCGTATACCACGCTGTCTCGTTGCCACATTCCTCACAGACCACATCATCGGTGGTTGGCTTGCCCTCGAAGGTGGCGTTCTCTTCGGTGTCGATCACGTCGTCCTCGGTCTGCTCCTCGGTGCTGACGAACGCCGCAGCGCGATCCTCGTCACGCTCGGCGGTCGCCCCACAGTTCGTACACACCAGCACACCGTCTTGGGGCTTCATCATCGAACCACACTGGTCGCAAAACTGCATACCCACAAGCTTGGCCCGGAGCGGGCATCAGTCCCACGCTTCGCGCTGACGACAGGATTTAATACCCGGACCTGTTACATTTAAACCGTAATGCCGGAGATCTGCTCGACGTGCGGGTTGCCCGAGGAGCTCTGTGTCTGCGAAGACGTCGCGAAGGACTCCCAGGAAATCGAGATCCGCATCGACGAGCGCCGCTATGGGAAGGAGGTAACGATCATCGAAGGGTTCGATCCGAACGACGTCGACCTCGACAGTCTCTCGTCGGATCTCAAGAGCAAGTTCGCCTGCGGGGGTACCGTCGAGGACGGCGCCGTCGAGCTCCAGGGGAACCACCAGGGGCGCGTCGAGGACTTCCTGAAGGATCGCGGTTACAACGTGGTCTGATCCTCGTTCTGCGGGACGTACCCGTCTGCCGCCGCAAGCAGTAGGCCACCGATTGTCGCGTCGTTCGCCGGAGCGGCGCGAGCCGTTTTGATCGCGTCTGCCGCCGGTACGCGTTCAACACTGAGAAACTCGTTTTGATCGCGGTCCGTCGGTCCGGGATCAAGTCCCTCGGCGACGACAATCCCGCGTCGGTGCCGAAGGACACCTGTTGCGACGGCGTGTCGCTGGATGGTTGTCACCCGATCAGCCGTGTAGCCGGTCTCCTCGCGGAGTTCTCGGCGAGCGGCCGCTTCGTAGGTGTCGGCGGGGACGGTGTCGATTGCCCGCCCGTCATGCTCGTCGACGATTCCCGCCGGGAGTTCATACTGAGACTCCTGGATCGTCGGCCGGTACTGCTTGACAAAGACGACCTCTTTGTTGTCGGTGATCGGTACAACGACCACCGCCGGCGCGAGTGCGGCCCAGTAGTAGTCCTTCTGGCTCCCGTCGGGCTGTTCGACGCGGTCGTATCCACCGGTGTACCAGCCGGTGTCGTACTCGACCTCCGATGCGATGACGGGCCAGGGCGTCTCGTCCATACGCACTAGTCGCCACCCGGAGGTTCTACGGGTTTCGTTCTTGGGCTAGATGTTCCCGGTAGAAATCGCCGTAGGCCTGCCGCTGGAGTGTCGCGACCGCGGCCTCAGTGTCGGACTGGAAGGTCGTCGCGATAGCTCGACCGTCGAAGGCGTGCCAGGCCACCCGATCGACGTTCGGACTGCCGATCTCGCGCAACTCGCCGGTAAACTCGGCTCGCCAGTCGTCGTACTCCGCCCGGTCGCCGACGGCAACCACCAGCAGCGACGCAAACAGCGCGTCCTGCGCCGTTGCGATCACGTCGTCGGTGACACGGCGGTCGTACTCCTCAGGATCGAACGCCATCGACCGGGCCACCTCGCGGACGACGACCGCGGCCGGCTGTTCTAAGGCCGCGTACGTCTCCCGAACCCCCTCGGGGGTCTCCGGGGAGAGAACCCCAACAGTATGCATACACCACGGTAGTGGCCGCGGTCACTAACCCGTTGTGCTCCGGGATGGCCTACAGCTGCCGGAGCATCAACACGGCGTCCTCGTCGTCGTGATAGTATCCCTCCTCGCGGCCGGCCGGCTCGAATCCAAACGAGCGATAGAGGTTGCGGGCGGCCTCGTTCGAGGCCCGCACCTCAAGACTCACCGCGTGGGCCCCCGCTACCCGGAGGTGGGTCAACACTCCGGTCAGCAACCGGGTTCCAATCCCCTGATTGCGCATCTCTGGGGCCACCGCGAAGTCCTTGATGTGTCCAACAGCGTTCTCCTGGTGCGCCAGCAGGTCTGCGAGGACGAATCCAACAACGCGGCCGCTCTCGGCGTCTGCGGCGACGAGAAACGCAGCGGCGTCGAGGTGCTCGCTGAACGCCCGGTACGGCCACGGGTCCTCAAATGATGCCTGCTCGATCCGATGGACTGCAACGAGATCGGCGGGCTCGGCCGTCCGGATGTCGATCGACGCCGCTACCACGCGTGATCAGTCGTCCGCCGGGGCGGCCGTGCCAGACCCGGTGGCCTGTTCGCGGGTCCAGGCGAGTTTGCCGCCGGCGGCGAGGATGTCCCGCTCGCGCTCGGAGGCATCGAGGGTGGCCGTCGCCTCCCACTCGTCGTTGACGCGGACGGTGAACTCCTCGTCACCGTTGACGACCCCTTCACGGACATCGTCGACAATCTCGATGTCGTCGCCCTGGTCGATGCGCTCGTAGGTCTCAGCGTCGATCTCTAGCGGGATCAGTCCGAAGTTGAAGAGGTTCGCGCGGTGGATCCGGGCGAAGCTCTGGGCGAGAACACCCTCGACACCCAGATACATCGGACACATCGCGGCGTGCTCGCGGGAGGACCCCTGGCCGTAGTTTTCGCCGGCGACAAGGAAGCCACCGTCGGCAGCCGCAGCACGGTCGGCGAAGGTCTCGTCAACCCGCGAGAGGGTGTATTCTGAGAGCTTGTCGATGTTCGAGCGGTACATCAGGATGTCCTGGGTTGCCGGGATGATGTGATCCGTCGTGATATTGTCGTCCATCTTGAGCAGTGCCGGCCCGTCAATGTCGGCACCCAGAGGATCCTTGATCGGGACATCACCGATGTTCGGCCCCTTGACGAGCTCGTCGTCCGGAGCCTCATCGGGCGTGATGATATCGGGGTCGGTCTCGGCGGTGTAGGCGTACTGGTCGCCCAACTCGAAGCCGGGCGCCTCAACATCGTCGAGCTCCCGTGGATCGACGATCTCACCGGCAATTGCGGCGGCAGTTGCCACCTCCGGCGAGCACAGGTATACGCTGTCGTCCTCAAGTCCAGAGCGCCCCTCGAAGTTGCGGTTGAACGTCCGGAGGCTCACCGAGTCGGAGGCGGGCACGTGACCGATCCCGATGCAGGGGCCACAGGTCGACTCCGAGAAGTTGACACCGGCGGACATCATCTTCGCAACCCAGCCCTCGCGGGCGAGCATCTCGCTGGCCTGCTTCGAGCCCGGGGCGACGATCATCTCGGTCGTGTCGTCGACAGTTCGTCCCTCAAGCATCTTCGCCGCAGGCAGGACGTCCTCGTAGGCGCCATTGGTACACGAACCGATGATGACCTGCTCGACATCCCGGCCGGCAACCTCGCTGACCGGCACGACGTTGTCGGGCATCGACGGCGCCGCAATGAGGGGTTCGAGCTCCGAGAGGTCAACGACGATCTCGTCGTGGTACTCGGCGTCCTCATCGGGCTGGATCTCCTCGTAGTCCTCGGGCCGACCCAGCTGCTCGAGGAACGCCTCGGTGCGTTCGTCGGTCGGGAAAATCGAGGTTGTTGCCCCAAGCTCGGTCCCCATGTTGGTGATGGTCGTCCGCTCGGGGACCGACAGCGTCTCGACGCCCGGCCCGGTGTACTCGAAGATTTTGCCGACGCCACCCTTGACCGTCAGCCGGCGGAGCAATTCGAGGATAATATCCTTCGCGGTCGCCCACTCGGGAAGCTCGCCCTCCAGTCGGACGTTGACGATCTCGGGCATCTCGACGTAGTAAGGCGCGCCACCCATCGCGACGGAAATATCGATCCCGCCGGCACCGATGGCCAGCTGGCCGAGACCGCCCGGTGTTGGCGTGTGTGAGTCGCTGCCGAGCATCGTCTTCCCCGGCGTCGCAAAGTTCTCCTTGTGGACTTGGTGACAGATCCCGTTGCCCGGTCGGGAGAAGTACGCGCCGTAGGTGCCGGCAGCCGATCGGAGGAACCGGTGGTCGTCGGTATTCCGGAAGTCGAACTGGTAGGTCTGGTGATCACAGTACTGCGCGGCGAGGTCGGTCTGGACCTCATCGAGGCCCATGGCCTCGAACTGGAGCCAGACCATCGTCCCCGTCGTGTCCTGCGTGAGCACCTGATCAATCTCGATGCCGATCTGCTCGCCGGGAGTCAACTCGCCCTCGACGAGATGATCAGCCAGAATTTTCTCCGTAATCGTCTTGCCCATAGCATGTTGTGCTGGCCGGGCGGCGAACATAAATCCCTAGCGCACGATCCTGAGAGAACAATATTTGCCGCAGTCATCTCCCCGCTTGGCAGCATCCGGAGACTTTTGTCTACCCTCTGTGATGGTCCGCTATGGTCCATAGTGACTGGGGCGACTGGCTGCCGCAGGCCGTCGCCGCGGCTGACCCCGAAACGGCCGCCCTCTGGTATCTCGGCTGTAACGGGGCGATTCTCAAGGCGCACGATGGAAGTACGATCTTCGTCGATCCCTATCTCGGGACGGGCGACCCGCCGCGGACCGTCCGATCGATCCCGGTTCCCTTCGCCCCCGAGGATGTTCAGGCTGCCGACGCCGTGTTGATTACCCACGAACATACCGACCACTGTCACGGCCCCAGTCAGGGCCCGATCCTCGCTGAGACCGGCGCGACACTGTTCGGCCCCGACGCCGCCACCGACCTGACGACGGACTGGCCGGCGACATACGGGATCGATGCCGACCAGCTTGTGACGGTTGCCGAGGGCGATCGAATCGAGATCGGCACTATCACCGTCCATGTCGAGGGGGCCAACGATCCTGACGCCGAACATCCTGTGAGCTATGTCTTTGAAATCGACGGCCACACCCTCATCCACGGTGGCGACGCACGACCAGGCGAGCCCTTCGTTGAGGTTGGCGAGCGTCATAATATCGATACCGGCCTGCTAGCGTTCGGCTCAGCGGGGATGATCCCCGACAAGGAGACCGGCGAGGAGTCCTACACGAAGTGGTACAACGATGAGAACGAGCTCATCAAGGCAGCGACCCAGCTCCAGCTTGATCGGCTGGTGCCGACTCACTGGGACATGTGGCGTGGTCTGACGGCTGATCCGACCGCCGTTGTTCATCACGCCCGCCGGATGCCGCATCCCCGATATGTCCACCCGATTGAGATCGGTGACCGGATCGATCTTGAGGGATGATCGGACGACCCTCGCGTCGGGCCCGTCGTAACGTCATCACGCCACCGCCGCGGGGCAACATTCAATTCCGGGGTTCCAGTAGGCCCCGCACATGAGCGAACCAACCCCCGACGAGGAGGAGTTGATCGTCGAGGAGGAGGGGGTCACCGTCACGAAGACGTTTGTGCCGGATGACCTTCCGGTTCCTGCGATCCGGTTTCTCATTGCGTCGACCCGTGAGACGCCGGTTGTCGTCACGCTCCAGGATACGATTCCACGGACGTTCTCGATGAACAGCGTCGGGTTTCACCCCGAGTACGGGGCCGACAACTGGACGGCTCACCAGGATCACCGGGTGGTCTACGAACGCGAACTCGCGCCGGCCGAGGATGTCGAGACCGTCTATGGCATCCGTATCGACAAGCCCGAACAGGCGGTTCCCTTCATGACATCCCCGGAGCTTACCGTGCGATCACCCACCACCGCATCCGCGACCGGGACCGATCCGGGATCGTCCCTCGCCGCCCCGGAGGATGCGCAGGCGGCCAAGGAACTGCTCGCAGCGGACACCGATGACAGTGCAACGACATCGGTCGCCGCCACAACGGAGAATACGGCAGCCGAGCAGTCGTCGATCGTCACACAGCTAATCGAGGAGATTGAGGCGGGCGGACTCGGGGCGAGCGAACGACAGGCGCTTCGTGAGGCCCTCGACATCGAGGAGCCGACCGACGTGGAGACACGGATCAGTCACCTGCAGTCGCGCATCGAGGAGGTGGCCGCTCATCAGACGTCCATGCGTGAGGATCTTGAGCGGCTCGAAGGCGCCGATGAGACCGCAGGTGAGGCCGACATCGAAGCCATCGAGATGGAACTCCAGGCGCTCGTCGACCGCGTTGACGCGCTTGAGGACGCGACCGACCAGCACAGCGAATACGAACTGTCCGATCTTGAAGCCCGGCTCAAGGCGGTGACCGATCGACTAGACGCTATTGAGGACGACGTCGCGACGCTCCGGGACGATGTTGATGCCATCCAGCGGTGGCGTAACCGCCTCGGAGATCTCTTTTCGTGAGCCGCCGATTGGCGCTCCTGACTCGCTATGCGTCGTCGTGCTCAAGCGCTACGGCGCGGAGTTCCTCGCCGCGCTCACTGTCGACAGTGAGCGTCGGGACCGATGTCGGATCACCATCGGCGTCAACGGCGACGTAGGTGGTGGTAGTCCAGGAGGTCTCGGTCGTTTCGCCGGTTCGGGGATCCTCGTGATAGCTGGTGAGATGCACGTGGACGCTCGTCTCGCCTGCGTCGAAGACGTACGCGTCGATCAGGACGGTATCGCCGACGGGAACGGGATGCCCGAAGTCGATTGCCCCCATGCGGGCGGTCACACACGTTTCGCCGCTAAAGCGCATGGCAGCCATTGCTCCAACCTCATCAAGCCACTTCATGACACTCCCACCATGGGCGGTTCCGTATGAGTTCGAGTCGTTCGGCTGGATCCGAAAGCGGTTCCGCAGGTGGGTGTCCTCCACACTCGGCATGGACGTACCACAGCCAGTACGAGGATGAACCTTGCGACACGATCGCGCTAGGCCTCGGCGATCAGCGACTCAAGATACTTCGTGACGTGATCGTCCATCCGACGTTTGAATCCTGCTTGGCGGGCCAGCCGATCCAGCTCACGGGAGGCGTAGGTCCCATACTGTAGCGCCTTCTTATCGCGGATACGGATCGACTCGGGGACCCATCCGGTGACGGCCTCGCGCAAGCCGACCTTGCGGCGGTCGCCGGCAACGAGGTGTGCCTCCGGAAGGGCAAGCGCTGCCCGGACAACCCGATCGTCAAGCAGTGGTGTCACCGGCTCGACCCCGGCCGCTCGGATGGCCAACACGTCGCGTTCGAGTTGGGCCGGCAGCGTTCGAAGAAGCTCATCGCGAGCCCCCCGGACGGTGTCGGCCTCGACTCGCGGGTCCGTCGGCGCCTTAGCGACCTTGGCATATCCGCCAAAGAGCTCGTCGGCCCCCTGGCCGACTGCCAGCCGGTCAAAGCCGGCCTCGGCGACGCGCTTGGCCGTCAGGTACAGTGGAGTTGCGATCGCGACATCCATCGCGTTGGTCCGACCGGTCGCTCTCGCAACCGTCGTGGCTGCCTCGCGAAGCTGATCGTGATCGAAGCGACAGACCGTGAGCGACCGGTTGAGGGCCTCGGCTCCGGCGCGTGCGGCCTCAAGATCATGACTCTCGGGGAAGCCAGCGACGAACAATGGTCCGTCAGTGGCGCTGGCAATGAGCCCAGAGTCGACGCCGCCGGAGAAGGCGACGGGAACATCGGTTGGAAGATCGGCAAGCGCTGCCTGGATCGCCTGCTTGAGTGTGTCGATCGGGGCCGTTGCGGACTCACGGTCCGTCGGCAGCGTCCAGTGTTGGGTGGGATCAGCCCACCCGACGGCCCCGGCGGGAAACCGCTGGGGCTGATCAAGAGCGGTTGGGGTGAACGCCCATTCTGGACGGCCGTCCGTCGAGGCCGTCATGTCGATAAAGAGTGGCTCGCGACCGAGCACGTCCCGAACCAACCGTCCATCACAGACGCCAGCAAATCCCCGGCCGCCCGGTAGTGGGGTCTGCTCGTCGATGGCCGTTCGAACGACGGCTGGAGTAGCGCCGCGGAGCGTCATCGATGGCTGGACATCCGGCGGTTGATGCGCCGTTTGATTCCGCCAGCCGCCTGGAGCATGCTGATCCGCCAGGGCGTGCGCTGTCCTTCGGTCTGGGTCCGCCCCGCACGGATGGCGTCAACGATCCCTTGGACCGATCGATCATCGACATCGATCAACGTTCGCGCCTGTCCGACCATCTCGCTGATGTGGGCATCGCTGCCGGCGACCTGTGGAAGCCGGCGACTGGCGGCAAAGCGCCGTGCGCGGCGGTTGCCGAGTCCAACGAGGAGTCGTGAGTTGTACACCTCGATGGCGTCGGCGACCGCAATCTCGTCACCGCTGAGGTGCTTGGCGACACCGTGTCGAGACTCTTGGAACGGGTGGGGAACTATGGCGATCCCGCCGCAATCGTGGATCGCATCGACCGTCTCGACGAAGGAGAGTCCAGCCTCAATCCGCTTGGTGATCCCGATGCCGAGGAGATGTCCGGCGGCGGTCGTGATCTCGATGCCAGGGATGCCGATCAGCCCGTAATCCGCGGCTCGATCGGCGGCTTCGAGGCTCGCGTCGATCCGATCATGATCGGTGATCGCCAGAGCGTCGAGCCCGATCGCTTGTGCTTGCTCTAACAGGAGGTCGATCGGGTCTCGACCGTCATGGGAGGCCGACGAATGCGCGTGGAGCTCGACCGACAACACAGACACATGAGTCATAGCCGTCGTGTGGTAAAAAACGCCCTGCTCTCTGGGAGACACTCCGGAACACCCATTAGGTGCGTCCGGCAAGCAGCCGGTAATGAGCCTGGCCGATTCCGACCGACGGCTGATCGTCGAGGAGCTCGGTCGCGAGCCGACTCGTGAAGAGGCCGCACTGTTCGAAAACCTCTGGAGCGAGCACTGTGCCTACCGGTCATCGCGGCCGTTGCTCGGACGGTTCGACAGCGAAGGCGATGCCGTCGTCGTCGGGCCGGGCGACGACGCCGCCGCGGTGGCACTCCCCGACGACGAGACCTATATCACCATTGGTGTCGAGAGCCACAACCACCCTTCATACGTTGATCCCTACGATGGGGCCGCAACCGGCGTCGGCGGGATCGTCCGGGATACGCTCTCGATGGGGGCCTACCCGATCGCGCTGGCGGACTCGTTGTACTTCGGTGACTTTGATCGCCAGCGAAGCCGGTATCTGCTTGAAGGGGTCGTCGAGGGGATCGCCGACTATGGGAATGCCATCGGCGTCCCAACGGTCGCTGGCTCGCTTGCGTTCCATCCGGATTACGAGGGCAATCCCCTGGTGAACGTCGCCTGCGTCGGGCTCACCGACGAGGAACGACTTCTCCGCGGGGCGCTGACCGAGCCGGGGAATGTGCTTGTGCTGGTGGGCAACGCCACCGGTCGCGACGGACTTGGCGGTGCCAGCTTTGCAAGCGAGGACCTCAGCGAGGATGCCGAAACCGAGGACCGGCCGGCTGTTCAGGTGGGCGATCCCTACGAGGAGAAGCTGCTGATTGAGGTCAACGAGCAATTGATCGAGGCGGATCTCGTCGAGAGTGCTCGCGATCTGGGAGCGGCTGGTCTCGGTGGGGCCACCTCCGAGATGGCCGCCCAGGGAGACCTGGGCGCACACGTCGAACTTGACCGGGTCCACCAGCGTGAGCCGGGGATGAACGCCCTTGAGATCCTGCTCTCTGAATCCCAAGAGCGGATGTGCTACGAGGTGCGTCCGGAACACGTCGATCGGGTCCAGGAGGTGGCGAGCCGATTCGATGTCGAGAGTTCGGTCATCGGCGAGGTGACCGAGGACCGCTATGTCTGCTCGTACGACGGCGAGACCGTCGTTGACGTGCCGGCGCCGACCCTCGCCGAGGGAGCACCGGTCGAGCCCCGTGATCGGGCGCCGGCCCCGACACCACCCGTGGACCGGCCAGTGGATGTCGGTATTGAGGAGGCGTTCGACGCGGTTGTCGGCAGTCCCAACGCGGCAGACACAGGCTGGGTGTACCACCAGTACGATCATGAGGTCGGCGTCCGGACGGCTGTCCCCCCAGGACACGACGCCGCGGTGCTGGCCATCCGCGAGGCCGATGTCGGGCTTGCTCTCTCGGCGGGGGCCGATCCCTGGTGGACAGATCAGGCCCCCTACGAGGGTGCCCGCGCCGTCGCCATCGAGAACGCGACGAACCTCGCTGCCGTCGGTGCCCGCCCGCTGGCGGCTGTCGACTGCCTCAACGGAGGGAATCCGGAAACATCCGAGGTCTTCGATGGATTCGCGCGCGTTGTTGAGGGGCTTGCTGATGCGTGTCGCTCACTTGCGGTCCCGGTTGTCGGCGGGAATGTCTCGCTGTACAACGACTCGGCCTCGGGGCCGATCCCGCCGACGCCAACCGTGGCGATGGTCGGGACGACGCCGACGTATAAGGCCCCCTCGCGGACGCTCACCTCGGAGGGCGAACTGCTGCTTGTCGGTGATCGTGGACTCGTCGATGGACCACAGCTTGGCGGTTCGGAGTACCTCGCGCAGTTCGGCGGCACCGATCGGTTCCCCAGTCCGCCGGGGGATCCACAGCCGTTCATCGAGACGACTGCGGCGGTCGCAACGCGCGAGAGCACCAACGCAGTGCACGATGTTGCACACGGGGGGCTCGCCGTTGCGCTCGCTGAGATGATCTCTGAGGAGGTTGGAGCAGCGGTCGAGATCGCGACGGACGATCCGATCGGCGCGCTCTGTCACGAACAGGCCGGGCGGGTGCTGATCCAGACGACCGACCCGGAAGGTGTTCGTGATGCCTTCGCTGGCGTTGCGCCGGTTGAGACGATCGGGTCGCCGACCGCGACGGGGGAACTGTCGCTCACGCTCGGTGAGGCGACGCTTAACCGGACCGCCGGGGCGATCGACGCCGATCGCGCGGTGCTTGAACGAACCCTTGAGTGACCCGCCTCGGGGCAATCCCCGAGGCACTCGGCCTGCTCCGCCTGTAGATATTCCGGGTGGCAGTGACTGTCGTCCTGTCGGACGATCCGTTCTCTCCCGACCGGCGGCTACTCTTCGGATGCGGTGTCCGACTGACTCTTGATGTCCGCAAGGTCGATATCTTGCTCTTCGGCGATTGCCTCAAGGATGGCGCGGTGCTGTTCGAGTTCCGTCTCAAGGCGTTCGATCCGCTCGTTGGTGTCCTCGGTCGTCTGCTCAAGGCCGACAACGCGGTCGCGCAAGTCTCCGAGTTGTTCATAGAGGGTCTCGGCCGTGTCGGTCAGTGTCTGAAGCTTCTTGGCGGTACTTCCCAGGCCCATATCCGGCGTCTGTACCGGCAGCCTCGTGTGTGTTCCGGTCGTCACGATCCCGTCGGCGAGGAAGGAACGAAAGGCCCTTAATGCAGCCAGGCGTATTTAAGAACTGGACTAGGCCGGGCAGCTAGGCCCTGCTCGTAAACCCGCATCATGGTCTTTAGCGGGGGCCGAAACCCGGGGGCGTCCGGTCAGAAGCGGCCGGGCCCCGCGAGCCAACGTGGAAGCCTCGTCCGTCGGGGGCGACGGTCCACGGCGATCGCCTGCAGGGGCGTCCCGTCGTGGTTAGCCGGCGTGACCCCGTCAGGCGCGGAAGCGAGCAGCGGATCGCCGGACACTCGTCGCTCGACGGGTCACGGGGTGGAGGAGGCAACCGGGTCCACCCGGTCACCGACGACCGGGCAAGCCTGGGCGTCCGTTCTCATGTATCTCATCACGCTGAGTGCCAACGCCGGTCAGGCCGTGAGGGGGTGTTCGGTCACGTCGATCCCGCCGACCAGCTGCCGGTGGGGGTACGGCATGTCGATGTCCGCCTCGTCGAAGCGTTCCTTGACGGCCTGAACGTACGCGCTGCGAATCCCGACGACGTCACTCCGGTTTGGATCATCGATCCAGACCCGCGACTGGAGCCCAACGGCCGAGTCACCGAGTTCGGTCACCCGGACCGACGGCTTCGGATCCGCGAGGATACCCTCGTGTGCTTGGGCCTCTTCGAGGATGATATCGGTTGCCTCGTCGATATCGTCGTCGTAGCCAATACCGAAGGTGATCTTCACGCGGAGCTGGTCCTTGGCGACGGGATTTTTGATCACACCGTCGGTGAGCTGGGCGTTTGGCACCGTCAGCAGTTCGTTGTCGAAGGTCCGAACCCTGGTGACCCGCAGACTGATGTCCTCGACGATCCCGGCGTGGTCGTCCCACTCGATCCAGTCGCCGATGCGAAAGGGCTCTTCGATGAACACGAACACGCCGGCGACGAAGTTCTTGATGACGTCCTGCATCGCAAACCCGATCGCGAGGGTCGCCGCGGCGGCGATCGTCGCAAGTGATGTGAGGAAGTTGCCAAATCCGGCGGCGCCGAAGGCAACGGTTACCGCCACAAACAACACGGCGTAGCGGCCGAGTTTGAGGATCGGCCGTCGGGCATGCACGTCGACATCACGCTGTCCGAGGAGCCGTTCGAGCACCCGAACGACCACACTCCGGCCAACGAGCCAGATGCCCCCGAAAACGACAATAAACACCAGCGCAGCGGCGACGGGGTCGGCGACTTCCGGAGGGACTCCGAACAGCTGGAAACCCTCCGAGACCGGATCGACAGCGAGCGGCGGGAGCGTCATCGTCGGAATACGGCGGTATTCCCGCGGGTTTCGAGGAGTTCGGCCCCGACATCATCGGCCAGTTGCTCGGCCAGCGCCTCCGTCGAGGTTCCCCCGCGGGCCGCTCGGAGGAACTTCACCTTCAGGAGATCCCGATTGTCCAGTTGATCGTCGACCTCCTCGCGGACCGATTCGAGTCCGTGTTTGCCGACCCAGACCGTCACATCGAGGTCGTGAATCCGCGCACGGAGTTCAGAATCCATAGTTCTGCAATCGTGGTCCGTTTTAAAGATGCTTGTGGTGGATGCCGGGCCCAGCGCCCTGACAAAAGCAATCCTTACGGCGCGTCACCGACTGGAAGTATATATGCGACCACGGGACCTGTCGGCCCACGGGGCGTACATCCCCGGGGAAGGCATTGAAGAAGTCGCCCGGGAACTCGATATGGAGCCGGACGCACTGCTTGCGCTCGGCTCGAACGAGAACCCACTCGGCCCGAGCCCGAAGGCCGTCGAGGCTATCCAAGCGGGCGCCGAGGCCGTCGCCGAGTACCCCAAGTCGAGCCATACCGACTTGACGCGGACGCTCGCCGAGCAGTGGGGGGTTACGCCGGCACAGATCTGGCTCTCGCCTGGTGCTGACGGCGCCATTGATTACCTCTCGCGGGCCGCGCTTGAACCGGGAGACCGGGTGTTGCTCCCCGAACCAGGCTTTGCCTACTACGGGATGAGCACCCGCTATCACCACGGCGAGACGGACACCTATCCGGTTAGCCGCGAGCGTGACTTTGCGATGCCCGTCGAGGCCGTACTGGAGGCCTACGATGGTCACCGGATCGTTCATCTGACCACGCCACACAACCCGACCGGGGCGATCTACACGCGTGATGAGATCCGCGAGATCGCCGCCGAGACCAACGATGAGACGCTGGTGGTCGTCGATGAGGCCTACGGCGAGTACAACCGACACCCCTCGGCCCGGGACCTCGTTGAGGAGCGGAGTGATATCGCCGTGTTACGGACCTTCTCGAAGGCCTACGGGCTCGCCGGCCTGCGGCTGGGCTACGCGATTGTTCCCGAGGCGTGGGCCGATGCCTATGCCCGGATCAACACGCCGTTCGCGGTCAACGAGCTGGCCTGTCGGGCGGGGCTCGCGGCGCTAGAGGATGATGCCCATCTTGAGGCGAGCATCGAGTCCGCCCGATGGGGTCGTCAGCGCATGCACGAGGCAATCAACGCACCGACCTGGGAGAGCCACGGCAACTTTGTGCTCGCCCATGTCGGGGATGCAACGGCCATCGCCGAGGCCCTCAAGCACGAGGGCGTGATCGTTCGAGACTGCACGAGCTTTGGGCTCCCAGAGTGCATTCGCGTGTCCTGTGGGACACGGGAGGGTACCGAACAGGCCATTGACGCGATCAACGAGGTTCTCGAAACAGCATGAGAGTCGCGGTGACCGGCACGCCAGGGACGGGCAAGACAACGGCCGTTGAGCACCTCGAAGCGGACACATCACTAGGGATTGAACTCCCGGTCGTCCACCTCAACGAGGTTCTTGAGGCCGAGGGACTCCACACGGGGCGAGACCCCGACCGCGGCAGCCTGGTTGCCGACATTGATGCCATCACCGACTACCTTGCAGACTACGACGACCTGCTCGTTGAATCACACCTCGCACACCATCTGCCAGTTGATCGCGTCGTGGTGTTGCGCTGTCACCCCGCGGTCCTCTCTGAGCGACTGCGCGAACGCGGTGAATCCCGGGATACTGCCGAGGAGAACGCCGAGTCCGAGGCGCTTGATGTGATCCTGAGCGAGGCTGTCGAGGAACACGGGGCATCGAACGTTTATGAAATCGAGACGACTGATCGGTCTCCGACGGCAATCGCGGCGGCGATTGCGGCAGTGCTCACTGGCGAGCGCGAACCGGCCGTTGGGACCGTCTCGTACGTCGAGTATCTCACATGACCCTCGATCGCTTCCGACCGCTGGCTGACCGCGTCCTCGATCCGATGGCCGGGTTTGCCGATCGGATTGGTATGACGCCCAACACCGTGAGCGTCATCGCCTTTGGTGTCGCGGCCGTCGCCGCCGGGTGTTTTTACCTGGCGCCCGGCCAGCGGTGGCTCTACGCCGCTGGCGGGCTACTTATTGGCCTCAACGGCTGGCTGGACCTGCTCGATGGCGCACTCGCCCGCGAACAACACACCAGTTCGCCGGCCGGTGATCTGCTTGATCACGTGCTTGATCGGTATGCGGACATCGTCGTGCTCGCGGGGCTAGCGGCCGGCATCGACCGGTTCGCTCTCGGCTTTGCCGCCGTCACGGGAGTCTTGTTGACCTCGTATCTCGGCACACAGATCGAGGCCGTCGGCCTCTCGCGTGCTTACGGAGGACTCCTGGGCCGCGCAGACCGGCTGGCGCTGATCGGCGTGGTTGCGTTCCTCGCGATCCCGCTTGCAGAGCCGATGTACGGGCTGACGGTCGTCGGGTGGCTTCTCGTCGTCTTCGCGATTGTCGGACACGTGACCGCCATCCAGCGGTTCGTCGGGGCGTGGGGCGACCTTCGGTAGGCGCGGCGCATCATTTAACCACGACGACCGTCAACCACCGCGTATGGTCCAGTGTGAGATGTGTGGTGCCGAAACGGCGAACCCGACGACGATCAAGGTCGAAGGTGCGGAACTGCAGGTCTGTAGTGACTGTGCCGAGTTCGGCACGGAGGTCCAGACCCAGGAGTCCTCAAGTACGTCGACGAAGTACTCGACGAGTTCGTCTGGGTCAAGCGATACCGGGGGTAGCAGCACCACCAGCACCACGAGTAGCGGGAGCCCCAGCCGCCGTTCGGACATGTTCGACGCCGTTGACGAGCTCGCGCAGGACTACGACGACCGCATTCGTCGGGCGCGGGAGAACCACGGGCTCAGTCAGTCTGATCTGGCGAACGAGCTCAACGAGAAGGCCAGTCTCATCCGGAAGGTCGAACGCGGTGATACCCTCCCTAGTGACTCCCTCCAGCAGAAACTTGAGCGGTACTTCGACATCTCGTTGAGTGCAGGCGGTGGCGACGAGGACACCGACTGGGACTCAGAGGTTGGTCCCGGGAACGTCACGCTTGGTGACGTCGTCGAACGTGGCGAGTAGTATTCGTCGGAAGTCCGGCTTCGTGGACAACCATCCGGCGTACCTGTTCGCCTGATCCCCCGCTGCTGGTTGTTGATTCTGACCTCATTTTCCTGGCGTTCGGCCACGCCGAACCCCCTCCGCCGACACGGCGCACTCGCAATCTATATCCTCGCGGGGCA
>Ga0207714_1000317_pt1 | contig 33484 bp, 25 predicted proteins | sample PonA232FremontCA_2_FD_187270 | JGI IMG/M metagenome (GOLD analysis project Ga0207714, IMG submission 187270) | Marine sediment microbial community from Fremont, CA, USA - Pond A23 Sediment 2 (SPAdes) | ecosystem: Environmental > Aquatic > Marine > Unclassified | place: USA: Fremont, California...
CGGTGTATACCTGGGTTTAAGTGTTTGGTGGTTCCCTTCGGTAGTAATTACGTTAAAGGTACCAAAGGACGCCTCTATACACTTCAACCACCCAAAACAACGGCTCTGGAAAGATCCGACTAGAGAAGAATTGAGTCTAGGTAATTAAAACGGAAGATCGCAGTTACTATTGGCAAGTTGGGCATGATACAGGTTTTCATTCCACCCGCAGACTCTGAGACAGGTTCCTGCCAGCTTTTAACAATGAGCAAGCGGAAAAATATAGCAGCGGCCCCCAGAAAGGAGCAAAGATGAAGTTATTGATTACTGCGGCGTAATTGGTTTTAATTTACTCAATAAATAAAGTTACTAGTTCGGTAACTGGTTTTGACAGCGGATACGGTTCGAATTAATTACTTTATGAACAGGAGGTACTTATGGAAGGAAATATAGCGGATAGCAGTCTTGCTCCCGCAGGGGAAAAGAAGATAGACTGGGTCAAATCCCATATGCCCGTAATGGAAGAGATAGAAGCTGAGCTGGCATCGGAAAAACCCTTCGCCGGTCGTACGATCGCCGTCAGCATTCACCTCGAAGCCAAAACGGCCCGGCTGGCCATGGCACTGGCGGAAGCAGGTGGGGACGTTTATATTACCAGCAGCAACCCCCTATCGACTCAGGACGACGTAGCGGCTGCTCTGAACGATTATGAAGGGGTAACGGTTTTTTCGCGTCACGGGGTCAGCATGGACGAATACGAGAAACAGCTCGAAAACGTGCTGAGCAGTCAGCCAGATTTAATCATAGACGACGGTGGGGACCTCGTTAAACAGCTTCACGGACCCCTGGAGGAGTACAGCAACGGAATAATCGGTGGTGCAGAGGAAACTACAACAGGCATCCACCGGCTAAAAGCACTGGACAGGGAGAATAGACTGAAGTTCCCCATGTTCGCGGTAAATGATGCCCGGATGAAGTACCTATTCGATAACCGCTACGGAACCGGTCAATCCACCTGGGACGCAATAACCAGAACCACGAACCTCACCGTAGCCGGAAGCACTGCCGTGGTCGTCGGATATGGATGGTGCGGCAGGGGTATCGCCAAGATAGCTGACGGGCTCGGCGCCGAAGTAATAGTGGTCGAGGTTGATCCGATCAAAGCGCTGGAGGCCAGAATGGACGGCCATCGGATCATGAACATAGAGGACGCAGCACCGCTGGGTGACTTCTTCGTAACTGCTACCGGAAATATTGACGTGATACCCGAAAGGGCTCTCAGGGAAATGAAGGATCAGGCAGTTCTGGCCAATGCTGGCCATTTCGACGTCGAAATCGATCTCGACGCCCTGGAAAAACTATCCAGCAACCGCGAGGATTTCCGGGATAACATCGAAAGGTTCTCCATGAAAGATGGACGGGAACTTTACCTGCTTGCCCAGGGTCGTCTCGTCAACCTGGCTGCCGGCGACGGTCATCCTGCGGAAATAATGGATATCAGCTTTGCCCTGCAAACGCTGACCGCCGAACACGTCCTTAAATCCGACGGTCTCGAGAATAAACTCTATTCAGTCCCCGACGAAGTAGACGAACGGGTAGCTGAGATGAAGCTGAGAAGCATGGACGTGGCAATAGATGACCTGACTGCAGAACAGGAGGAATACCTGCGAAAATTTAACTAGAGAATTCTTCCGGGGCGTTTTCCTTTTTCCGGAGGTCTTCCAGGCTATCGAGTTCGAAATAATCGAGGAAGGACTGAGTAACAGAAAGTAGCTTGGTCCGACCTTCCTGTTCTGATTTAACGAAGTTTCTTTCTCGAAGTTTGTCTATGTGGTCATAGGCCCCATTACCCCGGATGTCCACTACTTCCTTCTGAAGGACCGGACTGTTATAAGCTATTACGGACAGGGTCCGCAAAACCCCTCGCGACATGTCCTGATGGGGGGCAAGGTGTTTGACCCTGTCCAGAATATCTCTTTTAACTTTTAACCGGTAAGAGCCCTGGCTTTTGTAAAGCTCCAGCCCTCGGTGATTTGCCTCCAGGTCCTTGCTCAGATCCTCCAGAACTCGTTCGAGTTGGCTCCGGTTCAATCCGGTTAGATCAAGTAATTCACCCAGCGACACCGGTTCACTGGATAGAAATAGTGCAGCCTCGATAATCGCTTTCGGACTCTTACCGCTCGACCTTCCCTGGTCCTCAGGACTATTCATTGCTGTTATTCGGAGCCTGATCCTTCTCTTCGGCCAGCTCAACCTTGATATCGGAAAAGGGCTCTTCCTGCCTGCACTTAACCCTGCCTTCTGATTGAAGATGGAGCAACTCCATAAACTTTTCGAATTTTTCCTCTTTAGTATTTTCATTTAGCAAACGGGAAAACAGGACTTCCTTACCCCGTGACAACTTTTCCTTGACCTTACGGTAGAGGCGCTGCAGCCTGACGCGGAAGTTACTTTCTTCCTCAAGTTCCATCCCCCAGTCCCGACCCTCAGGTTCCTCTTCCTCCTCGTGTCTGCCCTTCCTTCTCCGATGAACGTTGATGGCACTATCGAAGGCCTGGCTCAGTTCGCTCCTCGATATAGTCCTCTCCTGCATCCTCTTCAGAGGGACTTCCAGGTCCGGAACGTAGTTTTCACTATCGAACTCCTCGTAACCCCAGAAACCCTCGTCTAATTCTTCCCCGGCCTCCTCCATTTCTTCGGACTCGTCTTCTTGTTTGAGACCTTCGGCCTTCGCACGAAGGATAACCGCGCAGGTTAAAACCATCCTGCCCGACAGCTCGAGGTTATCGCCTTCCATCTCGTCCAATGTTTCCTGAAACCCCCGGGCCGTCTCCCTTACGGAAACTTCCCACGGGTCACCGCTATAGGCATACCAGTCCAGTACCTCGCGCCATTCCGGCCTACTAAGAAGATCGGTAGCCACGACGGGGTTTTTTTCGGTCTCGAGCTCGCGAACGTTTTGCGGATAATCCTCCATGACCTCTCCTCTAATTTAACTGAATCGAGAGAACCTCGGACTGTCCTTCCTGCATTGAGACTCCAAAAACATGGTCCGCGTGTTTAGCCGTCTCCTCGTTGTGGGAAATAAGTATCAACTGGGCATCGGTCGCGTATTCTTCCAGCAGGTCTGCCACCTTCGTCGATCTCCTCTGATCCAGAGCTGCGTCAATTTCATCCATCACGTATACCGGGGCCGGATTCATTTCCTGCAGAGCAAAAATAAAAGCTATAGCGGTCAGAGTTTTTTCTCCCCCGGAAAGTGAATCCAGCACTATTAGCTCCTTACCCGGCGGATGCGCTTTGATGAGTAGACCGGAGTCTATGTCGCCCTCCCGGCTGAGCTCGAGGTGAGCGTGACCACCATCGAATAGCTTTCGAAAGATGTTCTCAAAATGCTCGGAAAGCTCGTCCATGGTGGTGTGGAACTTTTCCTTTTTCTCCCGCTCAATCTTACCGATCAATCGTTCCACTTCCCTCTTTTCACCGCGCAAGCTACTTAACTTGTTCTCGAGCTCCTCGACCTCTTCCTTGAATTCCTTGTACTCCTCAATTGCCTTCATGTTTACCGGCTGGAGACGGTCGAGATCCCTTTTTAAGTTGCGTTTCTTCGTGATAAGCTCTTTTAGGGGCTCATCAAGAAAATCCAGATCCTCATCCGGCTCTTCCAGGTTTTTTAGGTCCCGCTTTACACCCTTGAGATCCTTCTCGACGTTATCCTTTTTCCTCCTCTGCCTTTCCGTCTTCCGGTACAGTTCCTTCTGTTTGTTCTTCAGTTCACCCAGCTCCGCCTCGAGCTTTTCGGACTCTTCCTTCAGCTCCTCGTCCATTTTCGTCCTGTTTTCCAGCTGACCTTCCTTTTTGTCGAGCTTATTCTGCAGCTCTTCCAGCTCGTCTCTGGCACTTTTGACCTCTTTTTTCAGGCGCTGGATGTTTTCCTTTTTCTTTTGTATCTTCTTCTCGAGCTCCTTCTTTCTGTTGTTCGTCGAGTTACTTTTCTTCTTTTTTGCGGTACCTCCAGAAACTGCACCACCACGGCTGAGCACGTCACCATCTAAGGTCACTGCCCTCACGTTTTCCGCCTCTTCCACCGCCTCAAGGTTTTCGGCAATCAACGTATCACTACAGACGTACTGGAAAGCTCTCCTGTATTTCGAATCGAAGTCAACCAGTTCTATGGCGTAATCGATTACCCCGGAGAGCTTCTTTGCCTTCTTGGCCGAACTACTAATGCCCCTGCCCGATATATTGCGCAGCGGCAGAAATCTGGCCCGACCCAGATTGTTCTCTTTGAGATAGTTAACGGAATCTATCGCCGTAGACCTGGAATCCACGACCAGATCCTGGAGGTGACCACCAATCGTAGTTTCAATTGCAATCTGGTAGTCCGGCTCCACTTCCATCAAGCCTTCTATCGTTCCATAAATGCCACTTCGCCCGCTGTTGAGAAGCTTTTGTACCGAACGCTTCTTTCTGGAAGATTTCGACTGGCTTCGGCTTTTTAGGTCCTTGAGTTCCCTGACGGAATCCTTCAGGTTATCGATCTCTTTCTCTTTCGAGCGAACGTCCCCTCTCTTACCCACCAGTTCCATTTTAAGCTGCTCAACTTCCTGAGATAGCTCCTTCTCCTCGTCACCCTCTCGCTCTTCTTTCAATTCCTGGAGCTTCTTTTCCTTCTTTTCCGCCTCTTTATCGGCGGCTTCCAGGTTTTCTTCCAGCGACTCCAGCTCCTCCTTAATCCGCTTTTCTTTTTTCTGAAACTTTTCCAGTTCCTCTCGCTTGTTCCTGTACTTCTTATGATCTATGGACTTCTCAACCAGGTCGAGATCGTCTTCTTTCTCTTTGTATTCCAGGGCCGCGTTCCTCTCTTTTTCCAGTCTGTTTAGCTGAGTCCTCCTTTCACCGAGAATAACCCGGTTCGTCATTAACTTTTCCTTGACATCTCTTAAATCCCTAATTGCCTGCTGTTTTCTTTCATCGTACTCGCTAATTCCGGCGAGCCGGTCAATGATCTCACGCCTCTTGGTGGAGCTCATATTTACTATTTCAGTTATCTTACCCTGATTGACTATATGGTGCCGGCTCGGGTCCATGTTTGCTTCGTCGAGTATATCGTCAATCAGTCCCCTCTTGCAGTTATTCCCCATGAACTTATACGAGGAAGAGTTTTGTGTCACCTTGCGACCGATCGTTATCTCCTCCGGCTCCCGTCCGTTATCCAGGCGCTCTTCGACCACGTCCGTAAACCTGCCGTCACTGTTGTCCAGGCTGATCCGGACTCTGGCTCTATCAGCTGGGTTGCCTTCCTCCCCGCCGTTATAAATCAACTGACTCAACCTGTTTGCACGCAACTTTGATGACCTTTGCCCCATGACAAAGGTAAGACCGTCCACAATATTGGATTTACCGGAACCGTTTTCGCCAATTATTGCGGTAAGGCCGTTTTTCTGGAACGGTATGGTCGTCTTCTTTTTGAAGGACTTAAAGCCCTGTAACTCCAGGCTATTTAAAATGGACATGGTTTTTTTCGTTGCAACGGTTGAAATTATCCAGCAAGAACAAGGCCTTTGGTAAAGAAATGATAAAAAAGCAAATTAAACTTTTTGAGCTAATCTTCATTAAGAAGCCCAGAAAAGAGTCAAACCGACGAGACCAACCACTATACCGCTCGCCGCCACCAGCAGGTTTCTCCTGGCTGATGCCTTGTAGGTCTCTTCAAAGTTTGCCAGCCTCTTTTCGTTTTCAAAAGTATTTTCCCGGAGTTTTGCCAGACTGGACTCGAGATCACCCAATTCTCCTTCCAGGCTATTTATCTTTCCACGAAGCGAATTATAGTTAACTTCGAGCTCAGAAAGTTTTTCTTCCTGACTGTTGTCTACCCCGGTTAGCCGCCCCAGCTCACCAACTAATTTTTTTACTTTGTTTTCCAGGTTGCTGACCCGCTCGTTTAACTTGGCTACCTTATCCAGCTCACTCCCTTGGCTCTTAACCGTTTCTTCCAGCCCCTTGAGGCTCTCGTTCATTTCCGATTGCCCTGCTTCCAAGGAATCCAGTGATTGCTTGTTTGAGGTAACGTCCTTCCGTAACTCGTTATCTTTTGCAGCAAGATCGCTTATCTCCTTCTCAAGCTGGCTAACCCTTTCCTTTAGGGCCTCGAATTCCTCGGCGTTAAAAGTCTGATCCGTACCATCAGCCCCTTCCTGTCCGAAGGCAGGAACGAATAAAACGAGTAGCAGGACTGTAAAAACTAACCCCGTCCTGAAAGATATCCCGGTCAAACTACCACCTCCCTATTTTAGAATAATAGGGGGAACTTATACCATAACTCGAGGAGTACTGTCAAAAAAAACCATGACCTTTGTGTTGCCACCAGGTGATCTCTGGGTCAATTACCCCGCCCTTCCGGACGAGGCTTGCAGATAAACGCTTTTACAAACGACAGCTACGTACTTCAAACCCGTCAAACCCGCGAGACCCGGCAGTCAATCGTCCAGCAATCAATTCGCCCTGCTCAATTATACTAAAAACAAATATAACACTAGTTCCAAATTGGTGCTGGAGGCCACCAAAAAACCAGCTGGTCCCCAGAGTAGGCCTCAGGGGATCCTCAGTGATTTTTGAGAAGCTCCTATCAGGCCATTATCCAGTTAGCGAAAAGGGCTCTTCTGACCAGAATCCATTCACCAGTTAAAGCTTACTTGTTAAATAAGACCTGCCAGTCTCTTTACGTGCGATTTCTCCTCGTCTATTACGTCCATAATCAAGTCCTGATCGTCCGAGTTCTTAGCGTTCTGTAAGATCTCGTAGTAATAGAGTATGGTATCTTTTTCCAGGGAAATAGCAATGCTTAAAAGCTGATCTCTGCTGTTTACGCTTTTTGCTTCTTTTATGTTCTCGTTTGCCGGTGTAAACACCTTGGAATCGGCAAGGGCGCTAAGATAGCTATCCTCGAGCCCCCCGTACAGCAGCGAGTTCAAGTCGGGGCCCTCCTCGGTTTCCACGTCGCCAAGCATCTCTTCGAAAGTCTCCCTGTGCTTTACTTCCTGGTTGGCCAGATCGCTAAATACATCTCTGATCTCCTGGTCTTCTGTCTCCTCGAGCATACCTTCGTAAAACTCGCGACCGTTCTTTTCTATCTCAATTGCTATTTTTAGGGTCTCTTCGGCTGAAAAAGGAATTTTGGTCATTTTTTACCTCCAAATAACGTTGAAATTTAAGATTTCTTCTCGGGCAATCAAAGCTCTGTTAGCTAAATATATCGGGCAACAGGGGTCAATTCAATAATACTACCTCTCTAACGGCGCCAGCCGGATTTTTCCGCCGCAGGGTGCCAAAATATTACTAGAAATATGGTCCAAATAGGTCGTTCGGACTAAAGTACTTTACAAGAATTACCCTATTAAGTAATATTGGTCAAATGAAATATTTAACCGGATTACGCTGTGTATCTTGTGGTGAAGTTTACGGGCCAGACGAACTGGATTACACCTGTCCGAAATGTGGAACTAGAAAGGGAACTCTGGAAGTAGTTTACGATTACGAGGCAGCAGGGGAAGAGTTCAAACGGGAAGTCAAAAAGAACGAACAACCGGACGTAACAAAGTACTCACCGTTACTCCCCATAAAGAATCTAAATAACCTGCCACCCCTTGAAGTGGGAGGTACGCCGCTTTACCCATTTCACGATTTAACGGATGAAGTTGACGAAATCTGGATCAAGGACGACAGCGGCAACCCGACCGCCTCTTATAAGGACAGGGCGACCATGCTGGCGATAGCTGCGGCAAAACAAAAGGGAATAGACACGATTACCTGCGCATCAACGGGAAACGCTGCAAGTTCCCTTGCCGGGCTCGGTGCTGCTTCAAACATGGAAACCATAATATTTGTGCCCAAGTCCGCTCCCGAGGCCAAAATAACTCAGTTGCTTGTATATGGAGCCAACGTGTTTGCCGTGGACGGAAGTTACGACCAGGCTTACGACCTTTGCCTCGAAGCTGCGGAGAAGTACGACTGGTACAATAGATCCGCAGCAATTCACCCCTACCTTGTCGAAGGTAAAAAGACCGGCGGACTGGAAATGGCCGATCAACTTGACTGGGAACCACCTGACAAAGTATTTGTTTCCGTCGGTGACGGCTCGATAATTAGCGGACTCTCTAAAGGATTCAAGGAACTGGCGAAAATTGATCTGATAGATGAAGTACCGGAAATCGTCGGGGTTCAGTCGGAAGGAGCAGATACTATAGCATCTGCTTTCGCAAACTACAGCGGTGGGGACGTAGAATTAATGGAAAAAAGCGCAAGCACGGTGGCTGATAGTATTGCCGTGGGAAAACCGCGCGATATAGTGAAAGCAGTAAAATACGTCCACGAAAACGGCGGTCATTATATGACGGTAAGTGACGAAGAGATAACCCAGGGTTTGACTGAACTTGCCCGAAAAAGAGGTGTATTTGCCGAGCCGGCTGCCGCTACAGCATATGCGGGGTTCAAAAAGGCTCTGTCCGGTGGGGACCTGAAGGGAGACGATAGCATAGGGATCTTCATTACAGGCAGTGGATTAAAGGACGTAAACGCGGCAAAGAAAGGTGTTCAGGACGCCACGGAAGTCGCACCCGAACTGGAAGCCGTCGATCGGATACTGGAGGAAAAAAATATCCTGTAGTTCTCCTGGATTTTTAACTTATTTGTTAGTTTTTCGCAGACGGAAGAACCCGGTTTAAGGTCACCAAGGCGGGATAAAATGAAAATAGACGTAACCGTAAACGAAGAAGAATACCAGCGTCAGGTGAGGCCTGACAGAAGGTTACTGGATTTCCTGCGCGACGATCTTGGTTTCACCGGAGTAAAAGAGGGTTGCGGGGTCGGCGAATGCGGGTCCTGCACTGTTTTAATAGATGGCGAATCTCACCTCTCCTGCTTGACTTACGTTCCCCAGGTCGATGGATCGGAGATTACCACGATTGAAGGGCTCGAGGAAAAAGGAGAGCTCCACCCCCTGCAGGAGGCTTTTGTCGAAACCGGAGGAGTTCAATGTGGTTTTTGTACCCCCGGCTTCATCATGGTGGGGCTCGAATTACTGAGCAAGAACCCGGACCCAAGCAGAGAAGAAATTCGGGAAGGGATCGAAGGTAATATCTGCCGCTGCACCGGCTACTCCAAAATAGTCGACGCCATCGAACTGGCGGGGGAAAAGTTAAGAGAAGAAGGAAAAAAGGTTGAAATCTAAACCAGAACCCTACACGGCGGTATTGCTTGCGGCCGGCGAAGGTAGTCGGTTCGGCGGTCTGAAACAGCTGGAGAAAGTTAACGGGAAGCCCCTGCTCAGCCGGTCCATGAAGAGAATAGATGAAATTAACTGGAAAAACGATCCCATTCTTGTTCTTGGCTATCACGCAGAAAAGATTCGCGGAGAGATTGACCTGGACGGTTTTAACCTAGTTCACAACGAACGCTGGGAAGAAGGTATGAGTACTTCAGTAAAGACCGCCATAAATTCAGCTGATCCCGGAACCCGGGGCTACTTTTTGTTCCTGGCCGACATGCCCGCCGTACCGGTCTCAGCTATAGAAAAAGTTCTGGAACGAGCCAACGAGGGCGGCTCCCTAATAGCACCAGAATATGGCGGTCAGCGTGGCTTCCCGGTCTACCTGAATCGAAAATGGGAGGAAGAATTGCAGGAGGAAATCTCGGGAGACAGGGGAGCGAGGAGAATAATTAGTGATAACCGGAAAGAGCTGGACCTGGTACCGGCAAACCATAAAGGCGTTTTGATGGATGTAGACGACCGGACGGACCTGGAAGAAATCGAGCTGTATCTGAAAGAGGAGGGGGATAAAATTGGGGTTTGAAATCCTGGTTCCGGAAGATCAGGACGAATTGTTCTCACTTATGGAAGAAGATAACTACCGTCTGCTTGCCGGTGGGACGGATTTATTCGTAAAGATAGAAAAGGACATGGTTGACCCCGACCGTATAATTGATATTACGGAAGTTCTTGGTGATACGTCGCTAAAAAACGAGGAAGAGCTGGTAGAGATTCCCGCAACGACCACTCACGGAGAGCTGGCAAATTCGTCGGTAATCCAGGATGAGTTTCCGATACTCGCCGATTCGGCGGAGGCAGTTGGTGCAGTCCAGCTAAGAAACATGGCAACAATTGGGGGAAATATCTGCAACGCCTCTCCCTCGGCCGATACGCTAATCGCTCTGTACGCACTGAATGCCCGGTTGAAACTTAAAAGCATTGCAGGAAGAAGAACGGTTAAGATCGAGGATTTCATCACGGGGCCGGGAAGCATAGAACTCGAGTCCGGTGAGTTCCTTGAATCAGTTATCATTCCAAAGATTTCGGACGGCTACGAACATTACTTTAAAAAGATCGGCCGGCGTAACGCCCTGGATATTTCGGTTTGCTCCATGGGCTTCCTGCTAAAGCTGGACTCAGGCGAGGTCGAGGACGTCAGAATTGCCTACGGAGCCGTAGGTCCAAGAATTATAAGGCCAACTGCTCTGGAGGAATTTCTGGAGGGTAAGTCGGTCTCCAGAGAAATATTGCCGGAGGCCAAAGAATTGCTCTCGGACGAGATTTCCCCGATCAGCGACATAAGGGGTTCGGCAGAATATAGAAAAGATGTGGCTCTGGGACAGCTCGAAGAACTCGTTAAATGAGTGCAGGAAAAAATCAAAGAACATAAGGGGTTTACTTTGCACCTGGATTATCTGATCAAAAACGGGCACCTCGTTAGAGAACGGAACTCATTTAAAGGTGACGTAGGTATCGCCGATGGAAAGATCGCCCTAATAGGAAGCTCAATAGATACGCAAAACGCCGATCGAGTTTACGATGCTTCGGGATGTTACGTAGCTCCGGGGTTTGTAGATGCCCATACGCACATGCAACTCCCAGTTGCCGGTACCGTTTCCTCCGATAGCTTCTTTACAGGTGGCAGGGCCGCCGCCTGGGGTGGAGTAACCTCGATCATTGATTTCACCACGCCCGGTCCCGATCAGGATCTTCCCGCAGCAATCGAAGCAAGGAAGGAAGAAGCAGAAAAGTCACCGGTGGATTACTCCTTTCACGGTACGCTTTACGGTTACGAATCCGTGAAACCGGAGCAGATCAGCAAAGCGATGGAGATGGGCGTAACTTCCTTCAAATTCTTTACGGCATACGGGGAGTCAAACCGGAGGACTCCGGACGGGGAACTGGTAGAAGCTTTACAAGAAATTGGATCACTCGACGGGCTCGCCATGGTACATTGTGAAAACGACGAGATAATAAGCAATAAGAGGGACGAGTTAGGTGCGCAGGGGAAGGAATCGATCAAATTCCACCCTGTCAGTCGTCCCGACTACTCCGAATCAGAGGCGGTCGGTAAAGTAGTCCACCTGGCGGAGGCAGTCGGCGGCAACCTGCACCTGGCTCACCTCACGACGGAAGAAAGCATGGAAGCCCTGGCCCGAGGTAAGTATTCAGGTGGATCGGTTTCCGGTGAAACCTGCCCCCAGTACCTTTTGCTGACGGAATCAGTATACGAAGAGGAAAACGGACACCGCTACGCGGCAACTCCTCCATTGCGACTGGACGAGGACCGCGAAGCGTTATGGAATGCCATCGAATCGGGACTGATCGACACGGTCGCCACCGACCACTGCCCCTTCAAAAACGAACAGAAGGATGGCTTCAAAGGAAACTTTCTCGATATTCCCCAGGGTTTACCCGGAGTGGAAACTCTGGCCTCGCTACTCTTCGAGGAAGGAGTTACAAAAGAGAGAATATCGATAGATCGGCTGGTGGAATTAATTTCCGAAAAGCCAGCAAAGCGGTTTGGGCTCTACCCGAGGAAAGGCAGCTTGCTCGTCGGAACGGACGCGGACTTAGTAGTTTTTGACCCGGAGAAGGAAAAAACCATTACGACGGAAGAACTTCACATGGACACTGACTTTAATCCTTATACCGGCAAAACAACAAGAGGCTGGCCCCGATTCGTATTTCTCCGTGGCAACCCTATCCTTGAGGGAACCGAATTTACGGGCCGACAAAGTGCAGGAGAATGGCTAAAACGCAATAAGATTAATACCAGGTGATAAAATGGGAAAAATTATAGATGACGTAAGGGATAAACTGATTCGAAAAATCAAATCGGAAGGAGAAGTGCTCGGAGAAGAGTTTTTAAAGGTCGATAGTTTTTTAAACCATAAAGTCGCCCCTGCAATGTTAAACGCCATCGGTAAGGCCATTGCGGAGAAGTTCGAGGATTTAGGCGTTACGAAAGTATTAACGGCCGAAGCAGCCGGTAATATCATTGCCTATACGACTGCGGAAAACCTGCTGGATCAGGACGAAAACGTGGAAGTCGTATACGCCAAGAAAGGTGTCCCGACGACGATGACTGGAGAGGAAATTCGGACGATTCAGTCCCCCACTAAAAAGAACAAAACCACTCTGGCAGTATCCGGGAACTACTTCGATTCCGACGATAAAGTCCTTATAGTCGACGATTTCTTATTTACCGGAAGGACGGCAGGTACCCTATCCGAAATAATGGAAGCACTTTCCGTAGAAGTTGTCGGCTACGGTTTTGTCATTCGAAAGAAAGGGTCGGGCGGTTACAAGAAGCTGTCTCGAACCGGCAAGCCGATTTTTTCCCTCGTAGAAATCGAATCAATGGACCCCCAAACGGGCGAAATCAACTTTATCCAATAACACCTCAATTCTGAAGGGACCATCGCGAGAGACCCTCCCTTGGTTCAACTTGCTATAACGGCACCTACTAAAGCACTATCTCCGTTTCCTTGAGCAGCAAATAGTTAAAAAGTATTTGAATTGTTGTAGGGACTTACTTAGAATATATTTGTTAGTAATTAGTATTTATTATTGATTGAATCGTAAATTCTTTTTTCATGGGAGCTATAACAGTGAAGAAGAAAAATCTTGCTACGGTTTCTGTTGTTCTTTTGGCATCAATCATCTCCCTGGCCATCTCCCTGGCAGGTCATAATTTCCCCTTATATGCCCAAACGACGACGGATAACCTGGCTGAACTAGAATCTGGTGTTTTCGCCACCGGGGACCTTGCGTACGTAAGCGGCGGTAAGGACCTTGGCTCGGAATCCTACGAACTAACCAAACTTAATTCCGGCGAGATCAAGTTAACTTCCGAGGGAGTTGTTACTCCTCCGATCCCTATACCCTTCGTAAAACCAAAAATCAAATTCAACCAGGAAATAATTGTAAGAAGTGACTTAAGCCCAAAGGATCTAATGTTAGACTATAACGGTCCTCTGGGGATCGGTAGTTCAAAAATAAGAGCGACAGTAAGCGATGGTCTGGTCGACGCTGACCTCGGCGGTAAGGAAAAGAGCGCCCAGCTGAATTCTAGCGCAGCTTTCTTTCAGGGAACCGGGAGTTCTTCCGCTCTCACGACCTTAATTCTCGCTAGTTTAAACGGGTCCGATAAGTTAACGGAAATCAGGACCGGAGGGACGGGGCCCCAGAGCGGGGATGAGGACAGGCTACTGGTCAACCTGGAACTTGCCAGGAAGGAAACCCAGGAGCTGAAAATAAACGGGTCGCTCGAGACTGTAAACCGTTATGTACTTAACGATCCCGGCTCCAGCGTGGACAAGGTTATCCTTTCCCGGGAGGGTACATTTATCGCTTACCTCAGACTGGGAGGCGAAAACTCTTTCTACGTTTACCGGACTGATCTGCTGGGCGAAGACTATAAATTTTCTTCAATTGAGGGTCAAAACTAACTTCCCGCACTAGAAAAAGGAACAGCAGCCTGGCTTTTTAGTGAATAATTTCCTGGTTATTAACGTCCACTAAACCTTTATCGGTTAACCTCACTTCGGGGATAACTGCCAGGGCGAGACTGGTTAAAATCATCATTGGCTGCGGCAGACTCGCTCCCAGATCCGAAACGGCGTCATGAACTTTCTCCAGAGATTCGGCTACCTCCTCCGGTTCATTGTTGCTCATTAGACCGGCTATCGGTAGTTCGACCGATGCCGCAATTTCTCCACTCCTTGCAACGACCTGCCCCCCACCGGTTTTTTCGAGGTGTCGTGCCGCTACAGCCATGTCCTCCTCGTTACTCCCAAGGACGATCATGTTGTGGCTATCGTGCGCAACAGTAGAAGCCATGGCTCCATTATCCAGCCCGAACCCTTCGACGAGTGCCCTTCCAACGTTTCCCGTACCGTTGTGTCTCTCCAGAACAGCGCACCTATCGAGCGAAGAACCCTGGGCCGCGTATTCAGCCAGGTCCAGTTTTTCGGTAATTATATCTCCCTGATGAACTTTAATCCCGTAATCCCGTTCGCTGTCACCGGGGCGAAATAATTCCGGGTTCAGGTCCGAAGCTATTTCCAGCTTACCGGTCAGCTCGGAACCGTTGACTTTCGGCCAGGCTATATCGTCTACGGGTTGCCCCCCGAGAAAAGTCGATTCAACTTTCAGGGATTCCAGGTCGCTAATTAAGTTTATATCGGCTCTTCTCCCCGGGGCTATTGAGCCCAGTTCGTGGTCGAGCCCAAATCTGGTCGCCGGGTTTAACGTGGCCATCCTAATCGCAGTTACGGGCTCGAGGCCTTCCTCGATCCCTCTCCTTAACGTGTGATCAACTCCACCTTCCCTGAGCAGGTCTATTGGGTCCCGATCGTCCGTAACAAGACAGAACCTATTCGGCTTTATTTCCGTTTCGGTAAGCGCCCTGACTACTTCCGTAAGATCTGCCCAGCCAGAACCTTCCCTGACGAGCGTCCATAAACCCTTCCTGGCTCTTTCCATCCCCTCTTCCTTCGTCACTGCTTCGTGGTCCGAATCTATACCCATGGCCGCGTAGCAGTCCAGTTTCTCCCCAACGAGTCCGCTCGCGTGACCTTCGATCGGGAGTCCGTGACCGCGCGCAAGCTTCAACTTCTCCACCGTGTCCGGGTCTCCATTTATCACGCCGGGATAATTCATCATCTCTCCCAGTGCGGCAGTACCGTCCCAGCCAAGCGCTTCATCTATTTCTTCCCTGCCAAAACTTGCTCCGGTTGTTTCCAGCTCAGGTGTACTGGCGGGTATACAGGAAGGTACCGTCAGGAATCCGCTGAAAGGGCTTCTTTCGGCCTCATCGTACATCCATCTCACGCCTTTCAGACCGGATACGTTTGCTATTTCGTGGGGATCGTAAAAGGCGGCAGTTACTCCCTTACCTGCCATCAACTCGGCGAATTTCGAAGGTGCAAGCATGGAACTTTCTACGTGAAGGTGGGCATCGACAAACCCCGGAGTTAAGTACAACCCTTCCGCGTCAATAACCAGATCCGCCCTCTCAGCGTAATTACCAAGGTCTTCCGCAACTATAGCAATTCGCCCGTTCTTGACAGCAACGTCCCTGCCCAGAACCTCGTCAGTCAATACGTTGACAAGCGAGCCGTTTTTTATCACCAGATCGGCTGTCCTTCCCTCCCTAACCATTTGAACCACTGCTTTTCGCTCCTGAAAACCCATCTCTACTCTCTCGGAAGCCAAAAAAACCCACCTCCTGACTGATGAGTTCTTATTTCAACTAGGTTATTGGACCTCGAAGCAAAAATCCACCGGTAAGCTAAAAAACCTAAAACTTCTGACCCCTGCAATGACAGTTGAGATAAGAAAATAAAAAGCCCCCCTATTGCCGGGGGGCTGGCCTATTCTAAAAACTCGTCCAAACTTTTAGAGAACTAGAAACTTCCGCCCATGGTTAAAGCCATCAGGGCTTTCTGCAGATGGAGCCTGTTTTCAGCCTGGTCGTAGACAAAGGAAAGTTCCGGGTCATCCATTACCTCGTCTTCGACCTCGTTACCACGGTCCACCGGCATACAGTGAAGCAGGTGACCGGGGTCGGCGAGTTCTTCTTGCTTTTCCTTGGTATACTGCCAGTCCTTGTGCTCGCCAGCCATTTCAATTTCTTTCTCCTTGCCTATTTCGTACCTGTCCGGGCTCATCCAATTCCGCGGATAGACGATGTCGGCGTCTTCAATGGCTTCGTCCATATCGTTCGTTACCGAGAAGGTGCCACCCGATTTGTCCGCGTTCTCCTCAGTCAGCTCGAGAACGTCGGGGTCCAGATCGTACCCTTCCGGATGGGCCAGGCTGACGTCCATGCCGAACATGGCCGACGTCAGTATATTGGACTGAATCGAGCCCCAGGAACGGACCCAGGGCGAGTACGCCCAGGTAACGGCGATTTTCTTGTCCTTCAGGTCGCCGACCTTTTCCTGCATCGTCATTACGTCAGTCATGGACTGACACGGGTGATAGATATCGGAAGCCATGTTTATTATCGGAACGTCGGAGTACTTGCCCATCTCGTACATGATTTCCGTACCCTGACCGTAGTAATTGACCTTATCCTCGAGAATCCTTACGCCTACTCCTTCCGCGTAACGGCCCATCACTTTCGTCGTATCCTTGATTGACTCGCCGCCACCGGGTTCCCTGTCCAGGGAAATACGCATTGTTTCCGGTGCGAGGAATTGCGAGTGGCCGCCAAGCTGGCTCATGCCAGCTTCAAATGATTGTCGAGTTCTAGTTGAAGAATTAAAGAAGAGCATCATGAAAGTATCGTTATCCAGAATATCCGGCTCTTCCCCGCTGTAATACCTGCTCTTCAGGTCATTTGCCACTCTGAGTAGTATATCTAGTTCCTCTTTCGACCAATCCTTGACGCTAATCATGTCTTTGCCTTTTAGATGGTGCCAGCTCATTTTTTACCTCCTAGGATAAAAGCAGGCTCAACAGGCCTTTCTGGGCGTGCAGTCTGTTCCCCGCTTCCTGGAATACGACCGAGTTCGGTCCATCAATGACCTCATCCGTTACTTCCATACCACGATCAGCCGGCAAACAGTGCATGTAATAGGCATCGTCAGTTAGCTCCATCTTGTCCTGAGTTGTTATCCAGTCCTTGTTGTCCTCGAATACATCTTTTGCCTTATCTAGGTCCGCCTTCGAGCCGTCGGTCGGCTGGAGCGTCCATGATTTCGGATAAACGACGTCCGCGTCTTCAAAGCCCTCTTCCATGTCGTGGACTATCTCGAAGTCGCCACCGTGTTTGTCGGCTCTCTTTTCAGTTGCATCAAGTACGTCGGGATCGAGGTCCAGACCTTCCGGATGGGCCAGCGTTACGTCCATACCCATGGTTGCAGCACTAATTACTGCCGACTGCGGGACCGAAAGGGGTTTCTCAACTGAACCGGAATAAGCCCAGCTCATAGTAAACTTTTTCCCGGTCAGGTCCTTGCCCATTTTCTCCTGCATCGTCATTACGTCCGCCAGCGCCTGGTTCGGGTGGTAACCGTCGTCTTCCATGTTTATGATCGGCACGGAACCCCAGTTGGCGAACTCTTCAAGTATCTTGTAACCCTTTCCGTATTCCCAGCCGGTTTTGTCACCATAAATCCGAATTGATATTGCGTCACCCATCTCGGAGAGGACGCGAGAAACGTCGCTGACTCTTTCAGTCGAATACGCTTCTTCCTCACCCTCAAGCGCCGGGGTATATACGGCTCCGGGCTGAAGGAAGTGCGCATGGCCTCCAAGCTGAGTCATGCCGGCCTCGAAGGAATTCCTCGTCCTCAAAGAGGTGTTGTAAAAGAGCATGAAAAGTGATTTTGCCGGCAGCACGTCGGTCTGCTTCTCCCCTCTTATCTGCTTTCGCTTCAGGTCGTGCGCAGTCTCCAGAATTGCATCGATCTCGTCTCGATCAAAATCAAGCCAGGTCAAAAAGTCCTTACCGTTCAGTTGTGTGTTTGACATGTTTTTCCTCCTTTTGTTTCTTATGAAGTGATTGTGGTTCCAGTGTTTCCGTCCAGTGCTTCCTGTACTTTGCTCAATGACGTTATAACTGCCTTGTCTCCACCCGATTCGACGAATTCAATTCCTGCTTTGACCTTCGGTTTCATCGAGCCACGGGCGAAGTGACCCTCGTCGATGTAGCTCCTTGCCTCTTCTACCGTAACTTGATCAAGTGCTTCCTCGTCCGGTTGATTGTAGTTGAGATAGACGTTTTCAACATCCGTGAGTATTACCAATAGTTCGGCGTCGACGTCCTCGGCCAGTTGTTCGGTGGCGAGGTCCTTATCAATTACCGCTTCCCGGCCGACGAGCTTGTCACCCTCACGCACTACGGGTATTCCGCCTCCTCCGGCGGCGATAACTACGGTATGCGCTGCCAGCAACTGCCTTATCGGCTCTTTCTCTACTATTTCCTTCGGCGCCGGTGAAGGTACGACCCTTCTGTAGCCCCGACCTGCGTCCTCTATCATGTCGTAATCTTTCTCTTCTTTCAATTCGGTTGCAGCTTCTTCAGTATAGAAAGGCCCGACAGGTTTGGACGGGTCGTTAAATGCCGGATCGTCCCCATCAATCAGCGTCTGTGTCAGAACCGTGGCTACCGGAATATCCCCTCTACCGTTCTCGTTAAATACGTTATCCAGGCTCTGAGAGAGCATGTAACCAATGAACCCCTGACTTTCCGCTCCACAGACGTCCAGCGGATGAGACGGAACTTCTTCCTTTGCCAGTTCGTTCTGCAGCATTAGGTTACCGACCTGTGGCCCGTTACCGTGAGAGACTACGATCTTGTACTCTCCTGACAGAACCATTTTTGCTAGTTGCTGCGTGGTTTCGTTGACGTTCTCGATCTGCTGCTTGGCAGTACCCTCCTGACCTGGCTTCAAAATCGCATTTCCCCCTAACGCAACTACGGTTAGGGTCTTCTCGTTACTTTCCATATTTTCCCCCTTGTTGGAGTAGTTATTTATCTTTCTTCTCTCTCCAGGGCATCTTCCATCAGCTGCCAGTGCTTTGCGATGGAGTCCCTGGCTTCATCTAAATCCTTATTCTTAACGGCAAGATAGAGTTGCTCGTGCGTATTAAAGCACCGCTTGATCCTGGAGTCGTCGACTAGGTAGTACCGATGAGTCAATTCGCGGTAGAGTGAGTCGTTTATAGTCGCCAGCAGAGGTTGAGCCGCTTCAACTACCAGCGGGTTCCCGGTCAAGCCGACGAGTGCTTCGTGAAAATCGTGATCCGCGTCCATGTACTGCTGGTATTCCCTTTCCGTCGACCTCTCCCTCATTCTATCCAGAGCTTCTTCGACTGGCTTCAGTTTTTCTTCCTCGAGGTTGTCGACAGCTATAGCCAGCATGGCGTTTTCCAGGTTTTTGCGGGCTTCGATTATCTGCAGGTGACCCGTCTCCTTCTCTATTAGCGATAGATCAGCCGATATGAGCTTGCTTTCCAGTATGGAGTCGCTGACGTAAGTACCTGAGCCTATTCGGGTGTCGACGATCTCCAGAGCCTGGAGCCCACTGAGGGCCTCCCTGACGGAAGGCCTGCTGACCTCCATCTTTTCCGCAAGTTCATGCTCCGACGGCAGTTTATCGCCCGGTTTCAGATCCCCTCTTTCGATTAGTTCGATTATTTGCTCCGCAACTTTTACGCTTTTCTTCTTCGAGGGCTTAATTTTATTAAACATATCGACTCCTTCTACCTGGCCCAGAGATTTGGTAAGCTTTTCTGGAACTCGACAAAATATTTCCCTCTAGCTAACTTTTTGGTCCTTCTTTTCGGCTTTAAGCTCTTCCAGCAACCCGGTTTTTTCGTTGAATTCCCTGATCCTGCGATCGATTTCGTCAACTTGCCCATGTACCTCGTCCCAGTAATTCGGCCAGTCGTACCACTGCGCGTCCAGTTCTTTTGTCTCCTTGCCCTGCTGTTCAATCCAGGTGTAATACTTCAGGTTGTGGACTCTCTTCTTCTGGTAGTAGTCCATTTCCATCATGTTATCCGTGGTCACACCCTTTATGAACCTGTGGTAGTCCTTAATCGCGTCTTCCCTGGAGTACTCGCCGTGCTGCTCACGCATTTCTTGAAGCCTGGAATCGTAAAGTTCCATCGAATCGGTAAATACGGTTAAAACCACGTCGTCCTCGTCCAGCTCGTAGTAATTTGCGTACTTGATGGCGGAAGTCAGGTTGGCCACGGAAGAGATTCCCAGATTTGGAAGTTGTTCGATCGTATCAGTCGGTACGTTCTGCTCCTCCAGGTACTCCTGGCCGGCCGGTTCATTGAAGAGCCTGATCATGTTCATCGAGTTCGAATCGTCTATGTCTATGACCATGTCAGTATTCCTAACATTGTGAATCCAGGGTACGTGCTTGTCGCCGATACCCTCGATTCGATGGCCACCGTAGCCGTTCCTGAGGAGCGTCGGACACTGCAGTGCCTCCCCCACGGCCATCTTTGAATTAGGGTACTGTTCCTTGAGGTAGTCCCCACAGCCCATCGTGCCGGACGAACCGGAGGTCAAAACTACCCCCGAGTAATTGGACTTCGGAGTCATTTCCTTTTCCAGCACCTCTTCCATGGCCGCGCCAGTTACCTCGTAGTGCCAGAGGTGGTTGCCAAATTCGTCGAACTGGTTAAAGATAACGATGTCGTCCCGGGTCTCCTTCAGTTCCCTGCATTTCTCAAAGATCTCCCTGACGTTACTCTCACAACCGGGTGTAGCGATCACTTCACCCGCGACTTTTGAAAGCCAGTCGAACCTCTCCTGGCTCATTTCTTCCGGTAGAATTGCTACCGAATCACAGGCCAGGAGATCGGCATCGTAAGCTCCGCCACGACAGTAATTCCCTGTTGACGGCCAGACCGCTTTTTGATAGGTCGGATCGAACTGACCGGTGGTCAATCGGGGAACGAGACAGCCAAAGGTGGCCCCCACTTTGTGCGATCCGGTGGGAAACCATTTTCCGACAAGTGCAATAACTCGGGCATCGACTCCGGTCAACTCGGAGGGAAGCTCCATGTAATTAACCCCGCTGTAAAGACCTCCTTGCTTCACGGCGTCGTTTTTCCAGGTAATCCGAAACAGGTTACGCGAATCTATATCCCAGAGTCCGATATCTTCCAGATCGTCCTTTATGACTTCCGGAACGAGCTCCGGATGCTTTTGCTGCTCGAGCGTAGGGATGATTATGTCCCTTTCTCGTGCCCGTTCCACCGTACTTTCTAACTGATCTTCATTCATCGATAAATCTATAATCTTTAACACCTCTCCTGGTCTTGAAAATTTTCGATAATCGGCTCAAACCTTTCGTCCATTGAGTTAACTATTTCAAAAGAACGAGAATAATCCATCCTGCAACAACTTTGATCTTATTATCTATAACGGGCCCCTCCCAAACACCACGGGGCGCCCCTCAGACTAACCAAACCCAAAAAAATCGAGAAATGTTCTCAGGGTTCCAGTCAGAGAATTCACTTCCACGTACTCGTCCGGCTGGTGCGCCATTTCGATCTCGCCGGGGCCACATATGATGAGCGGTGTCTCCAGTTGAGGTATGATGGCGGAGGCATCCGTACAGTACGAAACTATCGCTTCTTCGCCGCCCGCGGAAAACTCATTACCCTGGCTTGCCGCACGAAGGAACCCGCTCACTTTTTCATTTTCCCTGTCGGAAACAATGGGCTCCTGGTAAGTAGTTATCTCGGTATCGAAGCTTCCTCCGTACCTATCAACCAGCTCCTCCCCCACGTCCTTCATTGCATCAATTGCAAGTTCCTTGTGCTCTTCCTTTATCAAGCGTATATCCAGCTTCACGGTTGCCTTTTCCGGGACTATATTGACCTGCCAGCCCCCTTCAAACTGCCCCACGTTGATCGATGTACTGCCAAGCGATCGGTCATTCGGGAAGGTCCTTATTTCTTCAACTATCCTGGTAGAAAACTCGGCAGCTAACAGGACGGCATTTATTCCCTGATCCGGGGTAGAACCGTGCGCTGCCTTTCCGGAAAAATTTACATCCACCCAGAGTTCTCCTTTCTCACCGATATAGGCTTTTCCGTCCGTGGGCTCAGTAACAATGAGTAGTTCGACATCATCATTCAGAATTCCACTATTTACAAGGGAATATGCACCGCCGTATCCTCTTTCTTCATCAGCAGTCAGGGCGACAACCACTTCGTTTTCCGGTAGGCCATCGGATTCCATCAAGGCTTTTGCCGTGGCCAGTATGACGGCGACGCCGCCTTTCATGTCGGCACTACCTCTGCCGTAGATCCGTCCATCCTCGAGCACGGCTTCAAACGGGGGGAAGCTCCAGCTTTTTTCCGTCACGTCAACGGTATCCAGGTGGCCACAGAGGGCTATACTTCCTTCGTTCTTACCCGGAATTCTACCAACTACGGACCTTCTCTCCTTACTACCTTCCTCCAGGAGAACTGATTTGGTATTTATCCCCAGGTCTTGCAGATAAGATTCCGTGAAATCCGCCATCTCCCCCTCGGAACCGGGTGGATTTACGCTTCGGATCTCTATCATATCCCGAGTGAGTCGAACTACTTCATCGTAGAGCTCCTGTTCCGCTTCAAAATAATTGGACAATATGTCCCACTCCCCTCGGCAAACACCCTCTCTGGCATTCGGACTATCAGAAGGTAAGCCCCCCAATAAAAAGACAACAAATCTTCACGGATTTTGGTACACTGAAATTATGATAACGGAAACCTGAAAACCTGTCAAACAGATTTCCAGAAACTTACAATTTACATAACTTGAAAATGGAGATTTTCCTTAAACACCAAAGTCTAGCTCAAATAACCCATCTGTGAGACAAATCGTTTAAACAGGATTAAGCCCGGCGGCCGGTTTGTAACAGGGTCTGAATCGGCCTTCTCTCCTAGCTCAGTCAAGAGCCCCGCCTGAAGGACGGGGCTGGAAGAAAAACATTGTGATGCGGATTTAGATTTGAAAAACAGAATCGATACAGTAACAGGCAACGGGTATTAACTAGGTTCCCTCCGTGTAAGTTGACAAAATCCTCTCGGGAGTAGCCGGATATTGAAAGACCCTATTGTCGATCGCGTGGCTGACGGCGTTCACAACGGCAGCATGCGAAGCCATCAGCGGGACTTCTCCCAGCCCTTTTGCGCCATAAGGTCCTTCCGGATAGTCAGCCTCAACAAAGTCAACTACCAGTTCATCGGGCACGTCCTGGGAAGTCGGCATCAGGTAGTTGGTCAAATCCGGGTCCGGGAACTTACCTTCGCGCTCCTCGAGATCCTCCGTCAGTGCGTAACCTATTCCCTGGGCAACTCCTCCTTCGACCTGCCCGGCTGCGGTAGTCGGGTTGATGATCCTTCCCGAGTCGTGTACCGCCACGTGTTTCGTAACCCGTGTCTCACCGGTCAAGGAGTTTATTCTAACCTCGCTGACGTGGGCAGCATAGGAGTAGACGAAGTAAGCATCCCCCTGGCCCGTCTCTGGTTTCCAGTTCTTCATTCCCTTTTTTGCCCAGCCTTCCGCTGCCATATCCACGTTTTCGGACCACATCTCCCCGGCTACGTCTTCCAGTGACACCCGGTTTGCATCGTCCGATTTATCGACGGCGAATCCGTCCCGAAAAGTCACTCTCTGGCAGTCGAGAATATCCCGGGCGATAGAACTTATCCTGTGTTCCAGGGTCTCCAGGGCATCCATTATCGCGTTACCGGCCATCGTCGTGGTCCTTGAAGCAACCGTTGGCCCGCTATCGGGGACCCGGGAGGTATCGACTTCAGTCAGCGACACTTCATTAATGTCCAAACCGAGGGGGTCGGCGGCAATCTGAGCCAACACGGTCTCTGCTCCCTGCCCCATCTCCGTGTTACCTACCGCCACGGTAAGCGTTCCATCGACTTCTAGTTTGACATAAGCTCCCGCCTTCTCGAGAAAAGGAGCACCGGCACCCATACCGACGCCGTACATGACAGTCGATATGCCGATTCCCTTTTTGAACTTGTCGTGATTTGCGTTCCAGTCCTCGTATTCCGTCCTGGTCTCGCTCCAGCTGGACAGATCCCTTGCACGGTCAAGCGACTTTCCAAGTCCGACGCTTTTTTCCAGTCTCTGGTTGGTGGCGGTTCGATCACCGGAGCGCAATACGTTGCGGTCCCTGATTTCTACGGGGGATTTATCCACCCTTTCCGCCAGCAAATCCATCTGGGACTCGTGCGGAAAAATCACCTGGGGGCTACCGAAACCCCGAAAAGCACCATTGGGCACCTTGTTTGTCGCGACGCTATGCGCAACCACCTTTACGTTAGGAACCGAATAAGGGCCCGGCGTGTGAACGAGGGACCGGAATAATACGGCCTCGGAAAGAGTCTGATAGGCTCCGGAGTCGATAAAGACGTCCGCCTTGATTCCGAGCAGGTTTCCGGCCTCGTCGGCAGCTGTTTTGTAACGAACTACGGACGGGTGACGCTTGCTGGTCGCCTCGATATCCTCACGCCTGTCGTAAACGAGTTTGACTGGCTTTTCAGTCCGGTAAGCGAGCAGCGCAGCCAGAACGGCGACCTGAGAGGGCACGTCCTCCTTCCCTCCGAAAGCTCCTCCCGTTTCCAGCTGTACGACCCGGATCCTGTTTATGGGATAACCAATTGCAGTTGAAACCGCTTCCTGAACGTAAAACGGGCACTGCATCGTCCCGTGAATTTCCATCTTACCCCGGGATACCGGAACCGCAGTAATTCCCTGCGTCTCGATGTAGCCGTGCTCCTGGTGGCCCGTCCGGTACTCGTTTTCCTCAACCACTGCGGCCTCTTTCAGGGCGTTACCAATATCTCCCTTTTCCAGGACCATTTTGTCGTATAAATTGCCTTCTTCGTTTACGTCATCCTGGGCTACCTGCGGGCTTCCCTCCTCGAGGGCTTCAATCGGGTCGAAAACGGCTTCTTTTTCCCTGTAATTTACCTCTACGGCTTCCGCCCCTTTCTCCGCCGCTTCCTTACTCTCTCCGGCAACCAGAGCAACGGGTTCGCCGACGTAACGGACCTGTTCCGCAGCCAGAGCCGGCTGGTCCTCCTCGATTACGGGCACTGCATTGTCCCCCGGAACGTCATCGGAGGTAAGGACGGCCTTAACTCCTTCCAGGGATTCTGCCCCCGACGTATCCAGGCTCACGATATCTCCGCTGGAGACGTTACTGCGAACCACTGCCGCGTGAAGCACGCCCTGCGGCTTGTAGTCGTCGGCGTATACTGCCTTTCCTGTAACTTTATCAACGGCATCAACCCGTGTTTCACTTTTACCGACCGGACCGGAATTTTCTCTATCTATTTCGTTCTTCTCTTTTGAGCTTTTCATAATACCCCCGAGTTAATCAAACAGCCCGCGAACTGCTGGCGCGGGAAAACCGAAACTCGATTAAAAAACAGTTCAGCCAAACTGGGCAATTATAATCAGGGATCCAACGATAGTTTAGCCCCAAATACTAAACCAGAGACTTTAATAGAACTGCGAGGCAATTTCGTTTTGCTCCGCCACGTAGTCCAGCAAGCTCTCGTCAACCAGTTCTCCGCCTTCCACGAGAACTTCACCGTTGACCATGTTGAAATCGACACCCTTGGTATCACACATCAGCAGCGCCGATACAGGGTCCGAAAGGCCACCGGCGTATTCCAGACGATTCAGATCGACCATAACCAGGTCGGCGGCTTTACCCGGCTCAATCGAGCCCAGTTCGTCCTCCCGGCCGAGAGCTCTCGCCCCGCCAATGGTCGCGAACCGCAAGACCTCCCTCGGTGTTAACGAGTCGGCTCCATACTCGACTCGCTGCAGGAGTAGAGCCTGTCGCAGCTCCTTGATCATGTTCGAAGTATCGTTACTCGCGGAACCGTCGACTGCCATGCTCACGTCGATATCCGTTTCCTTCATCTCGACTATGGGGGCAATTCCGGATCCGAGCCGCATGTTGGAGGAAGGACAGTGCGACATCCCGACGCCCGCTTCCGACAGCTTTTCTATCTCTTCCTCGTTGACGTGAACGACGTGGGCAAACCAGACTCTTTCATCCAACCAGCCAAGTTCCTCCATATAATCGACCGGCCGGAGCCCGACCTCGTCGAGACAGAACTGTGTTTCGTCCTCGGTTTCCGCCAGGTGTGTATGCAGGGCCAGGTCTTCCTCCCGGGCTATTTCGGCGGTCTTTTCCATGATCTCGTCGGTTACGGAAAAAGGGGAACAGGGAGCCAGGGCAACCTGCGTCATTGCGAACCTATCCCTGTCGTGATATTGATCGATAACCCGCCTGTACTCCTCCATTATCTCCTCTTCCGTCTGGGTTACCTTTTTGGGCGGTAGCCCTCCGTCCTCTTTCGAAAGCGACATGCTACCTCTGGTCGGATGAAACCTGATCCCAACGTCCCTGGCCGTCTTAACCTCTTCGTCAAATAACTCGTTCTGTTCCTCGGGAAAGAGGTAAAGGTGGTCACTGGTGGTAGTGGCCCCGCTGAGAAGAAGCTCGGCCGAACCGATCACCGTACTTGTCCTTATCGCTCGGGTATCTATCTTTGCCCACCTCTCGTACAGTTCAGTGAGCCAGGTAAATAATTTGGAATTGTTTACTTCCTTAAAGTTACGAAAAAGAGTCTGGAAGATATGGTGATGCGTATTTATCAAACCGGGGATCATTACTTTGCCCTCTCCGTCTATCACTTCACCCGGTTCCTCCCCCTCGTAAGGAGAATCTCCAACTTCTTTTATTTGGTTACCGTCAACCAGCACGTAGCCATCTTCTATTTCCCGACCTTCGGGGTCGGCCGTAAATATTGTACCGACGTTTTCGAATAGTATTTTTTCACTCATTTTTTATCTAAGGGATGGTAATTGTGAGGGAGGCTTTTTGCAACAAAACTTCACGGGGGTTAGCCGACAAGTTTTACGGAGCTAGGCTCTAGAGTCAACTATTTTTATCCTCGTACATTTTTCGGTCCGCTTCTTCGAGTGCTTCCTCCACGTTACGTTTCTGATCAGAACTCCAGTGCGTTGCCCCCATGGCTAGAGTTAACTCACTATCCAGGAGATCGTTGTTTTTGCTCCATTCTTCCAGATTATCCTTTAGCCTGGAGACCACGTGTTCGGACTCTCCATCCGTATCCGGCATCATAATCAGAAATTCATCGCCCCCGTATCGCACCACTGTGTCGGCCCCACGGACGTTATTGCGCAGCACCATGGCAACTTCTTTGAGCACTTCATCACCGGTCTGGTGGGAATACCGATCGTTTATTTCCTTGAAGTGGTCGATATCAACCATCAGGAAAGCCACCGGCCGCGAATGCCTTTCCGCTTTCTCGACCTCCTTTTTCAGGGTCTCGTTGAAATACCGTCGATTATAGAGGCCGGTCAGCGGGTCACGGATTGCCTGACGTCGCAGCTCTTCCTCCAGCCTAATTCTCTGAATTTCCTCGCTCAGGTGTCCGGCGAGGATTTCAGCCAACTCTACATCTCGATCATCAAAACTGCCAACTTCTTCCGAAATGATCTGGAAAACCCCAACTTCTCCGATTGGGACGCTGATAAATGCCCTATAACTCTTCTCGGCCGGTTTGGCCTCGGGGAAGTTTCTCACGTCGTCCCCCCAGATAGTTTTTCCTTCCTCCACGGTCTTACCGGCAATTCCTTCTCCTGTCGCAAATTCTCTGGCATTACCTGCTTCCAGGTCAGTCGTATTGGCTTTGGGAACAAGATAATCTCCTTCAACCAGAGAAAGTGCGGAAAGCTCAAAATCAAGCATCTCTTCCGCCGCTTCTACGGCCGTTTGAGCCAAACCTTTTTCGGAATCCTCCTGCTGAAGCTGATCCACGGCACCGTGGAGCTTGCGCAACTTTCCCCTCTGGTCGTCGTAGAGCTCAAGCCGCCTTATTCCCTGAAGCCCAATGGCGATCTGCGAGGCAAGAATTTCCATTAACTCGCGGTCTCTTTCAGCGAAAGCACTACTATGTTCGTTTTCAAAGTCCAGTGCTCCATACATTTCTCCTTCTACCTGAAGCGGAATCACAAACTCGCTTCCCGGTGAAGGAATTCCCTGGACGTATCGCTCATCATCCCTTACGTCTTCCACGTAAATCGGCTTCCCTTTACGACAAGCTGCCGGAATCAATCCTTCACCCTCTATCGGCATTTCTCTGCCCTTCGATGCCTCCATATATTCGCCCCTTATCCGGACGATTTTGATTGTTTCTCCCCGTTTTTCACAGATACTGTACGTACCGTAACCCAGCGCCTCTTCCACCCCTTTTACGGCAAGATCGTATAAACTTCCCTTGTTTTCCGTTAGCTTGATCTTCTGAGAAAACTCTTCCACTGCCCTCAGCTTCTCTACGTAAGTCTTTCGCTCGGTGATATCTCGGTTGATTGACAGGGTAGCGGGTTTTCCGTCATGCACTGTCGGGGTTACTACCACTTCGGTCCAGTATTCGGAACCCCCTTTACCGATCTTCTTTTCCGTAAAACTTACTATCTCTCCCCGATCAAGCTTTGCAATAACTTCATCGTAACTCATACCTTCCGGTTCATCCGGTGCTAAATCGTCCATAATATTCATGCCAATTAGTTCTTCTCGGGAGTAACCCGACTGCTCGACCGCTGTTGAATTTACGTCCATAATCCGGCCGGCTTTTTCACCCTGCAACCTGGTAATGTATATGGCATCACCGAGTTCCTCAAAGTACTTTTCGTACCTCTCCTTGCTTTCCCTTAGTTCAATTTCAGCCTTTTTTCGTTCCGAGATATCCCTTATGCTTACCAAAATTTGTTTCTTCCCATCTACTTCCATAATCCTACCCCGTAGTTCGACGGGTATCTGGGTCCCATCTTTTCCAATGTTTACCGTATTTATAGGTGAGTTCTTCCGGGTCGCTTGTTCTATTTGATCCGGCTCGAAAACTGGCCTATCTTCGGGAACTATTTTTTCCACGTCCCGATGCAGTAGTTCATCCCTGCTATAGCCAAGTAACTGGCAGGCGTCCCTGTTGAGGTCCATAATTCTACCCTCTTCATCCTCCAATAGCAGGGCCTCCGGCAGGTATTCAACTAATTCTCTGGCCTCATAGGATGAAAAGGACATTTTATTCATCCTCTTTATCCTCCCCAAATTCTATTTTGCCCCCATCGATCATATTCTTCAGTATTTCTACAACATCCGGGTCGTATTTTTCGCCTTTGCCATCCTGCAATACCGAGAGAGCTCGATCCTTGCTTCGGGCCTCTCTGTAAGGTCTCCTGGTACTCATTGCCTCCACTACGTCTACAGCACCCAGTATTCGGACTTCTGTCGTCAACTCGTCCCCTTCCAGACCATCCGGATACCCCGAACCGTCCAGCCGTTCGTGGTGGTGCAGAGTCATCTCGGCCACCGGCCAGGGGAAGTGAGTATCCTCCAGAATCTGCCTGTAACCGACTTCCGGGTGCGACTTGATCATCTCCCATTCCACGTCCTTCAGTTCGCCCGGCTTGGTCAGTATCGTCTCGGGGATTGCGATCTTCCCAATATCGTGAAGGATTCCGCCAATATAAAGCCCCCTTAATCTATTTTCCTCCAGACCCATTCTCTCACCAACTTCCCGTGCAAGCTGGGCGACTCGCTGTTCGTGTTTCTCGGTGTAGGGGTCGCGGACGCCTAGAACCCGGGAAGTAGTTTCGGCCAGCTCGACAAAGGATTCACGCAACTTGCGTTGAGACCTTCGCTCCTCCGTAATATCGGTTATGAAACCCTGCAGGTTCTGCAGCTCTCCTTTTTCATCGAAGACCCCGCAACCCTGTTCCCAGACGTACCTTTCTTCGCCACCCCTTCTCTCAATCCTGTACTCTACTTCGTACTGCTCCCCGACATCAAGCGCTCGCTGGACCTGGTTCCAGACCTTGTCCCTATCCTCTTCCAGTATCAGCTTTCCGTAAGGGACGGTCGAGTTATCAATCAGGTCCTCGGGGGCGTAACCCGTCAATTCCTGAACACCCTCGCTAACGAAGTGCATCGTCCAGTCCCGGTCGTTATCGCACCGATAGGCCATTCCGGGCAGGTTGCTGAAAAGAACGGATTGCTCTTTTTCCTTTTTGCGCAGTTCCTCCAGTGCACGCTTTCTCTCGGTGACATCTCGGTTGATTGAAAGGTTGGCCTGCTTTCCTTCGTGTTCCAGCGGAGTTACCACGACTTCCGTCCAGTACTCCGAACCGTTCTTTCTGCTCTTTTTCTCCGTAAAATTAACCGTTTCTCCCCGCTCCAATCTGCGATCGATTTCTTCCGGGGCAGGAGTCGGTTTCTCGGCAGAAATATCCTCAATCATGTTCATGCCGAGAAGCTCGTCTCGTGCATAACCGGTCTGCTCCACGGCAGAGGAATTGACGTCCAGTATCTTGCCGTGTTCGTCTCCGCCCATTTTCAGTATGAAAATCGCATCACCGGTCTTTTCGAAGTACTTCCGGTACCTTTCTTCGCTCCTCTTTAACTTTTTCTCCGTCTCGATATCGTGCAGCCCGAAGGCGATATCCCCGGCGACCTCTTCGAATAGACCCTTTTCCTCTCCCTCGTCGACGTATTTACCTTCCACGGAGGCCGATATCAGACCGTAAACCCGACCAGCGTATTTTAACCTTGAAGACATAGACCCCGTCCCCGCGTATTCTTCGGACAGCGGACAGTCGCCGCACGTCGATGACAGGTCTTTCGTTACCAGAACCCCGGACTGATCCAGTGTCTTTCTGACTCGTTCCGGTAAGTCGCCGGCTTTTAACCTGCGAAGCATGGGTTGAAAGTCCTGGCCGAGCCCGGCCTGGGCCGCGGCTTCGAGTCCTCCACTCTCATTAAATAAAGCAATCCAGACGGCACTCAGTCCTCTGGTCTCGATCAGGGCATCACAGATACCCTGAATCAAACTTCCCCTTTCCTTCTCCTGAACGAGCAACTGGTTGACGTTCCGAACGGATCTGAGCAGGGAGTTGGAGTGTTCCAGTCTCAATTTCTTCTCCTTACTTCTTGCCAGGCCCTCCTCCCAGGAGTCGAGCTCCGCCTCTTTCGGACCCTCACCCAGCAGTTGCTCCGGGCGGATAAAGTGAAAGTTATCGTAAACCTGGTCACCAATAACGGCAATCGGGTGAGTTCGCAGAACCCCCAGCAGAATTTCTGGATCGAACTCCCTTCTATCGTACTGACAGAGCCCCAGAGCCTGATGATCGGGAAAGAAGCGGTTGAGCTTGTTCTCGTACTCCATCAACCTCTCCGACCCGGGATGGCCGCGCAGCGCCCAGGTCATCTCGCCGGTCACGCGCAAAGCTTCGTATCCTTCTTCCAGAGCTTTTTTGGTTTCCGACTTCAGCAAATCGATCATGGCGTCCGGGTCAAATTCTCCACCCTTAACGTAAGATTGATCCTGGGTCAAAATTAGTAACTGGCCGCTATCCAGATAAGGTTCCGGGGGATAGTTTCCTTCACGGAGATAATTGAGTATCACGTCCGCCGTGTTTGCATCCACTATGTAAATTACTTTCTGGTTTGTTTCGAGCCCCCGTTTGATGAAAGGGGTGAGGACCTCCCTGTGCTCTTCATCGTCCTCGTAGATACAGCATAAGTGATCCCCCGTATCGAGGTCGGTAATCTCTTTGATCGACCCTTCGGAAGGAGTGAGGTCTCTTTTAGTCATTTAACCACCGCCCGCTGTAATGGGGATGAATCAGTAAACACCACGACCCAATCTGTTTCTAACTATAAAAGTTTTTCACTTTAGGAACAAATAAGTTTAAACATGAACACTGTTGACAGAAGCAACCAGGGAGTCAAAACCAGGTCGCCCTACATTTTTCCACCCACCTCACCCTAAAATTGTCCGTATCCCGTAATAAACAGGAGCTCTGTAATGTACCAGGACGAAAAGAAGTTCATCCCGCTTTACGTTGCCCGGTTTTCGATCTCCCTTGGCATCACGATGCTGCTCAACTTTATCGCCCTTTACGCGGATCTATACCAGGCAAGCGGCTTCTGGATCGGCATGTTTACGACCAGCTATACCGCTGTGCAGATAGTGGCATTACTCCCCATCGGCTGGATTTCCGATCGGTTCAACAAAAAAATCATCCTGCTTGGTGGCCTGGTCACCCTGGCTCTCTCGTACCTTGGCTTTCTACTCGTAGACGGCGTGGTTTCTCTCACAATCGCGAGAACATTTCAGGGGGTTGGCTTCGCGACGGCGGGCACGACTTGCCTCGCCATCACGGGCGAACTGGCTCCGGAAAATAATCGCGGCAAGATAATCGGTACTTCAAATGCCTCCCGCCTCCTGAGTAGTGCCCTGGGTAGCGTTCTCGGGGGCTTGATGGTGCAACAGTGGGGATTCGGTCCCCCGTATTTTCTCCTTTTTTTGCTGACAACAGTATCAGGGATTCTGACCTACCTCTTCGTGGAAGAGGACGAATCGAGAATCGAAGGTATAACCTTCCACGTCCACGCGCTGAACAGGAGAATCCAGTCCATTGCCTGGTTTAGAACCCTGTACGCCTTCTCCGTAATGATGGTCCGAACATACGTTCCCGTATTTGCCCGGCTGGCCCTTTCGCTATCAGCGGTGCAGATTGGTTTCATTTTGGCCGCAGAAAAGGCTGTTAACATGGTATTTCAACGCTATTCGGGTAAGATATCCGACGGAATTGGCCGGTTTGCCATGCTGTTTCTCGGTGGTTCCATGTACGCAATTGGTGCGGTATTCGTCCCCTTTCAGAGGAGCTTCCTGGCACTTCTGGCGATAAATGGCTTCCTCGGACTTGCGGACGCTTTCCGAGAGCCGGCCAGCATGGCACTTTTCGCGGACGAGGGCAGGGAGAGCGGCATAGCCTCTTCTTTTTCTATCCGCAGCCTCATCTGGAAACCGGGCGCAATCCTTGCACCGTTACTGGGAGGCGGGCTAATGGAATGGTTCGGGTTTGGTTACGTATTCTGGCTGGCTTCGGCTTTCACTATCATGGGATTGGCCCTTATGGGTATTTTTATTCTGCGGTTTTCCGAGCAGGTGTTTTGATCAAATAAGTTGAGCTCAATCCTTTTACTACCTCAACCCTTGTATTCATTCTTTTATACGCCGCCGTCTTTTTGGTTAAATTTAGACAATTGAGGTAAGCCTCAATTTTTCCCCCACATCAATTCTTCTCTAGTCGGATCTTTCTAGATCCGTTGTCCCGGGTGGTTGCAGTGTATAGATACGTCCTTTGGTACCTTTAACGTAATTACTACCGAAGGGAACCACCAAACACTTAAACCCAGGTATACACCGGGGTTCGAAACCCCCGGCTATCGGCTACTGTAAATTGTGCTCTCAGGTTGGAGTTTTGCCCGGTTCAAGTTTTCAAGCTCATAATCGTAAAGAGGTTTTATAATGGGGGAAGACTTGAGTTAGAGTTTTTCTACATTTATTGCAGCCTCTTCGTCGGGACCTTCAAAAGCCTGTACCCTTCCGGGGCGTTTTTAGGGTCATCCCCCGTCCAAAAATGGATGCCTGCGTCCTCTTTCCATTCCTGGTCGTCGTGGTCAGATGGAACTGGGTTTGGTTCGGTCCGAATAAAAACGTACTTGACCAATTCCCCGTTCTCAAAAGCGTTTTCCGGTAATTTTTTCATGGTAACCCTTGGTTTTAACAGGTTTTCGAGGGTTTTTCTAC
>Ga0207714_1000319_pt1 | contig 33424 bp, 34 predicted proteins | sample PonA232FremontCA_2_FD_187270 | JGI IMG/M metagenome (GOLD analysis project Ga0207714, IMG submission 187270) | Marine sediment microbial community from Fremont, CA, USA - Pond A23 Sediment 2 (SPAdes) | ecosystem: Environmental > Aquatic > Marine > Unclassified | place: USA: Fremont, California...
TCGTCGGCGATGGTATCTCTGTCACCGAAGCCAAGCCCCGAGACGCTACCGTCCTCTGCGGTAATCTGCGCGCCGTTCGCGACGAATTCGTTGGCGTCGGTAACGGCTGCTGAGACAGGGTTCGACATGAGAGCGAGCCCTCCTCCTCCGACGATACCGAGAGCCGCGAGCGCGCCGCCGCCCTTCAAGGCTCTCCTTCTCGTGACCGCACCGGTCTTCCTGTTCCTCCTATCGTCATCTGATTTCTCAGACATATCCAGTTTATTCGATAAAAAGGATTAACCCTTCTGCCGACATTATACGCACTATCTACTTCGGTATCGTAAAGTAGAACGTAGAGCCCTCGCCAGCCTCCGAATCAACACGTATATCTCCACCGTGCTGCTCGACGATACGTCTACAGATAGCGAGTCCTATACCTGTGCCGTCCGTTCTACCTCCCGCCTGTTCGAATAATTCGAAGACTTTGTCGTGTTGGTCCTCAGGTACCCCTTCTCCGTTGTCCTCGACGTAGAACTCGTAGGCATCCTCGCGTTCGTTGACGCCGACGTGTACCTCGGGGTTCCGGTCCACGGTGTGTTCGATACCGTTCTTGATTAGATTCTGGAAAAGCTGTGTCATACGGCTTCTGTCAGCCCGTACCTTCGGGAGTTCGTCGTGCGTGACGGTCGCGTCCTCGGCTTCCACGGTTTTTGTCAGGTCTAACAGGACATCCTGGATAACTTCCTCGGTGTCGACCTCCTCGAAGGTCGCGTCGCGTTTCTGGACCCTTGAGTAGGTCAGCAGGTCCTGTATCATACTCCGCATCCTCTCCGTGCCGTCGACGGCGAACCCGATGTATTCGTGCGCTTCCTCGTCGAGTTCTTCGCCGTACTCGGTTTCGAGGAGGTCGAGATAGCTCGATACCATACGCAGAGGCTCCTGAAGGTCGTGCGAAGCGACGTACGCGAACTGTTCGAGGTCTCTGTTCGAGCGTTCGAGTTCCTCCTTCGTCTCGCGTAACTCCTGCTCCCGCCTGACACGGTCGGTTATATCGCGGGCGATACCGACGATACGTGTAACCTCACCTTCGACGACGGCGGGTGCAAGCGTGGTCTGCCAGAACTTCTCGCCCTCAGGGACCGATAGCTCCTCTTCGTAGCTGATAGGCTTTCCCTTCTCCAGACAGTGACGGTAGTTTTCCTCTAGCGCTTTCCCTGCTTCATCACCGAACACCTCGGCGGGTGTCTTTTCCTTGACCTCCTCCGTCGTGATACCTGTCAGCCTCTCGTAAGCCTCGTTCAGCCTCTCGTACCGGAACTCGACGCAGGACCCCAGCCTCTCGACGTTGATGAGGAATATCGCGTCCTCCGCCGACTCAAGGACGGTATTGTACTCCTCTGTCATCTTCTTTAGCTCCTGCTCCCGCTCCTTTCTGTCCGTTATATCGGTACCGGTTACGTAGGCGCGGGAGTAGTCGTCGGCGTATGCCTCCGGCACGTACAGTTCGATGATCTCGTACCTCTGTCTTCTGTCGAGAGTCCTGGATACAGTCTCGGACCTGAACTCGGTCTCACCGCCCGCGACAGCCAGCAACAGTTCCTTGTACACCCCACGTGTTTCTTCCGTCATGAGGTCGTCGGTGCTGTCGATTAGTTCCTCCTTGGTGTCAGCACGGTAGTAGTCGAGGGCGTTTCTATTGACGTCAAGTACATCTACCTTCTCCATTATATGGTCCAGTTCTCCGGGGTCCTCGTCCAGATATACCCCGACGTCGTCGACCTCCCGTTTCAGACCCTCGACGTACTCCTTGGCTTCCGACAGGGCTACCTCCCAGACCACGACGGGACTGTTCTCGAAGAGTGATCTGTACCGGGTCTCGGCTTCCTTACGCCTCTCCAGTTCACGCTTCCTTTCCGCCGCCGTTTTTCTGGCGCGTGCGTCGTACAGCCCGACGGTCAGTCCCGCGACAGCACCCGCCTGCGCATTTAGTATCAGAACCTCCGTTAGACCACCGAACGCCGACGGCAGGAACTGTCTCAGATACAGACCCCATCCGGTTATAGCCATCAGTGTAGCGAGTCCACCGAAAGACCACATCACCACCCCCCATCGACGCTCCGGCGGATGGTCCGTTTCGGAGAGCCAGAAACCCCCTCCAATGAGTACCACCGGCAGAACGAGACCGATCAGAACCTGGACAGCCGAGACATCAAAAGGAGCGCCCGCGGACAGACGGATAGCCGTAGCACCCCCGTACATGACCGCGAGCACACCCCCCAGTCCAACCAGGGTCCAGGTACTCGCGTCTCTTCCTGACATACCTGCTAACTATACCCAGTACGACTTTACTTTTCGGTGTCATCCCCGTGTAGATGTTTGAAGCCGGGAATACACCGACGAACCCGTGAACCTACCTCAGCCAAGGAGGTACGACGTTACCCAACTCGGTGGCTACGGTAGAAATCCGACTATACGCGCGGTTTTACGGAAGGAACCTCCGTCGGTACGGTCTGTGACGGGATTAATTTTATAACAGAGCGCTTACAACAGGGTCTATCGGTATGAGTAGCGACATGGAGGGGGCAATGAAGACGCTTGTCGTCGACGACAGCTCGGGTGACAGGAAACTCGTCGAGAAAGCCTTTGAGAGGGTACCCGTCCCAACGGAGTTCTACGCGGTCGAAAACGGGAAAGAGGCGGTTGAGTTCCTCCGTCGTGAGGGCGAGTACGAGGAGGTGCCGAGACCCGGTCTTGTTCTTCTTGACCTCAACATGCCGGTGAAGGGTGGCAAAGAGGTGCTGGAGGAGATAAGAAACGAAGCCTCACTCGGGCGTATTCCCGTGGTGGCGCTGACCAGTTCGGAGGACGAAGCGGATATCGTTGACGTCTATGAACTCGGCGCTAACGCGTACATAACGAAGCCGACCGGGTTCGGCGAACTCGTCGAGAAAGTCACCGGAGTGTGCGAGTTCTGGTACCGGGTGGCGAAGGTACAGGAGCAATGACCGATGGGTTCGATGTCCTTCTAATAGAGGACAACGACGGCGACGCGGTACTTATCGAGAAGTATCTTGAACGTATCGATGACGACTTTCTACCACGGAACCTCAACCTCCGGCGCGAACGGAACCTGTCCGACGGCTTCGACGTTCTCCGAGACGAGGATATCGACCTCGTCCTGCTTGACCTCGGACTTCCCGAAAGCTCGGGCATCGAAACCCTACACAAGACAGTTGACGAGTTCGAGGGCGTCCCCGTCGTCGTCCTAACGGGTCTGGACGACAGGAGAACCGCTGTCCGTGCGATACAGGAGGGGGCTCAGGACTACCTTAACAAGGACAAGATAGACGTTGAAGGTCTCGGGCGTGCCCTCCGGTACGCTACGGAGCGCCGTAGACGTGAGAAGAAAACGGAGCGGGAGAGGGAGCTACGCCGCATGGTCCAGGAGGTTCTCGTCGGGTCGTCGACGCGTGAGGCGATAGAGCGGAGGTTCTGTGACAGAATAGTCGAACACAAACCCTACGTCTACTCCTGGATAGGCGGTCCCGAAACAGACGGGGTGGACGGTGCCGTCGTCCGTGCATCGTCTGACGACTCCGAGGAGTACCCGTCCTCCGTGTGGTCGGCGAGCGATGCCGACGAACACCCCTGCCCCTCACTCCGCGCCGCGCGCTCGCAGGAACCGGTCTTCGTCTCGGACATCCGGGACGCGGCGGGCGACTGGACTGACGCGGCTAAGGGGAGGGGCTTTGTATCCACCGCCGCGGTTCCGATACTCCACGAAGACGTTATGTACGGCGTTTTCTCCGTCTACGCCGACCGACCCGGATTCTTTGACGGTGTTGAGGGCGATGTCCTCGTCAGCGTCGTCGACAGCCTCGCGTACTCCGTCAGCACGGTCAGCAAGGAGACCGCCATCCTCTCCGACACGACCACGGAGGCGAGAATTAACCTCGACGGGGCGGATAGCCATCTTGAACCCGTCTTCGCCGACCCCGATACCGGGGCAGACGTTGAGGTCAAAGGAACAGTTCCCACCGAGGAAGGGGTTCTACAGTTCGTGGATGTCACCGGCGGTTCGTCCGAACTCGAGGACGAACTCGCGTCGAGAATCGACGATATTGAGATTATGAGCGACGACGAAGACATCAGAAGCTATCAGCTTAGACTCTCCACGCAGACACCTGAGTCGTACCTCCTGAGCCTCGGTGTCGTCGTCCGTTCTACGGAGGTGAGACATAACGGTACCAGTATCCACGTGGAGGTTCCCCCGGACATAGATATCGGCGACGTCGTCGACAAGCTGGAGAACAGGTTCGGCTCCGCTACCGTGGTTATGTGCCGCGGACCTCCAACGAACCGAGAGCGGTTCGGAAGACGTCTCGAACTTGACGCCGACAGCCTCACCGATAAACAGATGAAGGCTCTCAAGACGGCGTACTACCTTGGCTACTTCGAACAGCCGAAAGAGAACTCTGCGGGGGAAATAGCCGATGCCCTCGGCGTTTCACGTTCAACTTTCCTACAGCACCTACGTACAGCGCAGAGGAAGGCTTTCGGCGGCTTGTTCAGGTAGTACAGTCACCGCCGGGGTAACTCGGTCTAACGCGGGTTATCGAGGTCGGGGAGAGATTATCAAAGGGACTGTACCTTTGTCCTGATTTCGTCGCACACGTTGCTTCGTCCGTTTTCCGGTACCGAACACCGGTCTCTTCTGAGGGTTGGAAAGGGAGTCCTCCTAAGTTATTTCGACTATGTAAATCAAAACGTTGATTAAGCCCCTGGTAATTGTGTTATGACGTAATACGCAAAATGTACATAGAAATAAACCGGATAGGGATGAACAAAAGCCAAGAAACTTCTCCGAGAAGAAGATGTTAGGAACGTACACGCTTCAGTCGGACGTGACGGCTATCGCGGACAGCATCAACAACGTCTGGGTACTCACGGTAACGTTCCTGATATTCTTCATGCAACCAGGGTTCGCACTGCTTGAAGCGGGTCAGGTGCGCGCTAAAAACGCCGCAAACGTCGTTATGAAAAACATGTGGGACTGGTCGGCGGGTGTCTTGGTGTACTTCCTGATAGGGGCAGGGGTATTTGCCGTCGTGGGTCAGATAGGTTCGCCGGGTACGGCTTTCGACATCGGCGGAGCTATGTCGCATATCAGTGACCCCGGCTCTTGGGTGGGGTGGCTGTTCGGTGCCGTCTTCGCCATGACAGCGGCGACTATCGTTTCGGGTGCGGTTGCGGGACGGATAAAGTTCTCGGCGTACGCGGTCTACGCCGTCGTTATAACCGCGGTAATCTACCCCGTTGTCGCGGGTTCGGCGTGGGGAGGAACGGGTCTGCTTTCCTCAACCGGATACCTCGGACAGGCTCTCGGCGTCGGCTACAAGGACTTCGCGGGTGCGACGGTCGTCCACGCCGTCGGCGGCATAGCAGGTCTGACAGCGGCGTACATGCTCGGTCCACGTAGGGACAGGTACGACCCAGAAGGGAACTCGGTGCCGATACCCGGACACAACGTCATATACGCCGTCCTCGGAACCCTGATACTCGCCTTCGGCTGGTACGGCTTTAACGTCGGCACGCAGGCGACGGTGCTCACGACGGACGGGGCGTTCCAGGGCGGCGCTCTCGGACGCGTGGCTCTTAACACGACGCTGGCTATGGGAGCAGGTATGGTAGCCTCGACCGCCGTCACGACGTTCTGGCAGGGCAAGCCCGACCCGCTGTTCTCGGCAAACGGTCTCCTCGCAGGACTTGTGGCTATCACGGGTGCATGTGCCCATGTGACGTGGGTCGGAGGTCTCGTAATAGGGATCGTCGGGGGAGCAACGACGCCCTTCGTCTTTCGGTGGGTCGTTGACTCGCTGGGTGTCGACGACGTCGTCGGCGTCTTCGCCGTCCACGGGAGCGCGGGTTTCATAGGGACGATGATGATCCCGTTCTTCGATGTCGCAGGGTTCTCGTTCAGCCAGCTCGTGATGCAGGTAGCCGGCGTCGGGCTGATAGGCACGTGGACGGTGCTCGCGACGATGGTTACGATGGGCGCTATCGACGCGGTCATCGGTCTTCGTGTCTCCGAGAACGAGGAGAGCCAGGGCCTGGACGTGAGCGAGCACGGGATGAGTTCGTACCCTGAGTTCACCGAGTCGGGACAGGATGAGGGAAGTGTGGGACTGTCGGAAGGAAGCTTCGCCGACGACTGAGGAGTTCCACCGGCGTATGACGGCGAAACTGTACGTGTTGGTGAAACACGGCGAGTCCGACTTCAGGCTACACCGGCGCGACGGAACAGAGACCGGGGTCAGGTGGGAGCACAGCCCGGACGCGAGCGAGGTCAGGTCGGTGGGGGTTCCCGAAGGATGCTTCTGCTACCGGTCGGCGGAGGAGTTCGACGTGGGTAGCCGATCGTGAGGGTACCGGAACGCCGGAGGCGTACGAGCGCCCGGTTCGTGGTGTAAGAAGCCCTGACCCTCCGTCGGTCTCGCTCGTGAAGCCCAACCCGAACGCATATTCGTGTACGAGACGTACACTACGGTGGATGAGAAGTCTTCCGCAAACCGCACTACTCGTAGGTATTACCTCCGCTGTCGTGTTGCTTTCAGCCTGTGCGTCCGTCGGTGCCGTTCCGGATGCGCGTCTAACGATCGAGGAGGTGGGTGTCTCGGACGATAGACCGAGTCCCGGAGAGATGGTCAACGTCAGTATCACTGTTTCGAACTCCGGGGGTAGCACCGACGCGGTTGAGGTCGACAGGCTGTATCTTAGGGAAAGAGGAGGTGGACCGTTCGACTCCGTGGACAGGGCGACGGCGGTTGCAAGGTCGGGTGTCGGCGCTCTCTCGCCCGGAGACACGGTTACAGTCGACCTCGTTACTTCGTTCGAGGAGGTCGGTTTCAAACGTCTTGAGGCGTACGTACGCGCGACGAGTCAGGGCGAAGGAACCGATGGGACGGTAACAGCCGCAAAGCCGGTAAACTTCTTCGTAGGCTCCGTCGACGTACAGCGCCCTGAGGGCGACGTCGGTGTGGACGCTACGCTCGTCGAGAGACCGAGCGGCGAGGAGGACGGAGCCGAGGGCGGGCAGGGGGAACAGGTAGGCGGGATAAACATAGGTAACGTCCTCGGCGGTGGCGGTATAGGCGGTGGCGGGGTCGGTTCCGGATCGTTGGGTCAGGACGAAGAACCACCCACGGTGGACGCCTTTGAGGTACGCGTAACGAACTTCGGCAACGTCGAAGCGAGGGACGTCTACGTGACCCCCAGCGTCGACGGTCAGAGTCTTCCGCGTATAGCTGTCGGTAGCCTCGCACCGTTCGGGGTGGAGACGGTCAGCCTCGAACCGTCGAGGATCGGGACGAGTACGTACAGCTTCGAGGTCACGTACACCGCGGCTGGTGAGACGGGAACCGCGACACGTTCGGTCGAGTACGATCCGGCGGTCGCAAACCTCACGGTCACCGACGTGAGCATGCAACGCGAGGGGGATACGATCGTTCTGTCGGGAAACGTCGGGAACACCGGACGTGCTGACGCCAGAGGTACGACGGTCTCTGTCGGTGACTCCGGCGACGGCGTCTCGCCCACGTACCCGTCGGCGAACAGCTTCATAGGCACTGTTCCGGGTTCGGAGTTTACGTTCTTCGAACTCACCGCGGAGGTCGACAAAGCGGCGGACAGTATACCCGTCGAGGTGAGGTACAGCTTCGACGGTACGGACAGAAGGGAGACGTTCCCTCTTAGGATCGACACGGGTTCGGACGTAACGGGGACGGAAGCGGGCGGCGGCGGTGAGGAAGGCGGGGGCGGGGGCGGCGAACCCGCTTTCTCGGCGCTCATCGGCTTGGCTCTCCTCGTTCCCCTCGTCTCGGCGGTCGCCGTGTACCTCCGTCGCAGAGGGGGCAGAAGGGTAGAAGACGGTAACGGCGGTAAGGGATGACGGCTGTCGAGCTGATCGGTGTGACGAAGGAGTACGAGAGCGGCGACAGGAGGGTAACGGCTCTCGACGACATAAACGTGACCGTCGATGAGGGCGAGTTCGTCTCCGTGATAGGACCGAGCGGTAGCGGCAAGAGCACCATGCTCAACCTGATCGGGCTACTCGACAGACCGACGAGCGGTAGGGTTGTCGTCGGGGGCGTCGATGCCACGGATATGAGCGAAAGCAGGAGGACGGAGAAACGCGGTGAGGTGATCGGCTTCGTCTTTCAGGACTTCTATCTCCTCCCTAACCTGACCGCCGAGGAGAACGTCCGTATGCCGACGGCGTTCAACAAGAGCCGTGTCGACAGCGGACGCGCACGCGAGCTACTCGGACGTGTCGGTCTGGGTGACAGGGTAGACCACTACCCGAACGAACTCTCAGGCGGGCAGAAGCAACGCGTCGCTATCGCGCGTTCGCTCATAAACTCGCCTGAGGTTCTGCTCACCGACGAACCGACGGGGAACCTCGACCTCGACACGAGCGAGAGGATACTGGGTGAGATATCGAAGGTGCGCGAGACGGGCGTGAGCGTAATAGCCGTGACGCACGACCCGATGGTGGAGGAGTACGCCGACAGAACCGTGGAACTCGTCGACGGTAGGCTGTCGGATTCGCGCTCCGACACGGCGCGTGTCGGGGGCGAGCCGTGAACCCGAAGCCGACGCTCGTCGGTATGGCGGTGCGTAACCTGACACGGAGTAGGTTCAGATCGGGTCTCGCGTGTGCGGGTATCGCCATAGGCGTGTTCGCGATAGCCGCGCTCGGTATATTCGGGAACGTTCTCGCAGTCGAGGCGACATCTACAATAGGTGAGATAGGGAGCGAGGTGGTTGTCACGCCGAACGGCGAGGAGGGGTACACCTCCATACCTGAGACGGTCGTCGACGAGATAGAGCGCGCCACCTCGGGGACGCCCTCGGCGGCTATACTCACGGCGTCGGGGTTAGCCGCGAGCAGAGGGGAGACGGCTTCGGTCACGTTCTACGGCACGGAGAACCCGGGTGCGGTCTTCGAGGCTTCCGAAGGTAGCCTTCCGCGTGTGTTCAGAACCGGTGCCGCGGTCGGTTCGGAGGTCGCCGAGAGGCTCAGCCTACGTGTCGGCGACAGGATCGAGACCGAGGTCGGCTCATACAGGATAGTCGCAGTTCTACAAGGCTCCGAAACACAGATATCGCCCGTTAGCCCCGACGAGGCGGTCGTCGTCCCTGAGACAGCTCTCGGAACCGGCGGCGGCTACGATCAGGTCGTCCTGAGCGGAGAGTCAGGCGGTGGCGCAAGCGAGGCGGCTGACGCAGTACGGGAAACGGTGAACGCGCGCGAGAACCGTGTCACCGTCTTCGAACTCTCGTCGGTGGTTGAGGAGATAGATGACTTCTTCTCGCTCCTCAGCGGCTTTCTCATAAGCCTCGGCGCGATCTCGCTCATAGTCGCCGGCGTGAGCATACTCAACGTCATGATGATGAGCGTGGTCGAACGCCGCGGCGAGATAGGCGTAATGAGAGCCGTCGGCGGGCAACGCGGAGACGTGGTCAGGATAATACTCATAGAGGCTGTCGCTCTCGGCGTCGTCGGTTCCGTGTTCGGGGTTGCGCTTACGTCCATCGCCGTCGCCGCACTCTACTACCTGACACCGGTGGGAGCCTCGGCGGTCTTCGACCCCGGTACGTTCTTCTACCTCGGCACAGCGTTCGGCGTCGGTGTAGCCGTGAGCGTTCTCAGCGGTATATACCCGGCATGGTCGGCGGCGAACGAGGATCCCGTCGACGCTATACGTGACTGATATACCTCCGTCGTTTCTCGCGTCCCCACCGGTCTATGTTCTGCGCCTCTCTCACCCCCAGACTGTCTTCGAAGTCCACGGACGTTGAACAGCTAAGAAGACGGATGTTTGAGATCGGACAACATCAGTACGTCGATAGCTAATCTCAGTATGTGAATAGGTAACATGAATGTGGTAATGAACAAGCTTAATATGCGAGAGCGCCGATCTATTCATGATGTCTATGTCTAACCAAGACTGGTGGCCCAACCGGTTGAAGCTGGAGATTCTCGACCAGAACGGAAGCAACGTGGGTCCGATGGACGAGGGGTTCGACTACGCCGAGGAGTTCGAAAAGCTCGACCTCGAAGCCGTGAAGGAGGACATCGAGGAGGTTCTGACGACCTCGCAGGACTGGTGGCCCGCGGACTACGGTAACTACGGTCCGTTGATGATACGTATGGCGTGGCACAGCGCCGGTACGTACCGTACCGCTGACGGGCGGGGCGGAGCGGCTGGAGGAAGACAGAGGTTCGCGCCGATCAACAGCTGGCCCGACAACGCAAACCTCGACAAGGCGCGACGCCTCCTGCTACCGGTCAAGCAGAAGTACGGTCGTAAGCTGTCGTGGGCGGATCTCATGGTTCTGGCGGGGAACGTCGCCATCGAGTCGATGGGGTTCAAGACGTTCGGCTTCGCAGGAGGGCGTGAGGATGACTTCAAGGGCGACGACGCCGTTGACTGGGGACCCGAAAAGGAGCTTGACACGCAAGAGCGGTTCGAGGAAGCTGGCGAGATTCAGGAGGGTCTCGGCGCTTCCGTGATGGGGCTGATCTACGTCAACCCTGAGGGTCCCGACGGTCAGCCTGACCCGATGGCGTCGGCGAAGAACATCCGCCAGACGTTCGACCGTATGGCGATGAACGACAAGGAGACGGCGGCGCTTATTGCCGGCGGGCATACGTTCGGTAAGGTTCACGGAGCCGACGACCCCGACGAGAACATGGGTCCTGAGCCGAACGCCGCACCCATCGAGCAACAGGGGCTTGGATGGGAGCAGGACGGCGCGACCAGCGGTGCTATGATCACGAGCGGTATCGAGGGTCCATGGACTTCCTCACCGACCGAGTGGGACATGGGGTACGTCGACAACCTGCTTGAGTACGAGTGGGAGCCTGAGAAGGGTCCCGGCGGCGCGTGGCAGTGGACGCCGAGGGAGGGGGAACTCGTCGAACCTGCGCCGGACGCCCACGACCCCGACGAGGAGGTCACACCGATGATGCTAACGACCGACATAGCGCTGAAACGGGATCCGGAGTACCGTGAGGTGATGGAGGGGTTCTCCGAGAACCCGATGGAGTTCGGGATGGCGTTCGCGAAGGCGTGGTACAAGCTCACCCACCGTGACATGGGACCGCCCGAACGTTTCCTCGGACCCGAGGTACCCGACGAGGAGATGATCTGGCAGGATCCTCTGCCCGACGCCGACTACGACCCCATCGACGACGACGGGATCGCCGAACTCAAACGGACGATCCTCGGTTCGGATCTGTCGGTTCCTCAGCTCGTGCGAACCGCTTGGGCGTCGGCGTCGACCTACCGCGACAGCGACAAACGCGGAGGTGCGAACGGCGCGCGGATCCGTCTCGAACCTCAGAGGGGCTGGGAGGTCAACAACCCTGCGGAGCTTTCGACCGTCCTTGAGACCTACGAGGGGATTCAGGCGGAGTTCAACGCCGCGCAGTCGGACGACACACGCGTCTCGCTCGCCGATCTGATCGTGCTGGGAGGTAACGCGGCTGTCGAACAGGCGGCTGAGGAAGCCGGCTACGATGTCGAAGTCCCCTTCGATCCGGGCAGAACCGACGCCACCGAGGAGCAGACCGACGTAGGCTCCTTTGAGGCGCTGAAGCCCCGTGCCGACGGCTTCCGGAACTACCTCGGCGACGGATCCGACGAGCGACCCGAGGAGACGCTCGTTGACAAGGCGGATCTGCTGAACCTGACGACCGGCGAGATGACGGCGCTCGTCGGCGGGCTAAGGGTTCTGGACGCAAACTACGACGGTTCCGACCGCGGCGTCCTCACCGACGAGCCGGGGGTGCTCACCAACGACTTCTTCGTAAACCTGCTCGACATGGGCACGGAGTGGGAGGAGTCGCCGACCTCCGAGCCGATCTACGAGGGGTACGACCGTGCTACGGGAGAGTTAAGATGGGAAGCCACACGGTTCGATCTCATATTCGGCTCCCACCCACGTCTCCGTGCTATCGCCGAGGTGTACGGAAGCGACGACGGCGAGGAGAAGTTCGTGAACGACTTCGTCGATGCGTGGAGCAAGGTGATGAGGAACGACCGGTTCGACCTCGACGCATAGACGGTCGGGGGCGTTATGTAAAATACGTTTTTTCGCATACGCCAATTAAATTAGACAAGCCCTCCTACGCCAAGACGCGGGGTCAGGTGTCACGCCATCCATGGTGCCGTCGCCGCACGGGTGCCGCTTCCGTGCGCCGGTTCAGCCGTCGCCGGCGTCCACCGCCGGTGTATACCCTCGTGTCCCGGACACCACCCCCGTTTTTACATTCTCCGTACACCGACCGCGTATTAAACAGCCTTTTTTCCACGGTTCGGACGAGGCTAAAACGGTACGTGAGAGCCGTGCGTGGTTAGGGTATGGGAGCCGACTACAGCCTTGCAACCGAGGATCATAGCTACCGTTACTACAGAAACGCCGTCGAAGGGCACTGGGATCCGTACGGGATAGATCTGTCGGAGGATCGCGAGAACTTCGTGGCGATGGCGGACGATATCGACTGGACGGAGGAGGAGATACGCAACTCAACCAACATACTCCGTTCGGCGCTCGCCATGTTCGGTGCGGGTGAGGAGTCGGTGACCGAGGATCTCGCACCGCTTGCGACGGCTCTCGATACGGTCGAGGATCAGATGTTCATAACCACACAGATGTACGAGGAGGCGAAACACGCCGACTTCTTCGACCGTTACTGGCGCGAGGTGACCAACCCCGCGGAGGAGACGGTCGGCATGGACGTGACATCACCGCACGAGGATCGGTGGTACGCCGACGAGTACCTCGAACTGTTCGAGCGAGAGGAGGAGGCGATGCACAGGCTCGTAGAGGAGGATACGGTTGAGAACCGGGTGCGTGCGTACGCCCACTACCACCTGACCGTCGAGGGTATACTCGCACAGACGGGATACTGGGGTCTTACAAAGAACTTCGACGGTACGAAGGAAGACCTTCCTCACCTACCGGGTCTGGTCAAAGGCATCAAGCTGATACGCCGCGACGAGGCGCGTCACGTCGGCTTCGGTATGCGTAAGGTCAAGGAGGCGATACACGAGGAAGGCGTCGACGAGGAGGTTCTACACGACACGCTCGGTGACATCGTGCCTCTTGTTCAGAAGACGGTGATGCACGTCTGGGACTCCGTCGACGACCCGGATAGCTTCCCCGGTACGGGTCCCGGAAGGCTCGCGCGGTACGCCGCCGACCGTCATCAGGGTAGGATGAAGCAGATGCTCGACGACGACGCCTCCATACCTCAGCTTGACGAGCTTACTGCGCTCGACTGAGGTACGCCTGAGACGCGGCGTTTAATACGGCGTCCCGTGTAGATTATGTAGTGAAGCTTGGGCGACCATCCGCGTACGGCGTCACGGGGGCGGAGACAGCCGTCTTCGTCTCAGGCGTTGCGAGCATGGGGTTGGAGATAGTCGCAGGACGGATGGTAGCCCCGGAGTTCGGTAGCAGTATCTACACATGGGGTAGTATCATAGGCGTCTTTCTCGCCGCGCTGTCGCTCGGATACTACCGCGGCGGCAAGAGGGCGGAACGAGCTTCGGACGGTCGTCTCGTACGTCTCCTTCTCGGCACCGCAGGGTACGTCGCCGTGCTCGTATTCGCGGGCGACCTGCTTCTCGAAGCCGCGGCGGTCGTGCCTCTACCCGCCCGTTTCGCCTCCCTCCCCGCGGTTACGCTCCTGTTTGGACCCCCGACCTACCTGCTCGGCTTCATAAGCCCGTACGCCGCCGAACTGTCGCGGAAAGAGGCGGTGGGCGAGGCGTCGGGACACGTCTACGCAGTCGGTACGGTCGGGAGCATCGTCGGCGCTTTCGGCGCGACGTTCGTTCTCGTCCCGACGCTGTCGGTAGGTAGCTCCAACTTCGTCTTCGGTGCTCTCCTCGTCGTCGCCGCGGTTCTGGTCGACGCGCCGTCGCCGTCACGCGAGACGGTCGCGGGCGCTCTCGTCGTCTCAGCCGCGCTTCTCGGTGCGGTCGGCGCGGGCGCTATCGGCTATACGGTCGAAGGCGAGGTCGTGTACGGGGTACAGACACCGTATCAGGAGCTACGCGTCGTCGACTCGGGCGATACGCGGACGCTCCTACTCGACGGGGCACGGCACAGTGCGATCGATACGTCGAACCCCGACCGCCACGTCTTCGGCTACACGCGTTACTTCCATCTGCCGTTCGTTATGGCTGACGACCCCGGCGGTATCGACGACGTTCTGTTCATCGGCGGCGGCGGCTTCACGGGACCCCGTATCTTCGCCGACGAGTACAACGTCACCGTCGACGCCGTCGAGATAGATCCTGAGGTCATAGACGTTGCCGAACGTTACTTCGGCGTCGAAGAGTCCGGGAAGCTCAGTATATACAACGACGACGGTAGACGTTTCCTGCGCCAAACAGACGAAAGGTACGACCTGATCGTTCTCGACGCGTACAAGAAGGACAAGGTACCTTTCCATATGACGACGGTTGAGTTTATGCGTCTCGCAGAGTCACGTCTGTCCGAAGACGGTATGCTGTTCATGAACCTAATATCGGCTCCGTCGGGTCCCGCTTCGAGGTTCTACCGTTCCGAGTACAGAACAGTGTCGCGCGTCTTCCCGTCCGTCTACGCCTTCCCGACGGTCGGTGGGGGCGTTGTTCAGAACATCGAGGTGGTTGCGACGAAGGGGGACGGGAGGCTTACGGAGGAGACGTTGCGTAGACGTAACGGTAACAGGGGTATCGGTTACGACCTTTCGGGAGAGATAGAAAGCCTCGCCGACGCGCCACCGACACAAGACGTCCCCGTCCTGCGTGACGACGACGCACCCGTCGACTCACTCCTCAACCCCATGGTGGGACAGAGGTACGTCATACAGGAGACGGGGGCGGCGAACGCAACCGTGGGCGCGGGGTAGTCAGCCGTCGACCGACCGGACTTCGTCGACGAGCTTACGCAGAGCCGCTTGGGCGAAGTCGCGTTTGTTCGCGCGTCTGTCGCCGTCGAAGACGTACCTTTCGGCGTCGGCGTACGAGCCTCCCGTCCCCCAGTCGTCGGCGTACGCGACACCGACGTAGACGGTACCGACGGGGTTTCTGTCGGTGCCTCCCGTGGGTCCCGCCGTTCCTGTCGTCGCTACGCCCCATGTCGCACCCGCCTTGTCACGTACGCCGCGCGCCATCTCGCGTGCGACCTGCGCGCTCACAGCGCCTTCTTCGTCGAGCGACTCGCGCGAGACGCAGAGTTCGTGGGTCTTCGACTCGTACGTGTAGGTCACGACCGAACGGTCGAAGAAGTCACTCGCTCCGGGTATGTCGGTGATGTAGGAGCCGACGAGTCCGCCCGTCGCCGACTCGGCGACAGCGATATACTCGCCGCGGTCGGCGAAAGTCCCCCTGAGTTCGTCGCGTATCCCCGTTGATGCGTCCGTGGTCATGGGGACAAGGGACGGCACGGACGTATCAGTATACCGACGTTAGTGAGCGACAGTAATTTCCGTCCCGCGTACGAAACCGTGCCGGGGAGCATGACAAGCTTCGTGTTTCTGTACGGCAGTCTTATGCGCGGATTCGAGAGCCACGAGACGGTCGATCTTCCGTCGCGCGCGGAGTTCGCGGGGGAGGCGCACTGCGTCGGCACCCTGTACGACCTCGGTGACCATCCCGGTATGACCCTCGAAGGTAACGGACGTGTCCGTGGGGAGCTGTACCGTGTCACCGACGACGGGCTTATACAGGATCTCGACCGTTTCGAGAGGTACTACCCCGAAAGCACCGACGACTCGGTGTACGTCAGGCATCTTGAGGAGGTAGTCGACCGTGACCTAAACGCTTGGGTGTACCTCTACAACGAACCGACAGAAGACGCCAATACCGTCGAGTCGGGCGACTGGCGCGAGTACCGGAGCGGATGACCGACGAGTACGTCACCGTCGCGGGTGAAGGTCACGCGTCCTTCGGAGACGGAGGGTCGGAGTTCGTGGGGTACGTCACGGGTGCGGCAAGCGAGGAAGAGGCGCAGGGCTTCGTCGACGATGTGCGCGACGGACACCCCGACGCAACACACCACGTTTCGGCGTACCGTGTCAGGGACGCCGGTACCGTGCGCGGTATCTACGACGACGACGGCGAGCCTTCGGGTTCGGCGGGGAAGCCCGTCCTTGGGGTTCTAAGAGGCGAGTGTACCGAGAACGTCGTCTGTGTGGTCGTACGTTACTACGGCGGTACGAAGCTCGGCTACGGCGGTCTTGTAACCGCGTACAGTCGGACGGCGAAACGCGCGCTCGAAGACGCAGGTACGCGGAAGACCGTCCCCCGCGACGAGGTACGCGTCGAGGTGGGGTACGACGACTCAGGAACGGTGCGCGACGTTCTCGAATCGGAAGACGTGGGCTACGACGCCGAGTACGGCGAGAAGGCGGTCTTGGTCGCACGTATACCGACGGGCAGAGCCGACGGTGTCGTCGACCGTCTTCTGAGCGCCACGAGCGGGCGGGCGCGGATCGAACGGTAGAGGATGGGGTCACGCGTTCTTCCGGCTATACCTCATAATCCAGAACGACAGGGGGACGCTCGCCGCGACGAGACCGTAGACAGCGCCGGTGAGAGGGTCGACGTCGAGTATGTCGGGTAGGAGGAAGTATCCGCCTACGGCACCGAGAGGGTCGAAGAACAAGGACAGGACGATTATCTGCTGTCCGAACGGCAACGAGTCGAGTTTACGTAGTACGGGGTTTCCCATACGGGAGCCGTGTCAGCGAGCCTGTTAACACCGTCGTCTCGTAACAGCGTGTCAGCAGGCTTAGGTGGAACCGTCGCGTACCTCCGTTATGCGCGTCGAGAACAGCTTCATACCCGTCCGCGGCGTGGGGGAGAAGACGGAGAAACGTCTGTGGCACGACGGTATCGCCGACTGGGAGAGGTTCGAGGAGTCGGAGGCTCTCGGAGAGAGACGGCGCGAACGCGTGCTGGGTTTCGTCGACGAGGCGCGCGACGCCCTCGAACGACGCGATGTAAGCTTCTTCGGCGACGCGCTTCCCGACCCGGAGCTATGGAGGATGTACAGGAACTTCGACGACGGGGCATGCTTCTTCGACATAGAGACGACGGGCCTGGACGCCGAGAGAAACAAGGTTACGACCGTAAGCTTCCACCGCGACGGCGACACGAAGACGCTCGTACGCGGGGACGACCTGACACCCGGAAACGTCTCAGCCGAGTTCGAGAAGAGCGCCCTCGTCGTCTCGTACAACGGCAGAAGGTTCGACGAGCCTTTTCTCGAAACCGACCTTGGCGTTTCGTTTGAGGTACCGCATATAGATCTCATGTACCTCTGTCGCAGGGTAGGTCTGACGGGCGGTCTGAAGGGCGCGGAGGAGGCGCTCGGCGTAGGGCGCGACGGCGTCGAAGATATAGACGGACGTGAGGCGGTACGTCTCTGGCACGCGTACGAGGACGGCGATACGGAGGCGCTCGAAAGGCTCGTGAGGTACAACCGTTACGATACGGAGAACCTACGTGTCGTCCTCGAAGAGGTTCACGACAGGGTGAGCGAAGAGGTTCTCGGATCGTCGTTAGAGACGTAACGTTCCGCGGACGATGGGAGAAACGGGAGGGACGCCACGGAAGCTTTCGACCTCGACGGTCTCGAAGGCGTCGTGCGCTTCGAAGATACCGACGGTGTCGCGGTCTAACCTGCACCCACCGGCGCATCTTCGCCAGACAGGGTTCACCGTCTCCTGTACCCGGCGCGCGAAGCCGTCGTCGCCGGCGTGTTCGACGAACCTGAACTCGCCGCCGGGACGTAGGACGCGCGCCACCTCGTCGAGAGCCTCGCGCGGTTCGTCGACTGTGCAGAAGACGAGCGCAGAGACGACGCGGTCGAAGCCCTCGTCGGCGTACGAGAGCGACTCGGCGAGGTCGTCACGCAGTTCAACGTCGATACCTTCGCGTTCGGCGCGGCGCTCGGCACGTTTACGCATGTACGGGTCGGGTTCGACGGCGTGCAACGTAGCGCCCGTCCCGGCGAGATACGGAAGGTTGGCACCTGTTCCGACGCCGACGTCGAGCAGATCCCCCGACGCGTCTTGTGCGAGGTAACGCCGATGCTCCTCGACGAGGGGTTCGAACGGACGCGTCACGGTGTCGTACAGCGCGGCGAAGAGACGGTGCGAAGGACGGCTCATCTTAACGCTTCGAGATCCTCGTCGGTGAGTTCGATCGATCCTGCGGCGACGTTCTCCTCAAGATGCTCGATCGACGACGTGCCGGGTATAGGGAGGATGACGGGCGAACGTTGGAGAAGCCACGCGAGCGCGACCTGCCGCGGTGTCGCGTCGCGTCGGTTGGCGACACGTTCGAGAGCCTCGTCCTTGGAGCCGAAGCTACCCGCGCCGAGAGGGAACCACGGCATGAAGCCTATACCGTGGCGCTCGGAGTAGTCGACAACGTCGTCGTGTTCGCGGTCGGCGACGTTGTAACGGTTCTGCACCGTCGCTATATCGACGACGTCGCGTGCGCGCTCTATCTCCTCGACACCTACCTCGCTTAGACCTATATGACGGACGTAGCCTTCGTCCTTGAGTTCGGCGAGGGCGTGTAAGGAGTCTTCGAGAGGAACACCGTCCTCGACACGGTGTAGCTGGTACAGGTCGATCGTACCGACGCCGAGACGGTCGACTGAGCAGAGGCACGCGTTCTTCAGGTAGTCGGGGTCGGCGTTGCGCACCCATTCGCCGTCGGGACGGCGCATAAGACCGCCTTTGGTCGCCACCGTAACGTCGTCGTACGGTGCGAGCGTCTCACGTATGAGGCGTTCGCTCACGCCGGGACCGTACGAGTCGGCGGTGTCTATGAAGTCGACGCCGAGTTCGACGGCGCGGTTCAGGACGGCACGCGCCTGTTCTGTATCGTCGGGCTTGCCTATGATGTCGTCGCCCGTGATACGCATAGCGCCGTATCCGAGACGGTTCACGCTTATACCGTCGCCTATACCGAAGGTTTCGGGCTGGTCGGTACCCATACTTCAGGTTGTGGGTCACGGCGTAAAAGTTACGCGCCGAAGATACGGTACGCCGCCTGTCCGACCGCGACCGTCTCGCCGTCCTGTTCGATCCGTATCTCGGACACGCCGACGCTGTTTCCCGCACGGACGACGGAACCGCGCGCGACGAGGTCACCGTCGGCACCGCGGAGGTAGTTGACGTTGAGGTTTATCGTCGCGACCTGATCGCTGAACGGGTTTTCGAGATGGGGACGTAGAGCCAGACTCCCCACCGTGTCTACGAGTGTTGCGGTCGTACCCCCGTGTACGGTCGGGGGTTCGGTGGCGTTCGTTACGTGGTCATCGAAAGGAAGACGTATGACAGCACCGTCGTGGTTTACGTCGACGACCTCGCCGCCTATCCATGCGAAGAAGCTACCTTCGTCTTCGAGACGTTTCTGAACGAAGCCCGCTACGTCGTCGGGGGACTCTTCCATAATCGGGGTTTGAGACAGCGCGACATATCTCCGGCGTTCTTTTGTGACGCCAAGCCGAAGTAGAGGTGATGGAGAAGAACGTCCTTGGCGACGAACTCACACCGTGTAGCGATGAACTATCGACGGGGTTTACGCGTTCGGGATGCTGTGAGACGCATACACAGGATCGCGGTAGACACGAACTGTGCGCCGTTGTGACGCAGGGGTTCTTGGAGTTCAGCAGAAAAAAGGGGAACGACCTTGTGACACCGCGTCCCGAACTCGACTTCCCCGGCTTGCATCCGGGCGACCGTTGGTGTCTCTGCGTTCCACGTTGGAAGGAGGCGAAGGACGCCGACGTAGCCCCGCCCGTGGTTCTCGAAGCGACGAACGAGGCGGTTCTTGATGAGATACCTTTGGAGACGTTACGCGAGCACGCCCATGAGGACGGGCGGCAGGATTAACAGTCGGGAAGACGTATACGCGGCATGGATCCGCCGCGCGTAATGAGCACCCAGCACCCCGACAACGCGACGGTACCGTTCTTCGTCGACGGCGAGGTGGTTGAGGGCGAGGACGAGATACAGGAGGCGTACTACGTCTACTCGCATCTCGGATGCGACGAGCAGATGTGGGACTTCGAGGGTAAGGAGGGCGACGAGTACGCCGTGCAGAAGCTACTTTCGCGCCAGTCGGGTTTCTTCGAGGAGAACGTACTCGGCGAGGATATACGTCTCACGGTACGTGGACCCAACCCCGACGTCGAACCCACGGAGGCGAAAGTACTTCTGGAGATTCTGGAGAGCATACCGCGTTCGTACGACGCCGCGGCGACGTTCGCCGAGGAGTGCGGCGTCGACGAGTTCGCCCCCATACACGAGGTCATCGTGCCTATGGCAACCTCCGCCGAACAGCTACTCCTCGTACGGCGTTACTACGAGGAGTTCGTCGTCGGAAAGGGGGACAGACGCGTCGTCGGCGACCGCACCGTCTCGGACTGGGTCGGCGGTTTCCAACCCGACACCGTCGGCGTCATACCGCTACTCGAAGACCGCGAGCATATGCTCGACATAGACGGCGTCGTCGGCGAGTACGTACGCGAGACGGGCGTCGACGAGCAACGCGTCTTCCTCGCACGTTCGGATCCGGCGTTGAACTACGGCTCGCTCTCCGCCGACCTTCTAAACCTCGTCGCCCTCTCGCGTCTCGGTTCGGTTGAGGAGAGCGAGAGTATCGACGTACATCCGATGTTAGGCGCGGGTAGCGCACCGTTCCGTGGCGGTCTGTCGCCCGACGACGCCGAGAACGTCGCCGAGGCGTATCCGTCGGTCGAGACGTTTACGACGCAGTCGGCTTTCAAGTACGACCATACGGTAGACGAGGTACGTGACGGTGTCGAGGCGCTCAAGGACGCCGACAGGAGCACGGCGCGCCCGATCGACGAGGAGCGCGCACTCGAAACGGTCGACCGCGTCGCCGAGAGGTACAGCAAACAGGTGGGCGTCGTCGCGCCGACGGTCAACCGTATCTCCGACCTCGTGCCCGACAGACGCGCGCGCCGTCTACACGTCGGTCTGTTCGGATACTCACGCGAGGTGGGTGAGAACGCACTACCGCGCGCCATCGGATACACGGCGGCGCTGTACAGCATCGGTCTGCCGCCGACGCTCCTCGGTATCGCGGGTATGACGGGCGACGACGCGGATTTTGTCGAAGATAACTTTCCGCGTTTCTACGACAACCTCGGCGAGGCGGTTCGTTACTACAACCCGCGCGCCCCCGAGTTCGTAGGTCTCGACGCCGAGGAGGTCGAGGAAGGTCTGGAGTACGTCGACGGAGAGACGAACACGGCACACCGCGAGGCTACGGACGCCGCCATAGACGGACTCAAGACGGGCGACTCCGACACCGTAAGAAACGCCGTGCGCGAAGCCGCGAAGGAGCGCGGCTTTCTGGGTTAGTACGCCTCGTCCGCCTCTTTCTCGACCTTCCTTTTGGCGTACCGTTCGGCAACGTCGAAGGCGCGTACCGACTCCTCGGTGTACGTGAACGTCTTCGTCCGAAGAGGGACGGGAACGGTAACCTGCATGACGATACCGTCGCTGAAGGCGTCGGCGGTCTCGGCAACGGTAAAAAGGCTTCCGAGTGCTTCGACGGCTTCGTCACGGTCGTACGTTTCGCGGGCTGCTTCCCAGAAGCCGTCGGCTTCGGCACGGACGATGGGTTCGAGGGCGTCACGGATACGGCGCATACGTTCGACGAGTGCGTCACGGTACCCGTCGTCACGTCCACCCTCGTAGTTACGGTAGAAGGCGTCGTAATGCACGAAGTCGTCGGCGTGGCTGTCGATACCGTCGTAGACAGCACCGATAACTGCGCCGTACTGCTGTTTGAGCGCCCTTTCCTGCCCGTCACGTAGGTCTTCGATTGTCGACGATATGATGCTCTTGGCGCGTTTATCGCTCACGCCGGGAACGTTGACGACGTTGGTCGGCTTGAACTCGTCGGTCGCCTTGCGCGCCACGTACTCCGCGTATCCGTCTAGCTTCTCCGAAACACCGGTCATCGTACGTGTTACGTGTCCGGGGTTAAAATACCCCGCGCCGCGGATGGATTCAAGTGGACACGGTGCTAACGGGGTGCATGGAAGAGGTAGCAGGGCATCCGACGGTTACGTTCGGGGACGGTGACCGTACGCTCGTCGTGGTTCCGGGTCTGAGCGACACGTTCCCTGCGAGCACGGGGTCTAAGATGTCGGAGGTTCTTCTCCAAAGGTACTACTACGCCGACTTCACCGACGACTACACCGTACGTGTCGTCGGGCGTCCGTCGCTCGGAGACGAAGCAACGACACGTGGGATGGCGGAGGGATACGGAGAGGTACTCGGCGCGCTCGGCGAGGGCGTCGACGTACTCGGTCTTTCTCTCGGCGGCATGGTCGCGCAGTACATCGGCGCGGAGCACGCCGAAAACGTAAGACGTCTCGTCCTCGGTGTCACGGGGTACCGTCTCGGTGAGGAGGGACGGCGCGTCGTCGAGGGATGGAGGTCGGCGGCTCTCGACGGTGACTGGGACGAGGTATACGTCGACGCAGTCGGGACGACGTACGCGAGCAGGTACAGGGAGGTGGTGTACGCCGCGATCGCACGTCTCCCGGTTGAGTTCTTCGAACCTTCTCGCGACGACTTCGTTGCGTCGTGCAACGCTATCCTGCGACACGACGCCGGCGACGTTCTCGGCGATATAGACGCACGAACACTCGTCGTCAGCGGGAGCGATGACGTTCTCTTCCCCGACAGTATAGCCGAGGAGACGGCACGGCGTATCCCTCGCGGCGAGCTACACGTCGTTGAAGACTGCGGACACGGAGCCTTCGAGGAGCGCAAGAAGGAGTTCAACGGAGAGGTTCTTAGGTTTCTGAAGGAGTAGGGGAGGCGAGGTGACGGTCGAAGAGGAGAGGAGCCGGAGCGAGGCGATAGAGGTAGGGGTAGACAAAGGGAACCGATAGCCGAATAGAAGAGGTATCAGAACCGGTAGTCGAAGGAAGCGATATGGGGAGTAGCCGAAGGTAAGATACGCACGCGTGACGAAACGGGTGCATGGAGCCGCGTTCGGAGCCTTTCGAGGAGAACACCGAGAGGTACGACGTATGGTTCGACGAACACCCTTACGCGTACAGGTCGGAGCTAAGGGCGCTCGAAACGCTCGTCCCCGACGACCCTGACGGTGTTTCGGTGGGCGTGGGAACGGGGAGGTTCGCTGTGCCCCTCGGTATCGGGACGGGCGTCGATCCGTCTGAACGTATGTTGGAGCGAGCGAAGGAACGTTGTGTGGAGACGGTGCAGGGCGTCGGCGAGGCGCTTCCGTTCCGCGACGGTGTTTTCGGTACCGTCCTGATGGTCACGACTGTCTGTTTCGTCGACGACCTCGGCGCGGCGTTATCCGAGGCGCACCGCGTACTCCGCCCCGGAGGTCGTTTTGTCGCGGGGTACGTCGACCGTGAGAGCGCCCTGGGACAGCGTTACGTCGAAGGGAAGGAGGAGAACCCGTTCTACCGTGAGGCTACCTTCGTCTCGACTGATGAGATAGACGACGCGTTGACCGCCGCGGGCTTCGGTGGGAGAAGGTACGTTCAGACGCTTTTCGGCGCGCCGGAGGGGATGAACCGCACCGACGAGGTACGTGAGGGCTACGGCGACGGCTCCTTCGTCGGTGTGTGCGCCTCACGTGACGCGTAACCTACTTCCGACGCGTCCGCGTAGCGGTTGCGTGGAAAGCATCGAGGAGTACCGCGAGGTACGTTCGGAGGTACGCGAGGTCGGTGAGGAGAAAGCGGAGAGGACACGGGAGCTGTACAGACGTATCGACGATGCCTTCGACGAGTACCGCGAGGACGCGACGGGACACGGCGAGTTCAGGAGGTTCGTCGAGTTCCAGAACATCGTCATAGATATAGAGGAAGGGATCGGGGACGTCTACGGCGCAGAGGATATAGAGACCGCGCTTTCGCGTCTCGACGCGAACACGCTACGCGACAAGCATTTCCGGCGGGCTAACGACGACCTTAGCGATGTCCGTAGCTTCGTCGAGACGTACGAACGTTACCTCGAACTCGGTGACTCATTAGGCGACGAACTCAACGACCTAGAACACCGCGCCGACGAGCTGGAACGGGAGATAACCGCGAAGGAGGACGCGCTTCGTAAGGCGCGCGAAGCCGAGGGCGTCGACGTATCGGCGTTACGCGAAGCCGTCGAAGGGTACAACGAACGGTTGCGTGACGACTTCGGAAGCTTCGTACGCGACGCACCCGCCGTTGAGGTTGCGCGTCTCGGCGAACGGACGCACGACGCGCCTCTGGTGGACGACGCTCCCGTCGAGGAGGGTACAGCCGCCCGTCTCGCGCGTTACGTCGACGATGAGACGGTTGACCGCGTCCTCGAACTCGCCGGTTCGTCCGACGCTAAGCTCTCGCACTACGTCGACGACACAGACGGCTTCCGTGAGGCGGTGCCGCACACGTACTTCGAGACGGCGGGCGCGGAGCGTTTCGAGCTTTCGTACGGATCAGAGGGCGTCGTCCTACGTCGCGCCGAGGAACTTATCTCGCTCGTCCGTGGCTTCGCCGAAGACGGGACGGTGACCGCGCTCCGGCGCGTCCGCGACATGGCGGCGAACGGAGACTACGGCGAGATGCGGCGCGCTCTCGTGGCACGCGAGGAGGCGGGCGCGGGCGTCGACGAACTCCAAGATGAACTCGACGAACTCCGCGAGGAGAAGGAGGAGGTCGAAGAACGTACCGCCGAGTTACGCGAACTCTTGGACGAGGCTTAGGGCGTCCGGAGGTACGGTCTCTACGGCGTAGACGCCGTCGCCGCGTTCGACGGCTTCGAGTCCTGTCGCGTCTACCTCGAAGACGACGGGGTCGCCGTGGCGCTCGCCCACCTTGCGCGCCTCGTCGACGGTTTCGGACAGGTAGACCTCGTTACGTCCGACCGGGGCGATACCCTCTTCGAGTATCGGCTCCACGTTACCCCGCGCAGTGCCGTGGTAGAGCCTTCCGGGCGTACCGCCGTCGGCGTCGTCGAGCGAGACTTCGACCGAGTGTCCGTACGCGGCACGTATATCCCCGCCGTCACGGTCGAAACGCCCCTTCGGGTCGGTAGAGACGACAGCGTCGACCTCCTCGGAACACGCACTGTCGTAACGTTCGGTTACGGCTGTGACGACCTCACCGTACGACGCCCATCCGTTTCTGTCGAGGGTTACGCCGGCGTCGTCGGGGAAATGGCGTAGAACGCCGCTGAGGAACTTCGAGATACGTAGACGGCGGTCGTCGTCGAGTATACCGACGCCCTCCCTACCGCAGTCACAGGCTTCGCCGTCGAGGTATCCGTGTTCGGGGCACCGTCGTACAGGCATGTTCTGAGTACGCGCCGCGCACGGATCTTACCTTTGGTCGGGGTACCGGAAAGAACAAATGCGGGCGACGACACCTTCTCCCATGTCCGGTCTACGTGATGTGGCTCCCTTCGTCGGTATGGCGGCGCTTTTCATCGCCGTCGAACTCCTCGCTATCGCCCTCGTGCCGTCGTTCGAAGCCGCGGGTCTTCAGGCGACCGAGAACGCTCAGGATCCGACGAACTCGGTCGTCTACTTCGCCGCTATACTCATCTTCACGGGCTTCCTGCTACTCGCCGTCCGTCTCGGCTACGGTATCGTCCTACGCGCCGTGATCATCGCCAGCGTCGGCGTCCTGTGTTTCTACGCGCTCTCCGCACTCATACCGTTCGCCGCCGCCGTCGCAGGTGGCGTCGGTGTCGCGGCTCTCGTCGCCTTCTACCCCGAATGGTACGTCGTCGACACCGCGGGCGTTCTTATGGGTGCGGCGGGCGCAGGCATCTTCGGCATAAGCTTCGGGATCGTCCCCGCTCTCCTGCTTCTCGTCGTACTCGCAGTCTACGACGCCGTCGCCGTCTACCGTACGGAGCATATGCTAACGCTCGCCGACGGCGTCATGGATCTCAAGCTACCCGTTATGTTCGTCGTGCCGCGTAGCACGGGTTACTCTTTCGTCGATGCGACGGACGAGGTGACCGAGGGTGACGAGAGCGACGCACTGTACATGGGTCTCGGTGACGCCGTCATCCCCGGCGTTCTGGTTGCGAGCGCGGCGCATTTCGTCGGCTACGCGCCCGCCGTCGGCGCTCTCGTCGGCGCTCTCGTCGGCTTCGTTTTCCTCATGCGCAAGGTCGCCGAGGGCGAGCCCCACGCGGGTCTGCCGCTTCTAAACGGCGGCGCTATCGCGGGCTTCTTCATAGCGGCGTACGCCGTCGGTATAACGCCGTTTGAGGCGGTGGGTCTATAGACGAGACGACGGCAGAACGTGCCGTATCCGTAAACAGTATGACGCTGGCTACGTAACCTTGGTCATAATGGTAGACGAGATACAGCCCGAAGATCTCAAGAGGAGCATAGACGACGGCGACGCGCCACAGATAATCGACATACGTAACCCACGGAACTTCGAGGAAGGGCATATACCGGGTGCTGAGAACGTGCCTTTCAACAAGATCACGGAGAGCATCGACGAGTACGAATGGAGCGACGACATCGTTGTCGCGTGTCCGATCGGTCAGAGTTCACAGCAGGCGGCGCGTCTCATAGAGTCGTACGAGGGATTCGACGGCGAGATTGCGAACCTCGAAGGCGGATACCGCGACTGGGAGTACGAGTTAGAGGACGGTTAGAAGCCGAGAACGAACCTTTGGGGTTCGTCGGACATGTCGATAAAGGCGTCCGCCGCCTCGACGAGATCCGACGACGTGCTACTGCCGAACCCCATTATCTCGACGCGCACGCCTTTCTCGCGGACATGGTGAATGAGACGCGTAAAGTCGCCGTCTCCCGTACACAGAACCATGGCGTCGAGATGGGGCGCGAACGTGATGGCGTCGATAGCGATACCCATGTCCCAGTTCGCCTTACGCGTCCCGTCGGGGTAACGTTTCATCTCCTTGACCTTTGTCTCAAAGCCTATACGCGTCAGAGCGTCGAAGAAGCTCTCCTCCTCGTCGTTGTCGGTACGTACGACGTACGCAAGCGCGCGCCTCAGACGTCTGTCGCGTGCCGCCTCCTCAAGAACCGACGAGTAGTCGAGGTTGTTGGAGTAGAGGCTCTGCGCCGCGTGGTACATGTTCTGCGTATCGACGAGGACGGAGACGGACTGGTCGGGATGGACGGGCATTGGACGCCGAAGGAACGCGACGAACTAAGAGGTTCTGGTTACGATGACTCGGAGTAGAGGTAGAGGGCGCAGACGACGATACCTACCTCGACAGCCTTGGAGACCACAGCCATCGGGTTCAGGCTACCCTGTCTGTAGAACGCCTCGACGCCGAACCCCTGAAATACGAACAGGGCGACGATCGTAGCCAGCGCGTACAGAGCCGCGACGACGTAGAGTTCGCGCCGCCAGAACCGCGTGAAGTAAACGGCGGTACCGCCGAAGAAGCCTATACCGTTGAGAGCGAACAGAACGCCGAGCGTGGTACTAAAGCTTATGACGCTAACCGCGAGGAGGAGATGTATGGCACCAGTCACGACGGCAAGGAGTACCATCACGTAGCCGACGGGGTTTTCGGGTGTACTAACGAGCGGTTCCTCTCCGGCTTTGTTGGTTACGCCCATACGGCTACGAACACGCCGTCAACGGATAAGCTTTTGTCCGGTTCCGGTGGTTTGGTGTCAGACCCTGTTCGCCGAAAGGTTTATTAGTTAGCCACACTTACTCTTGGTTAACCTATGTCAGTACAGCTAAAGGTAGGAGGCGTCAAACCCGACGACGCCGGAAGGGGTATAGCGCGTGTAGACAAGGACGCGATGCGTGAACTCGGTGTCGTGTCCGGTGACGTTGTAGAGATAGAGGGCGAACGCGAGACGGTTGCAAAGGTCTGGCCCGGATACTCGCAGGACACGGGCAACGGCGTCATACGTATCGACGGCGAGACGCGTTCGAGCGCCGGCGTCGGTATCGATGACAACGTCGTGGTGTCACAGGTCGACGCGTCGGAGGCGGAGAGCGTAACAGTCGCGCCGACACAGAGCGTCCGTATACGCGGGAGTCAGGCGTACATGGAACGTCTGCTCAAGGAGAAGCTCGAAGGACGCGCCGTTACGAAGGGTCAGCGTATGAAGGTGGGTCTTCTCAACACGCCGCTCGTCTTCGCAGTGACATCGACGAGTCCTTCGGGAACCGTCGTCATCGGTGAGGGGACGGCGGTCAGCTGGAACAACGAGCCGGTCGCAGAGGAGGAGTTCGAGGGCGAACGCGGCGATGTCCCCGACGTGACCTACGAGGATATAGGCGGTCTTCAGGACGAACTCGATCAGGTTCGTGAGATGATAGAGCTTCCCCTGCGCCATCCTGAGCTTTTCGAGAACCTCGGTATCGAACCGCCCAAGGGTGTGCTTCTACACGGACCGCCCGGTACGGGTAAGACGATGATAGCCAAGGCGGTTGCGAACGAGGTCGACGCGCATTTCGAGACCGTGTCGGGTCCTGAGATAATGTCGAAGTACTACGGCGAGAGCGAGGAACAGCTACGTGAGATCTTCGAGGAGGCAGAGGAGAACGCGCCTACGGTCATCTTCATAGACGAGATCGACTCGATCGCGCCGTCACGCGACGAGGTTTCGGGTGAGGTCGAGCGCCGCGTCGTCGCACAGTTACTCTCGCTCATGGACGGTCTTGAGGCGCGCGGCGACGTTATCGTAATCGCGGCGACAAACCGTGTCGATGCCGTAGACAACGCCCTCAGACGCGGCGGACGGTTCGACCGCGAGATAGAGGTCGGTGTCCCCGACCGCGACGGGCGTCTGGAGATACTAAAGATACATTCACGGAGCATGCCTCTTGCAGACGGGGTCGAACTCGGCGAGTACGCCGACCAGACGTACGGATTCGTGGGCGCGGATATAGCCTCGCTCACAAAGGAGGCGGCGATGTCGGCGCTCCGACGCGTACGTCCGCGTATCGATATAGACGAGGAGGAGATACCCGCCGAGGTTCTCGAAGATCTTGAGGTGACCGTGGGTGACTTCGAGAACGCGATGGGCGCGGTCGAACCAAGCGCTATGCGCGAGGTCTTCGTTGAGGTTCCCGATGTCACGTACGACGACGTGGGCGGTCTCGAAGATATAAAACAGGAACTCGTCGAGGCTGTCGAATGGCCCCTTGACTACCCGGAGGTCTTCGAGGCGCTCGACACCGAACCGCCCAAGGGTATACTGATGTACGGTCCGCCCGGTACGGGTAAGACGCTGTTAGCGAAGGCGGTTGCGAACGCGAGCGACTCCAACTTTATCTCGGTGAAAGGACCCGAGCTACTCAACAAGTACGTCGGTGAGAGCGAGAAAGGCGTGCGCGAGGTCTTCAAGAAGGCTCGCCAGAACGCGCCTACGGTTATCTTCTTCGACGAGATAGACTCGATAGCGCCCGAACGCGGCGGTTCGATGGACACGCAGGTGACGGAGCGCGTCGTCTCACAGCTCCTGACGGAGCTTGACGGTATCGAGGAGCTGAAGAACGTCAAGGTCATCGCGGCGACCAACCGCCCCGACCGTATCGACAAGGCGCTCCTGCGTCCGGGACGCCTCGACTCGCTCGTCGAGGTTCCGGTTCCCGACGAGGAGGCGCGGCGCGAGATTCTGGAGATACATACACGCGGCTCGCCGCTTGCGGAAGGCGTCGACCTCGGCGGTATCGCCGAACGTACCGAGGGCTACACGGGTAGCGACCTAGAGGCGCTCGCGCGTTCCGCGAGCATGAACGCGATGCGCGGCTTCATCGGTACGGTCGAAGCCGACGAGATAGGCGAGGCTGTGGGTAACGTCCTCATAACGGCGGACGACTTCGAGGAGGCGCTTGACGATATCAAGGCGTCGCTCGACGAGGACGATATAGAGGAGTACAGAAAGATGGCTGAGGAGATCGGCTCCGAGGAAGTCGACGAGGTGGGCGCGACGGAGAAGACGTTCCAGTAGACGGAGCGGTCTACTCGAACTCTACAAGCGGCTTGATTATACCGTCCTCCTTCGTCTCCATCAGACGGAAAGCCTCGTCTATCTCGTCGAATCCGAACTCGTGGGTCGTCATATGCGTCGGATCGAGACGATCCTTTTCGAGGAGGCGGAGAAGACGTTCGAGACGTAGACTTCCGCCGGGGCACAGACCCGTTGCGATGTCTATCTCAGCCATACCGACGCCCCATTCCTCGCGTGGTATGTTGACGTACTCGCCCTCGCCATGATAGCCGACGTTCGATACCGTACCGCCCGCCTTGGTGACCTTGACGCACTGCTCGAAGGTTCCGCTCGTGCCTAACGCCTCCACCGCGGCGTCTACACCCTCGCCGTCTGTGAGTTCGTGTATCTGTTCGACAGGATCGCCGTCGTCAAAGTCGACTATATCGTCCGCGCCGTACTCGCGCGCAAGCTCCTGTCGCTTAGGGACGGTCTCTACGGCGATTACGCGCCCCGCTCCCTGTAGACGCGCGCCCTTGGTCGCCATCAGACCGACGGGTCCCTGTGCGAAGACGGCTACGGTGCCGCCGACGGGTATCTCGGCGTTCTCCGCACCCATGAATCCGGTGGTCATCATGTCGGTGACGTAGACAGCCTCGTGGTCGGTAACGCCGTCGGGGATACGCGCCATATTAGCGTCGGCTTGGTTGACATGGACGTACTCCGCAAACGTGCCGTCCTTGACGTTTGCGAACTTCCAACCCCCAAGAGGCTCGTTCGACTGCGAAGGGTGTCCGTCCTGCGCCGCGGGCGAGTCCCAGTCGGGTGTGATAGCGCCGACAGCGACACGGTCGCCCTCCTCGAACCCGTCGACCTCCTCACCGATCTCGTCGACGACGCCGACGGTTTCGTGACCCAAGGTGAGGTTCTCGCGCTCGCCGATAGCACCGTGTAACGTATGGACATCCGACGTACAGACGAGACCCTTGGTCGGACGTACAACCGCGTCGTTGGGACCCGGTTCCGGGACTTCTTTTTCAGCGAAGCCTGTCTCTCCTATCTCGTTCATTACAAAGGCTTTCATGATTTCTACCCCGTTCGTATACGGAACGGGGATACATAAGACCGGTGGAGGGTAAGCCCGCGTCGAAATGACCGTTTTGTTCGTGTCTTTAAATTTTCGGGTGAGCTATCACCGCGACGAACGGGTCGGTCTCCGGTCGGTCTTCTATTACCCTTTCTACCTCGATACCTCCGGCACAGCAGTACGAACGAACTATGTCTTTCCTCCCTGCCATGTCCGTCACTCTCCATGCCCTCACCGCCTTCCTCGGAAACATACGGTTGGTGAAGCTGACGACCAAGACCCCATCGTCTTCGAGAACCCTTCCGAACTCAGAGAAAACGGATCCGGGATACTGTAGATACTGAACCGAAAGGGCACAAAGAACAGCATCGAACGAACCGTCTTTGAGCGGTAGGGACCGGTCTTCGTTGAGGTTTTGACAGAAAGACTCATCGGCGTCTTCGTTCTCGGTGAGTTCTGCCTCATTGAGTCCGTGTGCTACAACCCTCTCGTAGTTCTTTTCGGGGAGGTGAGATACCCAGCTACTCATCGCGTCGAATACACTGTCCCCCGTAGAGAGCACAGAACCGTATGTATCGGTCAGACGGTCTATGAAGCCGTCGTCGGCGTGTGTGACGAACCGTGGGCTGTCGTAGAACGCCTCGTCGTTTACCGTGTTTATCTTCGAACGCTCCGGGTCAGAGAGAACCTGTTTCACGGATATACGTACTGCCGCCGCCGAAAAAAAGGCATCGTCAGACCGTTGTACTCAGCCTCTGATGGTCAACTACCCCGCCCTACTTCGCTCGGTCTGACGACCTCGCTCGTTGAGGGCGTTCGTCAGAGCGATGCTCTGACGAGCACGTCAATCTGCGGTTGACGTACAGGGCTTGTCCGTGTACTCAACCTCTAACCTCTCGGTGGAGGAACTACCCTCACTCGGTTTCAGCGTACCGGAGTTAAGGGCAAGTTGACACGTTGCCCGTCCGTCGTCTGGCTTTTGCACACGACGGACGTAACGAAGACCGACGTTCTTAGAAGCGTTGTAGTCAGCGTCTACGGAGTACCCACACTCTCGACACTCAAAGTCGTGTTTCGTCCTGCGGTTACTCCGTTCGGTGTGTCCACAGCGAGAACAGGTCTGACTCGTGTACTCTGGATTCACCGACTCGACAGAAACGCCGTACTCTTCGGCTTTGTACTCCACGAACGCGACGAACTGATTGAACGCCCACTGCTGAAACTCCTTATTGTTCGAGATATGGTTACGGATACCGTCAAGCTCCTCGAACACGATAGTAGAACAGTCGTAGCGTACAGCCTCTTCTACGACCTCGTTAGCCCACTCGTGGAGCTTCTGATTACTCCACCGGCTGAAACGGTCGCCTATACGTTCTATGACCTCGTGAGCGCGACGTGAACCGTTCTGTTGGAGTGACGCACGCCTACTCTCGTATTCGTCGCGTTCGTGGTTGATGTGGTCGGTTGAGCCTACGAACCGTCCCGTGGAGGTGACGGCGAAACTACCTGTGCTGTTGAGGTCTACACCGAGAACCGTTCGCAAATCGGAGATTTGCGAGCCATCCAAGCTCCCGCTTGGAGACGTTCCGCTCTCGGTTTCTCCTACGTCCTCTTCCTTTACGACCGAGATGTGCAGGTAGTAGTTACCATCTCTGTGGTGTAGCGTCGCCTCTTTCCGTTCCCGCTTTTCGGAAAGGTACTCTGTCTGCGGGTTCTCGCCCGTCTCGTCTATCACGAAGTCAGCTTGTACACGCCCGTTCTTGGTTGCGAGTGTACAGCCTTCGTCGGTGTACGTGATGGTTCGGTAGTCGTAGGCGACGAACCAACTCCCGAAGGTGGGTTTCGTGGCTTGTTCGCCTTCTTTCCACCGACTGATTACCTGTTCAAGAGCGTCTACGGCGTAGTCACGCGCCTTCTGTATCAGTCCGGTGTTGAGACCTGTCTGTTCCTTGATGTCGTCGTAGGTCTGTTCGTGTAGCCACGTTTTGCGCGTGTCTATCTGTCCTTCGTCGGTTCGGTTGTCCCATGCGTAGTCTACGGTGCACTGACAGGCTTCTCGGAACGCTCTGAACGTCTCCCGTAGACGTTCCTCGTCGGATTCGTCAACGTCAAGCTTGACCTGTACAGTACGCCGTAGCTCCATGCTCTACACTACTCCTTGCTGTTCTACGTACTCTTTGAGTTTGTCGAGCGACACCTGTCCCGTGGATATGAGACAGTACGACGGGGACCAAAAGGTTCCGCCCCACAGCCTATCCTTGTACTCTTCGCCGTACTCCTCGTTTATCCGTCGCGCGGTCGCGCTCTTGAGTACGTTGAT
>Ga0207714_1000322_pt1 | contig 33293 bp, 28 predicted proteins | sample PonA232FremontCA_2_FD_187270 | JGI IMG/M metagenome (GOLD analysis project Ga0207714, IMG submission 187270) | Marine sediment microbial community from Fremont, CA, USA - Pond A23 Sediment 2 (SPAdes) | ecosystem: Environmental > Aquatic > Marine > Unclassified | place: USA: Fremont, California...
CCAGGGGGTGGAGAACATCTTCGACCTGGACTGGGATGGCGTGCCCAAGGACCAGGGCGGCAAGCAGTACCGCGACGTCTTCCTCCAGAACGAGCGCGAGTTCTCCGCCTACAACTTCGAGCACGCGGACGCGGACGTGCTGTTCCGCCAGTTCCGCGAGGCGGAAGACGCGTGCAACCACCTGCTCGGGCTCGACACCCCCTTGCCCCTGCCCGCCTATGACCAGTGCATGAAGGCCAGCCACCTGTTCAATCTGCTGGACGCACGCGGCGTCATCTCGGTTACCGAGCGCCAGGCCTACATCGGGCGCGTGCGCGACCTGGCGAAGGGTTGCTGCGAGGCCTGGCTGAAAACCCGGACCGGCGCCGGGGAGGCGGCGAGCCATGGCTGAATTCCTGCTGGAGCTGCGCAGCGAGGAAATCCCCGCGCGCATGCAGGCGAAGGCCGCCGCGGACCTGAAGCGCCTCGCCACGGACAAGCTCACCCGCGCGAGCCTGGACCACAGCGAGGCGCACGCCTACGTCACGCCGCGCCGCCTCGCCCTGGTCGTGGACGGCCTGCCCGAGAAGCAGCCCGACACCACGCAAGAGACGCGCGGGCCCAAGGTGGGCGCGCCGGACAAGGCGGTGCAGGGTTTCCTCCGCAGCAACGGCCTGGCCTCCGAGGCGGAGGCGGAGATCCGGGAGACCGAAAAGGGCCGCTTCTACTATGCGGTCAAGCACATCGAAGGGCGCGCCACGGCCACGGTGCTCGGCGAGATCGTCGCCGAGGTGGCGCGCGAGCTTCCCTGGCCCAAGTCGATGCGCTGGGCGACCAGCCGCTTCCGTTACGTCCGGCCGCTGCACGACGTCCTGGCGGTGTTCGACGGCGCCACGATCCCCGGCTACCTGGACCTGGACGGGGACAGCCTGGTCTTCGGCAACCAGACGCGCGGCCATCCCTTCCTCGCCCCGGATCCCGTCGAGGTCCACGACTTTGCCGATTACCGCGACAAGCTGGAAAATCGCTACGTCGTTCTGGACCAGGACGCGCGCAAACAGCGCATCCACGAGCACGCCGCCGCCAAGGCCGAGGCCGCTGGCCTGCGCCTGAAGGACGATCCGGCGCTTCTCGAGGAGAACGCCGGCATGGTCGAGTGGCCGGTGGTGCTCATGGGCACCATCCCCGAGCGCTTCATGGCACTGCCGCCGGAGGTGCTCACCACCTCCATGCGCAGCCACCAGAAGTATTTCGCCACCGAGACGCCCGATGGTGACCTGGGCGATCGCTTCATCGTGGTCGCCAACATTGAAACGCCGGACAACGGTGCGGCGGTCGTCGCGGGCAACGAGCGCGTGCTGCGCGCGCGCCTGTCCGACGCCGAGTTCTTCTGGGACACCGACCGGCAGACGCCGCTCGCCGACCGGCTGAGCGCGCTGGACGGCATGGTCTTCCACGCCCGCCTCGGCTCCATGCGCGACAAGGTGGAGCGCATCCAGGCCCTGGCGGTGTCCATCGGCGACCGTATCGCCGGCGCCGACCGGGACAAGGCGCGCTCGGCCGCGTATCTGGCCAAGGCCGACCTGACCACGGGGATGGTCGACGAGTTCCCCGAGCTCCAGGGGATCATGGGCTGGTACTACGCCCGCCACGACGGCGAGTCCCGGGAGGTCGCCGACGCGATCGCGGCGCACTACTCGCCGCTCGGTCCCTCGGAGCCGTGCCCGCACCGGCCCGTGTCCACCGCCGTCGCGCTGGCGGACAAGATCGACACCCTGGTGGGCTTCTTCGCCATCGGCGAGACGCCCACGGGCTCCAAGGACCCGTTCGCCCTGCGCCGCGCCGCCCTGGGCGTGATCCGGCTGATCGTGGAGAACGACCTGCGCCTGCCGCTCGCGACCGTGATCGGCGAGGCACTCCGCCTTCAGGGAACGGATGCCCAACAGGCGCTGCACGACCGCGCCGGCGGGCAAGCACCGGCGGACGTGCTGGCGGGCGAGCTGCTGGGCTTCCTCGCCGACCGGCTCAAGGTCGTGCTGCGCGACCGGGGGGTGCGCCACGACCTCATCGCCGCCGTCTTCGCCGTGGAGCGCCCGGAGGGCGGGCCGGAGGACGACCTTACCCGCCTGCTCGCGCGCGTCGAGGCCCTGCGCGCCTTCCTCCAGAGCGACGACGGCGCCAACCTGCTCGCCGCGTACCGGCGCGCGACGAACATCGTGCGCATCGAGTCCAGGAAGGACAAAACCGCCTACAGCGGCGAGGTGGACCCCACGCGCCTGACCGAAGACGCGGAGACGGCGCTGTTCGACGCCCTGACGCACGCCGAGGCCACCGCCACGGACGCGGTACGACGGGAGCACTTCACCGACGCCATGGCCGCCATGGCCGCCTTGCGCCAGCCGGTCGACCGGTTCTTCGACACCGTCACGGTGAACGCCGAAGACCCGGAACAGCGGCGCAACCGGCTAAACCTGCTCGCGCGCATCGGGCACACGCTGGCGCGCGTGGCGGACTTCGCACAGATCGAGGGATAGCCGACGACCATGACCAAGAACGTCTACAGCTTCGGTCCCGACGGTACGGACGGCACGCGCGACATGCGGGCGCTGCTCGGCGGGAAGGGCGCCAACCTGGCCGAAATGGCCTCGCTTGGCCTGCCCGTGCCGCCCGGCTTTACCATCACGACCGAGGTCTGCGCCTACCACACCAAGCACGGCGGCTATCCCGAGGGCCTGGACGCGGAGGTTCGCGAGGCCCTGGGCCGCGTCGAGGCGAAGGTGGGCCACCGCTTCGGCGACGCGCAGGACCCGCTGCTGGTCTCCGTGCGCTCGGGCGCGCGCGAGTCCATGCCGGGGATGATGGACACGGTGCTCAACCTCGGCCTGAACGACACCACGGTCGAGGGCCTTGCCGCGCGCTCCGAGGACCGGCGCTTCGCCTACGATTCCTATCGCCGCTTCATCCAGATGTTCGGTGACGTCGTGCTGGGCGTGGCGCACCACCGCTTCGAGGACGCGCTCGAGACCTATAAGCGTGACGCGGGCTATCGCCTGGACACCGAGCTGACGGCCGAGGACTGGCAGCACCTCATCGAGACCTTTAAGCGCATCGTCAAGGACGACATCGGCCGTCCCTTCCCGCAGGACCCGACCGAGCAGCTCTGGGAGGCGATCCGTGCCGTCTTCGGCTCCTGGATGAACCAGCGCGCCCAGACCTACCGGCGGCTACACAACATCCCGGTCGAGTGGGGCACGGCCGTGAACGTCCAGGCCATGGTCTTCGGCAACATGGGCGACGACTGCGCCACCGGCGTGGCGTTCACCCGCGACCCCTCCACGGGCGAGAACGACTTCTACGGCGAGTTCCTGGTCAACGCGCAGGGCGAGGACGTGGTTGCGGGCATCCGGACGCCGCAGCCGCTGACCGAGCACGCCAAGGGCAAGCAGGAAACCGACCTGCCCTCCATGGAAGCGACCATGCCGGACACCTACCGGCAGCTTTGCGACGTGCGGCGCAAGCTGGAGGGCCACTACCGCGACATGCAGGACATCGAGTTCACCGTGCAGCGCGGGCAGCTTTTCATGCTCCAGACGCGCAACGGCAAGCGCACCGCGCGCGCGGCGCTCAAGATCGCCGTCGACATGGCGCAGGAAGGGTTCATCTCCGAGGCCGAGGCGGTGGGCCGCGTCAAGCCGAATTCGCTGGACCAGTTGCTGCACCCCACGCTCGATCCGGACGCCGAACGCAACGTGGTCGCGCGCGGCCTGCCCGCATCGCCCGGCGCGGCCGCGGGCAAGGCCGTGTTCACCGCGGATCGTGCGGAGGAGCTGGGCAACGCGGGCGAGGACGTCATCCTGTGCCGGATGGAGACCTCGCCCGAGGACATCCACGGCATGCACGCGGCCAAGGGCATTCTCACCACGCGCGGCGGCATGACCTCGCACGCCGCGGTGGTCGCGCGTGGGATGGGCCGACCCTGCGTCGCGGGCGCAGGCGAGCTGCGCATCGACGCCGAGAACGGCACGCTCAGCGTGCGCGACACGGTGATCCGCGAGGGCGACATCATCACCCTGGACGGCGCGAGCGGGGAGGTCATCGCCGGACGCGTTCCCACGGTCCAGCCCGAGCTTTCGGGCGACTTCGCCACGCTGATGCACTGGGCGGACGAGCGGCGCGGCCTGCACGTTCGCACCAACGCGGAGACGCCGCAGGACGCGCGCACGGCCGTGGACTTCGGCGCCGAGGGGATCGGCCTGTGCCGGACCGAGCACATGTTCTTCGAAAGCGACCGCATCGTGGCGGTGCGCGAGATGATCCTCGCGGACAGCGCGGACGGCCGGCGCAAGCCCCTGACGCGCATCCAGCCCATGCAGCGCAAGGACTTCGCCGAGCTGTTCCACATCATGAAGGGCCTGCCGGTGACCATCCGGCTGCTCGACCCGCCGCTGCACGAGTTTTTGCCCAGCAGCGACGCCGAACTCGAGGATGTCGCGCAATCGTCCGGGGTGGACCTGGCCAAGCTGCGCCAGCGCGCGCAGAAGCTGCGCGAGGCGAACCCGATGCTGGGCCACCGCGGCTGCCGGCTGGGCGTGACCTATCCCGAGATCTACGAGATGCAGGTCCGGGCGATCTTCGAGGCCGCCGCCGACGTGGCGCACGCGCACGGCGAGACGGTCGAGCCGGAGATCATGATCCCCCTGGTGTCGGTGGACCAGGAGCTACGCATCCTGCGCGAGCTGGTCGACCGCGTGGCCGGCGAGGTGATGGCCGAGACGGGCGTGCGCGTGTCCTATCTCGTGGGCACCATGATCGAGCTGCCGCGCGCCTGCATCACGGCCGAGCACATCGCGCAGTACGCCGACTTCTTCTCCTTCGGCACCAACGACCTGACGCAGACCACGTTCGGCATCTCGCGCGACGACGCCGCGAGCTTCCTGCCCGCCTATGAGGAGCAGGGCATCCTGCCCGGCGATCCGTTCATCAGCCTGGACCAGACCGGCGTCGGCCGGCTGGTCGAGATGGCGAGCAACAGCGGGCGCAGCACGCGGCCCGGGATCAAGCTGGGCATCTGCGGCGAGCACGGCGGCGACCCGGACTCCATCGCGTTCTGCCAGGAGACCGGGCTGGACTACGTCTCGTGCTCGCCCTACCGCGTGCCCATCGCCCGGCTGGCGGCGGCGCAGGCGGCGCTGACGGGGTGAGCTCGGAAGACGTCGTGTACGACGGCGTGTTCGGACAACCAGCGATCGGCCCGGGCTTGCCCGGGCCGTGGACGCTTTGGCTGCGGAACAAATGCCCGCGTTGATCCGCCCGATGTGATTGGCGCCTCTCCGCGGGGATTTTTGCGCGCACGCGAGGAAGCGGCGTTTCTCAATACCCGCTGAGAGCCACGCGCACCCATCGCGCGATCGCGGTGGCGGTCGGGTGCGCTGCGCTTGACGCCGCGCTTTGATCTGCTATCCCTCGCATACGGGATTATGCAGACGAACGGGTCGCGTGATGCGCGTACCGGTGCCGGGCAAAAGCCCGATGAGGGGGTTTTTCGCCGCGCTCGTGGTCGGCCTGGGTCTTGGCTGCACCGCGGCGGCGGCACCCCGGGTGACAGCCTACGACGACGGATCGGCGGCGGTGACGCTGGACGGCGGCCTCGCCATCGTGCTCGATCCCACGGTCACGCGCGCGGTGCGCGAGCGACGGGCCCCCCTGGCACGCGTGATCGACCGGCACGCCCGGGGCAACGACCTGCGCGCGCGTGCCATATGCGCGTATGCCCGCAGCCTCGGCCGGCGTCCGGGGCCGTGCGATCCGGCCCGGCCAGCCAACGGCACGGGAACCCGGCAAGCCCCGGCGGCGTCGGACAAAAGGCGGCAGGCGCGGCCGGCGCCCGACCGCACCCGCCCGCTCGGGACCGGCCTCGACGGAGTCGCGGAATCCGGGACCACGCAACGGACCCGGCCGCATGCCACCCCGCCACGCGGCAACCGCGATGCGGGGAAAGCCCGCCGAGCCACGACGCCGCCCCGAACCGACGCCGCGCGCGCCCCGGTACCGAGGCGCCAGCCGCAGCCACGCCGCCGGCGCGCCCGTAACCCCGACCCGACGAGCGCCGATGGCGCCGATCGGGCGACGGCGCCGCCCCGGACGGCACGCCCATCCCGGGATTCGCCGACCCTGCGCCGCACCGCGCCGCTCGATCAACATACGCGAACGCCACGCGTGCAGCGCACGCCGCGAAGCGGAACGGCGCCGCGCGAAACCCGACCACGGCGCCGCGGGGTGCAGGGCCCGAGGGGGCTGCGCCGGCGGTCGGAAACGCTGCGCTCGTCCTCGCTGTCCACCAGCGTGACCGACCCGGTGGCCAGTCCTTCGAGTCTCGGCCGCTGGCGGTATTGAGGCCATGCGCCGCGCCGGCCTCTATGCCTGCCTTCTTCTCTGCGGCACTGCGGACGCCACGGCCCAGGGCGTGGCCGGGCTGGATTCCGTGCGCAGCATGTCGACGCCCAACAGCGAACCCCGCGGCATCCGTGCCGGCCCCGTGGTCACCTACCTGAGTGTGGGCCTGCGCGGGCAGTACAACGACAACATCCACGCAGCGGACAGCAACCCGAAAGCCGACTACGTCGCGCATATCCGGCCAAGGCTGGAGGTCCGCACGCGCCGTCGGCGCCACGGCGCCCGGGCCACACTGGAGGCGGATGCCGCGCGCCACCTGCGCAATCCGGCGGCGGACGCCGTCGCCTACGGCGGCCGCGTGACGGCCCATCTGGACCTGGACCGCACCACCCGCGTCGGCGTGACGCTCGCCGCGCAGCGGGAATACGAGGATCCGGCCGCACCCGACGCGCCCGGCGGCGAGACACGCACGCCCATCCGGCGCTACGCCGCGCGGCTGGAAGCCGACACCCGGCTGGGGCGGCTCGGCGCCGCCGCCGCGGGCGGCGTGGAGCGGCTGAATTTCGGCGACGTGGCCCCGGACAACCAGGCCAGCGAGGGCGAAAACGACGACCGCGACCGGTCGAGCGCGCGCGTCGCGGCGCGCCTGAGCTACGGGCTCTCCGCGGTCTACGAGCCCTTCATCCAGGGCGCCTACAACGTGGTCGATTACGACCGCCACCGCGACGCCAGCGGCTTCGACCGCGACAGCCGCGGCTTCACCCTCGGGGCCGGCCTGCGCTACCGGCCCAACGGTTTTACCGTGGCGGAAACGCGTGTGGGCTACCGAAAGCAGAGCACGGCCGCCGCCCGGCTCGGGCCCGTCGAGGGGCTGACCGCGGAGATCGCCCTGCGCAGCAACCTGACCCCGCATACCACGCTGGACGTGTCGGCTCAGCGCCTGCTCCGGCAGACGACGGCGGACAACGCCTCCGGCTTTTTCGCCACGCGCGGACGTGCGCGCATCGACCAGCGCCTGTGGCACAACCTGTTTCTGGGAGCAAACGCCGCGTTTGCCCGGCACACCTTCGTCAGCGCACTCGGGGAGCGCGAGGACCGGCTGTTCAGCGCACGCGTGGACGCGCGCTACGACCCTTCGGCGTTCCTGCGCCTGACGGCCGATTACCGCTATACACGCCGTGTTTCCAACCGGGACGCGGGTTTCGCGCGAAACCAAGTCACCCTGGGTGCGGAGCTGCGTTACTGATGTCCGCCGTGCCGCGCATCGCCGCCGTTACCGTGCTTTTCGGCGCCCTTCTCTTCACCGGCGGGCCCGCAACGGCACAACAACCGCGGGACGCGCGCGCCCGGACGAACGCGCCGGATGCGCGCGTACCGGCACGGTCCGCTCCGGTCTATCGGCTGCAGCCCGGCGATGAACTGGCCATCCGCGTCTACGGCCACGAACGGCTCACCGGCAAATTCGTCCTCAATGCCCGCGGCGCCATCCGGTTCCCGCTGGTCGGCCGGGTGCGCCTGGGCGGGCGCACGCGCCGGACGGCGGCGGCGGTGCTCATCGACCGGCTCAAGCCCGCCTATCTCAAGGATCCGCAGGTGGGCATCCGGCTGCTCAACCCCCGCCCCGTCTACGTCCTCGGCGAGGTGGCCGAGCCCGGTAGCTACCCCTATCGCGCCGGCCTCACCGTGACCGAGGTCGTGGCGCTCGCCGGCGGCTTCACCGTTCGCGCCGACCGGGACGCGCTGCGGCTCAGCCGTGGCCGCAAGGGGCGCGAACAGCGCCGGGCGGCCGAGCCGCGCACGCGCGTGCTCCCCGGCGATACCATCCACGTCGGCTCGAGCCTCTTCTGAATCGCCATGGCCGGATCGGAGCCGCCCACCCGAACCGACGCGCCGGCATCCCCGCCGGGTGGCGGGCGCGACACGCCGGACCTCTCCGCCCTGATGGCCTTGCTGGGAACGCTGTGGCGCTATCGCCTCAGCTTCGCCGCGGTGACCCTCCTGCTGCTCGGGCTGGCCGCCGTCGCGACCAGCCGGCTGGGACCGACTTACCGCGCCACGGCGGAGATCCTGCTCACCCCGCCGGCGTCCCGCCCGGCGTCCGACGGCGAAGCCGCGACCCACCCAGCGGACCGGGCCCCCGACATCGCCAGCGAAATCGAGGTCCTCACCTCGCGGAAGCTGCTCCGCGCCGTCGCCGCGCATCAGGGCCTCGTTGAAAAGCCCGCGTTCAACCCCGCGCTGGGGCGCGAGCCGGGGATGCTCCGCGCCATGGGACTCGCCCCGCCGCCCGCACCCATTCCGCCCGAGCGTCAGCGCGCGCGCACGGTCACCGCGCTGCGCCAGCGGCTGACGGTGCGCCCCTTGGGCCAGTCCGATGTGATTGCGGCCACCGTGGAAGCCGGCAGCGCCGAACGCGCGGCCCGCCTCGCTAATGCCGTGGCCGACCGCTATCTCGCCGCACGCGCCGACGCCGACGCCCGGAAGGCGCGCGCGGTCACCCGCGAACTGCGCGCCCAGGTCGGCGACCTGCGGGCAAGCCTGGAGGCGGCCGAGCGCAAGGCGGCGCGCTATCGCCGGCAGGCGGGGCTGCTCGACACCGGCGACGCCGCCGGGCCGGGCGCGCGTGTGGCCGCCCTGACCCGGAAACTCGCCGCCGCGCGGACGGCCCACGATACCGCCCGGGCCGAACTCGCCGCGGCAAAGCGCGCCCGGAAGGCGGACAGCGCAAGGGGGTCGGCGATCCTGGCATCCGACGAGCTTGCCGAGCTGCGTGCGCGCGCCGCCGAGCTGCGTCGCAAACACGCCGAATACGCCGCCACGTACGGCCGGCAGCATCCCAAGATGCAGCGGGTGCGCAAGGCGCTCAGCAAGCAGCGGCGCAGCATCGCCAGGGCGGAGCGACGCATCCTGAACGGCCTGCGCGAGGACGCGGCCGTGGTGCGCGAACGCGTGCGCCGCCTGCGCGACCGGCTGGCCACGGCGAAGCAGCGCGCCGCCGACCGGCAGGCGCGCGAGGTGCGCTTGAGCGAACTCGACCGCCGGGTGAAAGCCGAGCGGCAGGTCTACGAAACCATGCTCGCCCAGCTCAAGCGCCGCCGGCTGGGGCCACTGCACGACCGCCCGGCCGCGCGCATCATCTCGCGCGCCGACCCGCCCGGCGCACCGGCCTCGCCCAATGTCCCCCTGCTCATGGCGCTGGCCACGCTCGCCGCCGTGCCCGCGGGCGCCGGCGCGGCGCTGCTGCGCGCGCAGCTCGACACCGGTGTCGCCAATCGGGCGGAGGCGGAGCATGCCACCGGTCTCCCGGCTCTTGCGACCGTGCCCGAGGTTCGCGGCGGCCGTTCCGATCCGGCCCACCGCGTCGCCCGGCAGCCGGCGGGCATGTTCCCCGAGGCCGTGCGGCGCCTCGGGGCCGCGCTGCATACGGCACGCGCCGGACGCAACCTCACCAGCGTGCTCGTCACCGCCGCGGACACCCACGAGGGCAAGACCACCCTGGCACTCGCCCTGGCCCGGACCTGGGCGCAGCGCGGCGAGCGCACGCTGCTCGTCGAGGCGGATCTGCGCAAGCCGCGCCTGGCACGCCGTCTGGGCCTGCCCCGGCAAGCCGGCCTGGCCGAGGTCCTCGCGGGCGAAACGGACGCCGGAATGGCCATGGTGCGGGACCCGGCGGGGCCGCTGCACGTCCTGCCCGCGGGCGTGGCCGGTGCAACGCAGGCGGCACGGCTGGCGGGCCCGGACCTGCCCGTGCTGCTCCGGGCCGCGGCGCAGCACTACGACCGCATCGTCCTGGATGCGCCACCGGTGCTGCCCGTACACGACGCGGTGCACCTGAGCCAGGCCGCGGACACCTGCCTGCTCGCCGTGCGGTGGCGCCGAACACCACCGGAAACGGCGCGACAGGCGGTAACCGAACTCACCCGCGCCGGCGCGGCGGTCGCCGGTGTGGCGCTGACCCGGGTGGCGCCCCGGCGCTACGGCGAAACGGCGTCGGGCGATGGCGTCGCCTATGGCCGGCGGGCAAAGGCCTATTATGCGGGCTGAACGCCTCGCCGGGGTGGTCGCGGTACTGCTGGGCGCAGCCCTGATCGCGGCGAGCCTGCGCCTCGTCCCGGCCGCGCTTCACCGCGAGGCGGCCCGCGCCGCATTCGACCGGATCGTCGCGGCCGAAACCGCGCAGCCGCGCGTCGCGACCGCCCTCGTCCGGCACAGCGCGGCGGCGCTGGCGCAGCACGGCAAACCGGGTGACCGGCGCCGGCTTGCGGCAGCGGCCCAGGTTCGCGGCGACACCCGCCGGGCGCGCCGGCTCCTCCGGGCCACCCTCCGGCAGGCGCCCGCGGACGCCGTGGCGTGGACACGGCTGGCGGCGCTGCGCTACCGGGGCGGCGACAAAGCGGCAGGCGCGGCGGCGCTGGTGCGCGCCCTGCACACGGCGCCGGCGATGCGCCGGTTCGCTGCGGTCCGCGCGGAGCTTGTGCTGCGCCTGTGGCCGCGTCTGGCCGATCGGCGCGAAACGCGCCGGCTCGCCCTGCGCCAGCTCCAGCTCGCCGCGGAGGCCATGCCGCAACGCCTGCGCAAGGTGGCGCGCGGGATCGGGCGAAGCGCGCTGATCAGCGCGGCGGTTGCGGGGCCGCGCCGGCACCGATGAGCCACAGCGCCGGCAACGCCACACCGGGGACCAGCGGCGCGGAATCGATCAGCCCGTGCGCCCCCAGCAGCACACAGCATCCCAGCCCGGCCACGCCCGCCGGGTCGCCGCCGCGGCCGGCGCGCGCACACGTCACCGCCAGCGCCGCCCCCGCCACCAGGAGGGCGACAGCCGCGGGGACGCCCCACGCCAGCGCGGCATCGAGACAGACACTGTGCGCCCGGGTCACCACAAACGCGAGGTCGTCCGGCCGGAGTTGCCGGAACACCGCCTCGCTCGCCCCCGCGCCGTGGCCCAGCCAGGGCCGCTGCCCGACGGCCTCCAGCGCCATCCGATGGATCGCCGCCCGCCTTTCCAGGGCCTCAGGGACCGCCGCCAGCCGCGGTGCGAGCACGGCTGCCCCCGCGAGCACCAGGCCGAGGAGGCTCGCCCCCGTAGCGAGGCGGACACGCGGGCGCCCGTCGTGCCACGCCCAGTGTGCGGCGACCACGGTCAGCGCCAGCACGGTTGCCGCGATGCCGCCGCGCGAGGCCGACGCGCCCAACCCGGCAAGAATCGTGAGCCCGATCGCCGCCGCCCACCAACCGGGCGCGCCGCCGCGGCGGCATGCCGGCCAAACCGCCGCGGCCAGCGCCATGAGTCCGACGCCCAGGAACGCGGCGAAGGCGTTCCGGCTGATGAACGGCCCCGTCGCCACGTCGCGGTAGGCGGGCTTGGCCAGCCAGAGCACCTGCTCGCTTCCGGCGCGCAGGACCAGCAGCCCGTACAGGGCCGCCAGGGCGGCGGCGGCCGCGATCAGGACGGGCCCCTGTTCGCGCACGGTCCCGCGCGCCCGGCTGCCCAGCCAGAGACTCGCCGCCGCGGCCGCGACCAGAACCGCATTGGACAACGCCGCGCCGGGCGTCATGGACCATGTGCCCGGAGGCGTCCGGCCCAGCGCGTCGCCGAGGTCCGTCCAGACCGGGTGCGCCCCCGGCAGGCCGGGCACCGCCTGAAGCAGTGTCAGCACGACGACGGCGAGCGCGACAGCGCACGCAACTTGCACACTGGTAACCCGTCCGGCACTGGGTCGCGGTGCCAGGAGGGCGACCGCCCCCTCCGCCACCAGCGCGCCGCCCAGAACCCCAGCCGCTGTGCCCCAGCCCCAGCCGGGCCCGCCGCCCAGCGCGAAGGGCACGCACGCCACGGCCGCAACCGCGGCCCACGCGGCGACGGTTTCCGGGAGTCCGTTCCGCGGTGGCGGCGGCGTCTCGGACACAGCCACGGCGACGCATCTCATGCGATGCAGGTCGGAATACGCGTGCATTCGTATACATGCCCGGCCCCCTGGGGCCAAGCCCGCGCATCCCTACCCCCGCGCGCCGATCCAGTCGGTGATGCGCGGCCAGAGGTCCGAACAGGCGTCCCGGCCGACGAGGACGGCGAGGTGCTGCAGCCCCACCCCGGTCTCGCCGGGATAGGTGATGACCTTGGCATAGCCGTCCGGAATTGCGTCCACAACCGGCTGCACCGTTTCCGGGCCGGCGACGGTGTCAGCCGTGTTGGTGACCACGAGACAGGGCAGGCGGAGCCCGGCGGGCCGGGCGATGCCGCCGTTCAGGTTCAGGAGCCCGCGGCCGAAGCGGTCCTCCCGGTAAAGCCAGCCCAGCGTCTGAGCCACCAGCGCAGCGGGCAGCGGCAGCTCGTCGAGCGCCCAGCGCTCCACCCGCGTCTCCATCGCCAGGCCGCTGGGGTCGGCCATCGTTGCGGCGATATCGCCCATGCGCGACCAGACGAAACTCATCGGGTCCGCCATGGCGCTCAGGTGCGACAGCAGGGAACCCGGCACGATCTGGACGCCGGCCAGGTCGCCGGGGGCAAGGGCGGCGATGGCGTCGCGGAACGCGCTCGTGCCCGCCGCAAAGGCAAGCGGCGCGCTGAGCAGCACCAGCCCGGCCAGCGCCTCGGGCCGCACGGCGGCATGGAGCGCGGCCAGCGTCCCGCCCAGCGAATGCCCCATCAGCACGGGCTTGTGCCCGTTCGTGTCGCGACTGACCCGGGTCACGGCCGCCCCAATGGCATCCAGGGCGTGCGCGGCGATTCCGGCCTTCGCATCCGAGGTGTCCGGCGGCAGCCATTCCAGCATATACACGTCGAAGCCGCGTTCCCGGCAGATGCGCAGCGCGCTTCGGGTGGGCGCGATATCCCAGATATACGGCCGCTTGATGGGCGCCGCGACGATGAGCAGCGGCAGCGCCGCCGCGCCAGCGCCGCCGTAATGGCGCAGCCGCCAGCGCGGCCCGGCCGTGGTCACCTCGTAAGCGGATTCGCACGGCCCGAAGCCCGCCGCATCCAGGAGACACCCCTGCATCCGGCGCACCGCGTCGAGCTGTTCGTAGAAGCCGACGGCGAAATCGTCGGCATCCGTACGCGTCGCGGTGCTCACCGCCTGCCCCATTGGTTCCACCATCACCTCCCGAAGAACGGGCCCAATCCCTTTTCGATGTTTCAGGCTCCCCGTCGTCTTTAGCCACGTCAAATCGCAAAAAAGAAATGAGCCGACCGTGTCGTTTCGCCCGCATTTCCCATTGCCATGCGGAGCCCATTTGACATCATCGGAGCCTGTGGGAAAACCACTCGTGCGAGCCCGGGCACGTCCCGGCGATGGCGAGGCTAACCCGTCCGAAAGGCCGGGTGTGGGATTTTCGGAGGACAGTCATGGCCCGTTGCGAGGTTTGCGGCAACGATTACGACAAGAGCTTCCGCGTCGAGACGGCGGCGGGAACGCGCCATACGTTCGACTCCGTGGAATGCGCCGCGCACGTCCTCGCGCCCCGGTGCGACCACTGCAGCGTGCGCATCATGGGGCACGGCCTGGAGTACGGCGGCCGCGTGTTCTGCTGCGCCCACTGCGCCTCGGCCGCCGGCATCGCGGGCTTCACCGATCGCATCGCGGCGCCCTGAGATCGCGTCGCCGCCGCGCTGGGGCCGCGAGAGCGGCCATCGGCACGTTGCCGCGCACAGGCGGCGGGGAGCCCGCCGGCGCCGCGGCGGGGCCCGTTCAGCGCAGCATGTCCCAGGTGACCATCTCGCGCATCTCGGCCTTGCTCAGGATGACGTCCACCGCGCGGTCGTCGGCGGTGATGAAGCGGAGCTTGACGCGCTCACCCTGGGTGGAGAGCACGCGCACCTGATCGAAGGTGGCCTCGCCGGCGGCGAAAGCGTCGTGGAAAACGAAACGGGCGGACACGGCGTAAGGCTCCCAAAGGTGGCAGGGCTGGCGGATCGTATGAACGGGGTATGGCCAAGGGGACGTGGCGCACAACCGCACAAACCGCGCTATAACCTCCGGATGGCGGGCGTTCGGCTGGACGCCCCCGTTCGGGCCGGGATGCCCCCGGGTCCCGGGATAAGGAGGTCCGGATCATGGCGCTCGACGATGTCTTCAAGAACAACGTGACCACGGCCGTCGCCGTCGGGGTGGGGGCGGCGCTGCTGGCGCCCACGCTCCTGCCCGCGCTGGGCCGGGTGGCGCGTCCCGCGGCCAAGGCCGCCATCAAGGGCGGCATCCTCGCCTACGAGCGCAGCCGCGAGTCCATCGCCGAGCTGGGCGAGATGGCCGAGGACACCTACGCTGAGGCCCGGGCCGAGCTGCACGAGGAAGCGCGCCAGGCGGCAGCCGCGTCGGCCGGCGCCGCCGCGGGTGCCGCCGCGGGCGGCGAGGCGGCAGAAACGCAGGCGGACGACGGCCCGGCGGCGGACGGCGGGGGCGCGCGTGGCTGATCAGCCGGCTCCGCCAATTGCGCGGGCGGTGCACGAACTGCCGGGCCGGTTGCGCGTGCGCGTGCCGGCCCGGCAGGGCGACCGGGCCTATTTCGCCGACGTCGCCGAAACCTTCGACCTGTTCCGCGAGGTCCTGGCCGCCGAGGGCAACCCGCGGACGGGCAGCATCCTGATCCGCCACGAAGCAACCAGCGCGCGCGTCTGGGCGTTTGCCGAAACGCATCGCCTGTTCGTCCCGGAAACCGCGCAGGCGCCGGCTCCCGGGGCGCTTGACCGCATGCTCGCCGATGCCCGGCAAATCGACGGCTGGTTCCGGCGCAGCTCGGGCGGCGAACTCGACCTGGGCACCCTGGTCACCATGGGGCTGGTGGGGATGAGCGCGTACCAGATCGTCTGCGGCCGGATCCTGGCGCCCGCGGTGACGCTGTCCTGGTATGCGGCGCAGCAGCTCCAGGCGCGCGCGGCCTGGCGGCCTGCGCCAGACGGGACGAATTCGGCGTCTGCCGCGAAAACCTAAACAAAACCGCCACGCGGGCGTCATCGTCCGGTAACGCGATCGGCGTATCCATCGCGCAGAGCCATGTGCCGATCGCGATGGGTGCCATGACGCAGGACATTCACCACACGCCGGGCCGGGTGCGCGTGCGCGTGCCGGCAGTGAAACGCCATGCCACGCGCGCCGAGTCCGTGCGGCGGCATCTCGAAAGCCTCCCCGGGGTCGATGCGGTCACCGTGCGCCCGGTCACGGGCAGCGTCACGGTGCATTACGACGCCGACGCCCTGACCATGCCGGAAATTCTGGACCACCTCGCCGCGGGCGGCCACGCCCTGCCCGCGCCGCCACCGCGCGACCTGCCGAGCCCGCCGCCGGTGCCGGCGGCGGCGAGCGGATCGCGCCTGGGCGCCCAGACTGAACAAGTGGCGCGCGTCGTCGCCGGCGTGGCCGTGGAGAAGGTGCTTGAGCGTTCGGCGGCCGCCCTCATCGGAGCGCTGGTGTAGGGTAGGTACCGCCACGGCGAGCCGGCCCGGGAACGATCAACGACGCGCCCCGGCCAGCGCCGGCGACAGGCGCGCCCCGCGGTCGCTCGCCCAGTCGGGCGGGGTGTCGCGGCCCTTGAGCAGATTGTTCAGCACAAACGGCAGGCCGCCGGCCATCAGGGCGATGCCATAGCCCGCCGGGGCCAGCGGGGCGAAGCCGAAGAACCCGCGCAGCGCGGGGATGCCCGCCACCGCGCCCTGGAGCGCCAGGGTGCCGCCCAGCCCCGCATCCAGGTACGGGTTGCGCCGGCGCCAACCCGGATAGCGCCGGAACACCGAGCGGTGCGAGCGGCAGGTGACGGCGTGGCCGAGCTGGCCCAGGATGATCGCCAGGCAGGCCATGGTCTGTGCCTGCGGCCCGGGGCCGTAGCGCCAGATCCCGGCGCCGTAGGCGCCCAGGCTGCCCCCGGCGATGACCAGGGATTCGCGCCCGATGCGCCAGAGGTCGCGCCGCGGCACGATGGGCTCCTGCGGGTCGCGCGGCGGCGCGCGCATGATGTCCGCGTCCGGCGGCTCCAGCGCAAGGCCCAGCGCGGGGAAGACGTCCGTGGCCAGATTGATCCAGAGAAGCTGCATCGCCGTCAGCGGCGCCGGGCGCCCGGCCGCGGTGGCGGCGAACATGACCAGGATCTCGCTGGCGTTGGTCGAGAGCAGGAAGCGGATGGCCTTGCGGATGTTGCGGTAGATGGTCCGGCCGCGGTGGATCGCCGTGACCATGTCGTCGAGGTTGTCCTGGGCCAGCACGACGTCGGCCACGTCGCGCGCCACCGGCGTGCCGCTGCGCCCCATGGCGATGCCCACGTCGGCAGCCTTGAGCGCCGGGCTGTCGTTGATCCCGTCGCCGGTCATGGCGACCACCTGTCCCCGGGCCTGAAGGGCACGGACCACGTCGAGCTTGTTGCGCGGCGTCACCCGGGCGAAAACCTGCGCCTTCGCCGCCGTCTCGCCCAGCGCCGCGCCGTCCCGCCCGGCGAGGTCGTGCGCGTCGACCACGGTGATGGGCTTGCCCCCGCCGAGGTCGAGGTCGCGCGCGATGGCCGCGGCCGTTTCGCGCTGGTCACCGGTGAGCATCACCGTGGCGATACCCGCCCGGTGAAAATTGGCAATGGTTTCGCGAATGCCCGCGCGAATGGGATCCTGCAGCCCGACGAGCCCGAGCCAGGTCAGGGCCATGTCGTCGGGACGCGCCTCCGGCGGCGCGTCGGACTCGGCGAAGGCGAAGCCCAGCACGCGCTGCCCGTTCCGGGCCATTTCCGTGTTCGCCGCGGCGATGGCCGCGCGGCGTTCGTCGGTCAGCGGCGCCGTGGTGCCGTCCGCCTCGGCAACACGCGTGCACGCCGCCAGCACCTCCCGCGGCGCGCCCTTGACGGCGATCAGCGTCCCGCCGTCGGGCCGGCGGTGCCAGGTGCGCATGTGGTTGATGCCGTCCCGGCGGTGCGCGACCCGCACGACGGGCGTGTCCTTACGCAGGCGCTTGAGCTTGATGCCCGCCTGGCTCGCCGCGCGCAGCAGGGCCGTTTCGGTCGCCGAACCCTGGAGTTCGCGGGTGCCGTTGCGCTTCTTCGCCTTGGCGTCGGAGCACAGCACACCCACGGCGAGCAAGCGACGCAGCGCCGCGTCCACCTGCGGGTCGATCACCGTGTCCCCGGCGAAGAAACCGCCGTCCGTCAGGCGGACGGTGTCCGCGGCGGTGCGGATCTCGGCGACCGTCATGCGGTTGTGGGTCAGCGTGCCCGTCTTGTCCAGGCAGATGGTCTGCACCGAGCCAAGGGTCTCCACGGCGTTGAGCCGGCGGGTGAGCACGCCGTAGCGGCGCATTTCCCGGATGCCCAGGGCGAGCGTGGTCACCGCCATGGCGGGCAGGCCTTCGGGCACCGCCGCGACCGCAAGCGCGATCGAGCTGTTGAGCATGGGCAGCAGCCCCACGCCGTGAAACAGGCCCGCGGCGAACACGGCGAGACAGACCCCACCGCTGACCCAGACGAGCTGTTTGCCCAGCCGGTCGAGTTCGCGTTGCGCGGGTGTTCGCGGCGTTTCGGCCGTGTCCGTGAGCGCCTGAATGCCGCCGATTTCCGTGGCCATCCCCGTGGCCGTCACCAGGGCCAGCCCCTGCCCGCCGGTAACGACGGTGCCCTTGAACACCATGTCGCGCTGATCCGCCAGGGGGACGTAGCGGCCGGCGGGCACGGCAGTCGTCTTGGCCACCCCCAGGCTTTCCCCGGTAAGGGCGGACTCGTCGACGACGAGCGCGTCCGTGCGTACCAGCCGACCGTCGGCGGGAACGTAGCTTCCCGGGCGCAGCTCGATCAGATCGCCCGGCACCAGATCGCCCTCTGGGACCTTGGTGCGTTTGCCGTCGCGATAGACGCGCGCCGGTCCCGTGCTGGGGCGGGACAGCTCGGCGATCGTGCGCTCGGCCTGGCGTTCCGTGACATAGCCGATGACCGCGTTCACCGCGACGATGCCCACGATGGCCACGGCGTCCGCGAGCCCGCCCGTGGCGACCGAGATCGCCGCCGAACCGAGCAGGAGATACACGGGCAGGCTGTTCACCTGCCCCACGAGCTGGGCGAAGCGCGACGCCCCCGGCTGCTGGGCCAAAGCGTTGGGGCCGTAGCGGGCGCGACGGGCCGCCGCCTCGGTTTCCGGCAGCCCGGCCGCGGCGTCGCTTTCCAGACGCGCAGCCACCTCGGCGACGGAGTACCGCCACGCGGCGTCGCTTTCCGGCACGCCGCCGGGACGGCTGCGCGTGGCGGGAGCGGGGCTTCGGCGGGCCGGTTGCGGTCGGCCGGGCCGGTCCGCGCTCCCGTCCGCCTTCGCATCGCGGGCGATCCGCTTCACCGCGGCAAGCAGGTCGTCCACCGTCTCGCCGGCGCTGTGCACGAGCAACAGGCTGCCGCTCCAGACGTCCGCGGCAATCCGCGTGACGTCCGGCCGGTCGGCCAACTCGCGCTCCAGCGCCGCCTTCACCGCGGGCGTGCGCTTGAGTTCGGGCAGGCCCAGCCGCACACGGCCGGGCACGGCGGCGTGGCGCACCGTCCAGCCGTAACGGGCGGCGCAATCGGTGACCGTCAGGGCGCGCACCGTGTTGGCACTCCCGCGAGCTGCACCGTGGTTACCGCCGCAGCAACCCCGCCACCAGCGCGACGGCGCCACCCAGCACCAGGATGGTGCCCAGTGTCCGTCCGAGGCGGCGGGCCGTTGGGACATCCTCCTGGCGCGTGCGCTTGATGGCGTCCGCCACACCCTGGCGCAGCTTGGCCATGGCGGGGCCACTGGATGCGGCCGTCGCCGCGGCTTCACCTGCCACCGCCTCCGGTTCAGCGGGGGCGGCATATTCCCCGGCAACCGCGCCCGTGGTTGCAGCGGCACGCTGGCGTAGCACCTCTTCCGCTATCGCCCGGCGCTCCAGGCTGCGGATGCGGTTGCTGTTGAGCCGGCGCCGGATCTCGTCGCTGCTCAACTGTGCCAGTTCGGCCCGGAAGCGCCGGGTGTCGTAGCGCCGCCGGCGGTCCGTCTGGGTCATGGCAACCCCCGTCCGGCCGGTCAGCCCGCGGCCCCGCGGTCACCGCCGCCGGGCCCACTCTCCGGCGGTTCACCCCGGGGGCGCTCGCGACCGCCCCGTTCCGGCAGAATGGCGGTGATGACGTCCTTCATGCCCTCGGCGACGCCCAGCAGCAGATCCTTGACCGTGGCCAGCGCGGTGGTGCCGATGGTGCCGGCGGCCTCGACCGCACCGAGCGCGGCGGCGCGCGCCAGCCGACCGGTGTTCGCGCCGGTCTCGCCGGCGGCGTCGATGACCCCGTCCACGGCCCGGCGGGCCACGGTGCCCACGTCGCCGCCAAGGTCGCCCACGGCCTTGACCAGCGCACGCGAGACCTCGCTCGCCGCCGTCACCACGTCGCCGCCCACGTCGGCGACGCCCAGGACGACGCCCTTGGCCACGCCGCGCGCCGTGGTCCCGGCGGCACCGCCCACCTCGTCCACGGCGGCGATGGCGCCCTTCACCACGTCACGCACCACGGTGACCGTGTCGGTGGCGACGGATCCGGTGGCCTGCAGGCTGTTGCTCACCGTGTTGCGCACCAGCCCGACCAGCTCGCGCTCGATGGTGTCGACGTTGCGCACGGTTCCCGCCACGCCCGATTTCACCCGCGCGCCGGCCTCGCCGAGGTCGTCGGTGTCCGCGGCGCCGGACGCGTCGTGGATGGTTTCGTCGCTCATGGCAAAACTCCTTCCGGCACGCCTGAAGGCCGGATTAATATGACGTTAATATCAACGATACGCCCGGGGGGCGGGATGCGAAAGTGTCCTTTGGGAGAAGCCCGATACGCGGACACGCCCGGCCGCGGGCGGGGCTGGCAGGCGCGACCTGACGGCGGCGTCAGCGTCCGCTCGTGCGCCCGCCGCCGCGCTTGCGCAGGGGCTGGTCGTCGAAGAGTTCGGACAGGCTGTCCAGCATGGTGCCGCCGAGCTGCTCGGCGTCGTGAATGGTGACCGCGCGCTGGTAATACCGGGTGACGTCGTGGCCGATGCCGATGGCGGTCAGCTCCACGGGCGAGCGGGTCTCGATCCAGTCGATAACCTCGCGCAGATGCTTTTCCAGATAGTTGCCCGGGTTCACCGACAGGGTGGAATCATCCACCGGCGCGCCGTCGGAGATCACCATGAGCACACGGCGCTGCTCGGGCCGGCCGATCAGCCGGTTGTGCGCCCAGAGCAGGGCCTCGCCGTCGATGTTCTCCTTGAGGATGCCCTCGCGCAGCATCAGCCCGAGCTTCCGGCGGGCGCGGCGCCACGGCGCGTCCGCGGATTTGTAGACGATGTGGCGCAGGTCGTTCAGGCGCCCGGGTTGGGCGGGCTTGTTCTGGTGCAGCCAGGCCTCGCGCGCCTGGCCGCCCTTCCACATGCGCGTGGTAAAGCCGAGGATCTCCACCTTCACGCCCACGCGCTCCAGGGTGCGCGCCAGAATGTCGGCGCTCAGCGCCGCCACCGTGATGGGCCGGCCGCGCATCGAGCCCGAATTGTCGATGAGCAGGGTGACCACGGTGTCGCGGAACTTGCTGTCCGTCTCCTGCTTGTACGCCAGCGGCACCTCGGGATTGGCGATGATCCGGGACAGCCGGGCCGTGTCCAGGTAGCCCTCCTCGAGGTTGAACTGCCAGGCGCGGGTCTGGCGCGCCATCAGGCGGCGTTGCAGCCGGTTGGCGAGGCGCGAGACCACGGCGTGCAGATGGGTGAGCTGGTGGTCCAGCATGCGCCGCAACCGGTTCAGCTCCTCGGAATCGCACAGGTCGCCGGCGTCCACGACCTCGTCGAACTTCGTCGTGAACGCCTGATACGGCGCTTCCTCGCGCGTGTTGCGGCGGTCGTCGTGGCGTGGCTGGGTGCCGGGCTCGCCGGGCTGTTCGGAATCCGCGCCCCCGACCGCCTGGCTGTCGCTGTCCTCGCCGGTGTCCTCGACCGTCGCGCTTTCCCCGGTCTCCTGGCTCTGGCTCTGGGCGCTGGCCTGGGACTCGCCGGAATCGCGCTGGCCGCGGTCCTGCTGGTCCTGACCGGAATCCGCCTGGGAGCCGTCATCCTGCTGCGCCTGCGACTCCTCCGGCTCGTCGCGCTGTTCCTCGTCCTCCTCGGGAACCTCGAGGTCCAGGTCGCGCAGCAGCCGCTTCACCGCCTGGGCGTAGCCGCGCTGGTCCTCGGCATAGGCGATCAGGTCGTGCAGGTCGCTGAGCACCTCGGGCGGCAGCGTGGGACGCCAGGCGTCCGCCATGGCCTTGGCCGCGGGCGGCGGGGTCTGCCCGCTCAGGCTTTCGCGCGCGAGAACGTGCATGACCTCCGAAAGCGGCACGTCGTCTTTGTGTTCCGCCGCGTTGTAGCCGCGCGCGCGGTAGCGGTCATCCAGGGCGGCGTCGATATTGGCGGAAAGCCCGGCCATGCGCCGGCCACCCAGGGCCTCGCAGCGCGCCTGCTCCACCGCGTCGAAGACCGCCTTGGCCTCCTTGTTCGTCGGGCGGTTGGCGGCATGGACCGCGTTGTCGTGGTAGCGGAAACGCACCGCGAAGGCGTCCGATTCCCCGCGAACGCGCGCCGCCTCGCCGCCGTCGAGGGCGCGCCCGGACAGCGGCAGCCGCGCCTCGGTTCCGCTGTGCTGCGGGGTCTTGGCGCGATAGTTGGCGGTCAGGTCGTCGCGCCCGGCGACCGCGCGCATGGTCGCCGTCGTGGCCTTCTTGAAGGTGTCGAGGCGGTCGTCCTGCTTGGTCATGGGCACGCTATCTCACAGCGGGCGCGCGGCGGCATGGTCGCGGGCCGAATGGTCACACCAGCGTCGCCTGCACGCCCGTCTCGGGCAGCTCGGTCCCGAAGCAGCGCTGATAATACTCCGCCACCACCGGGCGCTCCAGCTCGTCGCACTTGTTGAGGAAGCTCAGCCGGAAGGCGAACCCGACGTCGTTGAAGATCGCCGCGTTCTCCGCCCAGGTGAGGACCGTGCGCGGGCTCATCACGGTGGAGATGTCGCCGTTGATGAAGCCGTTGCGGGTGAGGTCGGCGCAGGAGACCATCGCCGAGACCGTGCGCCGCCCTTCGTCGGTGTCGAACTGCGGCATCTTCTGCAGCAGGATGTTCGCCTCCTCGTCGTGGGGCAGGTAGTTCAGGGTCGCGACGATGTTCCAGCGGTCCATCTGGCCCTGATTGATCTGCTGCGTGCCGTGATAGAGCCCGGTGGTATCGCCCAGGCCCACCGTGTTCGAGGTGGCGAACAGCCGAAAGCCCGGGTGCGGATGGATCACCGTGTTCTGGTCGAGCAGGGTGAGCTTGCCCTCGACCTCCAGGACACGCTGGATGACGAACATGACGTCGGGCCGGCCCGCGTCGTACTCGTCGAAAACCAGCGCCGTGGGGTTGCGCAGCGCCCAGGGCAGCAGGCCCTCGCGGAACTCGGTGACCTGCTTGCCGTCGCGCAGGACGATGGCGTCCTTGCCGATCAGGTCGATGCGCGAGATGTGGCTGTCCAGGTTGATACGGATGAGCGGCCAATTCAGGCGCGCGGCCACCTGCTCGATGTGCGTGGACTTGCCCGTACCGTGATAGCCCTGGATCAGGACGCGCCGGTTATAGGCGAAGCCGGCGAGGATGGCGAGCGTGGTGTCGCGGTCGAAGCGATACGTCTCGTCCAGATCCGGCACGTGCTCGCTGTGCTGGCTGAACGCCGGCACCTGGAGATCCGTGTCGAGCCCGAAGGTCTGGCGCACCGACACCGTGATATCGGGCTTGTCCATTGGCGTGGTGGCCGCCTCGCCGTTGCTCATCTCGGTCGCCATCCTGTTCCTTTCCGTGCGGTTCTGCGCGCGTGCGCGGGTGCTCCGCCCATGTAAGCCGGTGAACCGGTCTTGCGTAGGGGCCTCAATAGCGGGCGTACGCGGCGCGCAGGGTGGCGTACGCCTGGTTGACCGTCTTTAGTCGATCCTCGTTGCTGGCGTCGCCCCCGTTGACGTCGGGATGGAGGGTCTTCACCAGCTCCTTGTAGCGTCGCTTGATGGCATCGAAGCTCACCGGCGGTTCAAGGTCGAGTTCGGCCAGCGCCTGTTCCTCCTCGGTCTCGCCGTTCAGGTCGGCCTTGCGGCCGCGTCCCTGCCCGTTCTCGCGGTATCGGCGGTGGCTCTCCCACTGCCGGCGCTGCTGGCGTTCCTGCGCCTGTTCCTCGTGGAAGAACCCGAAGTCGTCGCGGAAGGCATTGGGGCCGGTGCCCTGTCCCACACTTGCGAAGGGCCAGGACGGCCGGTTCCAGGTGGTATCCCAGCGCCGGATCGCCTCGATCTGGTCGGCCGACAACCCCTCGAAAAAATTCCAAGCCCGATTGTATTCGCGCACGTGTTCCAGGCAGAACCAGTAATACTCGTCGAGCCGGTCCCGATCCACGGGCGCGCGGTACAGCCCTTCCGCCGAGCAGTCCGGATGATCGCAGGTGCGCGTCGCGGGCTGGGAGTCCCGGCGCGTTTTGCGAAACGGGCGATGCAGGGCCTCGGCGTTGGCGCGTCGCATGGCGTAGCCGAGTATGGGCACGGCGCAGATACCTGACAAGCGGGCGCGTCCGCGCGGCGCGGTTGAGAGCGGCTGCCCCGGAACAGCCCGCTCAGTCGAACAGCACGGTCATCTGGGCCAACCGCGCTTCGATGTTTTCGATTTGCTTCGGCAGGCCTTGTTCCGGAGCCATCAAGGCATTCCGCCGGTCCACGCGCTATCCCTTCGGCGACACATCGTTATGCGCGGACATGCGCTCCAGGTTTCAATCTGTCAATGTTGCGCGCTTTCCGGCTGCCGCAGATCCGCAAGGTTCACCAGCGCCATCCCGGCCAGGATCAGCACCAGGCCGCCCAGGCGCGTTGCCGTCAGGGGCTCGCCCAGGATCAGGGCGGAGAGCAGCATGCCCGCCGTGGGCACGGCGAGCAGGCCGAGCGAAGTGGACACCGCGGGCAGGCCGCGCTGAACCGTCACCACCGCCCAGAAGCAGAAGGCCGTGGCGACGACGCCGTTGTAAATCAAATTGACCGCGATCCCGGGAGTCCAGGCAATATCGGGCGCGCCGTGCGTGCCCGCGGCAAGGGCGATCAGGACGGGGGCCGCCATGCTCATCTGCCAGGGCGCGAGCTGGAGTGGACTGGAGAACCACGTGTGCCGGCGCGTGTGCAGGATGGCGCCGGCCCAGCCGAAGGCGGCCAGGAGAAGCAGGCCGTTGCCCGTCACCACGGCGGGATCGGACCAGTCGAAGCCCAGCGGGTTGAACAGCACCACCACCCCGGTGAGCCCGAGAATGAGCCCGGCCGCCTTGCGCGCGCCCAGGTGTTCGCCCAGCAGCCCGACCGCCACGGGGGTGACCCAGAGCGGCGTGGTATAGGCGAGAATGGCGGCCCGTCCCGCATCCACCCGCATCAATCCAAGATTGACGAAGGCCAGGAACGCGACCATCTGCAGCAGCGCCACCGAGAACAGCACCGGCAGGTCCGCGCGGCGGGGCCGGTTCAGCCGCGAGGTGACCGCCAGGATGGCGAACAGCGTCAACGCCCCGATCACGAGGCGGGCGCTGGCGTACCACAGGGGCGGCACGACCTGCAGGCCGATCTTCATGACCGGCCAGTTCACGCCCCAGAACACGACGATCGCGGCGAGAAGGATGTAGGCACGCCCGTGCGACGGGCGCGGGACGGCAATACCGGTAGCGGCTGCGGACATGCTTTGACGTTGGCCTGATTCGCCTTGTGGGAATGGACACGCGCCGCCGGGGGCGCGCTTGACCGATCTGCGCGGACGCTAGCAATCTTGCGCGGTCACGCAATGCCGGGCGGCGGGAGGCTGCTATGCGAATGGCCGATCGAATCGAGCGCAAGCTTTGCCACGCGCTGCAGGCTTCGCGCGTCACGGTCCACGACGATTCGCGCAAGCACCGCGGTCACAGCGGCGCTGCCCCCGGCGGCGAGACCCATTTCCGCGTGGAGGTTGTGGCGCAGCAGTTCGCCGGGCTGAAGGCCGTGGAGCGCCACCGCCTGGTGTACGACGCGCTTGCGGCAGAACTGGGCGAGCGCGTCCATGCGCTCCAGGTGAGCGCCCGTACGCCGGACGAGGCGGCCGCCCGAACCCCCTGACGGCCGGGCGCGCCGCAAGCGCGAGCCCGGTCCCGAATCCCCATCCGCCTATCATGGCATGCGGCCGGTCGCGTCGCGCGCGACCGGGCATCGCAGCGGCGCCCGGGTCTGCCCGTTTTGCTTGTTTTCGTTTGTATGCCAGATTTCTATGGTTGCACCCTGCGCAAAAACGATTAAACTCCGGGCATATAACAATCTATGGTTGCAGGACGGACAGACCGGGTGCCGCAAATGGTTGGTTCAAGCAAACGCGAGAGTTCCACGCTCGTCAGCCGCAATGTGATCGTGAACGGCCGACGCACGAGCCTCCGCCTGGAGCCCGAGATGTGGGAAGCGCTGGAGGAGATCGCTCGCCGCGAGCACCAGACGATCAACGATCTCGTCGCCTTCGTCGACAGCCAGCGGGGTCCGGCCACGCTGACCTCGGACGTGCGGGTTTTCGTGCTGGGCTACTTCCGCAGCGCCGCCACCGAACGCGGGCACGCCGCGGCGGGACACGGCATCCTTTTCCCGCGCGGGTTGTCGGGCCCCAACGGCGAGGGCGGCGGCGGCGCCCCGGGCGTGCGCGGGCGCCTCCGCGGCCCGGCCCAGGCCCACGGCGTGTGAACCGCCGCCATCGCCGGAGGTCACGGCGGCGGTGTTGACCGTGTGCCGACACCAGACGCCTGAACGCGCTCCCCAGACATTTGGTTGGCGTAGCAACCGTCTTGTTGGCGGTTGCGACAAGGCTGATCAATTCGGGTTGGTGTCCACCGGCAATCGACCGCCGGCGTCTACCCTCGTGCGCGTCTTGCCGTCGCGGCGGACCCGTCCCACGCTGAAGGATGCAGGAAGGGCAAGAGAGAGGCCGTGGCCGATCCCGCGACCAACGTATGGGGCGAGGCCGTCAAGATCCGCCGCGCAGCGCGCCGCGTATCTGCCGGTCGTGATCGCTTTGGCGGGTTGCCTTCGGCGAACCCGCCCTACCCCAGGAACCGCCTCACCCGGTCGCGGCTTTCTTCTGCTCGCGCTTGCGCTGGTTCGGGTCGAGGGTCTTCTTGCGCAGGCGCAGGGCCTTGGGCGTGACCTCCACCAGCTCGTCGTCGGAAATGTAGGACAGCGCATTCTCCAGCGACAGCCGGCGCGGCGGGGTGAGCTTGATCGCCTCGTCCTTGCCCGCCGAGCGCACGTTGGTGAGCTGCTTCGCCTTGAGCGGGTTGACCTCAAGCTCCATGGGCCGGTTGTGCTCGCCCAGGATCATGCCCTGATACACGTCGTCGCCCGGGTCGATGAAGAAGGTGCCCCGGTCCTCCAGGTTGAAAATGGCGTAGGCCGACGCCTTGCCCTGGTCCTGCGAGACGATGACGCCGTTGCGCCGCGTCGGGATTGGGCCCGCGTACGGCCCGTAGCTGTCGAAGACGTTGTGCATGATCCCGGTGCCGCGGGTGTCCGTGAGGAACTCGCTCTGGTACCCGATCAGCCCGCGCGCCGGAATCCGGAAGGCGAGGCGCTGCTTGCCGCCGCCCGAGGGCTGCATGTCCAGCATCTCGCCCTTGCGCTGGTTCAGCTTTTCCACCACGACGCCGGAATACTCCTCGTCCACGTCCACCTGGACGTACTCGTAGGGCTCCTGCGTCTTGCCCGTCTCCGGGTCCTCGTGGAAGAGCACGCGCGGGCGCGAGATGGACATCTCGAAGCCCTCGCGGCGCATGGTCTCGATCAGCACGCCGAGCTGCAGCTCGCCGCGCCCGGCGACCTCGAACGCCTCCTTCTGGTCCGTCTCGCGCACGGACAAGGAGACGTTGCCCTCCGCCTCGCGGTCGAGCCGGGCCTTGATGAGACGGCTGGTGACCTTGTCGCCTTCCGTGCCCGCCAGCGGCGAATCGTTGACCGTGAAGGTCATGGCCAGCGTGGGCGGGTCGATGGGATCGGCCGGGATCGGTTCGGTCACGCTGGGATCGGCGATGGTGTCCGCGACCGTGGTCTCCTGCAGCCCCGCGACGGCGATGATGTCACCCGCCTTGGCCTCGTCCACGGGCTCGCGGTTGAGCCCGCGGTAGGCGAACAGCTTGGTCAGGCGCGCGCTCTCGGCCGCGCCCGAGCCGTCGCGCTTGAGCCCGCGGATCTGCATGTTCGCGCGCGCCGTGCCGGCGTGCACGCGGCCGGTGAGGATGCGCCCGAGATACGGGTCGGCTTCCAGCACCGTGGCCAACATGGCGAACGGCGCCTCCGGGTCGCCGCCGGCGCGCGGCACCTGTGCCTTGATGCCCTCGAACAGCGGGGTGAGATCCTCGCGCGTGCCCTCGGGATCGGTGTTCGCCCAGCCCTCCTTGGCGGAGGCGAAGATGGTGGGGAAGTCGAGCTGTTCGTCGTCGGCGTCCAGGCCGGCAAAGAGGTCGAATACCTCCGCCTGCACCTCCCAGGGGCGCGCGTCCGGCTTGTCCGCCTTGTTCACCACCACGATGGGCTTCAGGCCCTTGGCCAGCGCCTTCATGGTGACGAACTTGGTCTGCGGCATGGGGCCCTCGGCCGCGTCCACCAGCAGGAGCACGCCGTCGACCATGTTCAGGATGCGCTCGACCTCGCCGCCGAAGTCGGCGTGACCGGGCGTGTCCACGATGTTGATGCGCTCGCCGTCGCGGATCACCGAGGTGCACTTGGCCAGGATCGTGATGCCGCGCTCGCGCTCCTGGTCGTTGGTGTCCATCGCGCGTTCGGCGACCTGCTGATTGGCGCGGAAGGTCCCCGATTGCCAGAACATCTGGTCGACCAGGGTGGTCTTGCCGTGGTCGACGTGCGCGATGATCGCGAGATTGCGCGGCGCGTCGGCGCGGTCGGTGTCAGCCATGGTGCCTGTGTCGGTCCTCGTGTTCCCGGGCGACGAGCTTGTGCAGCGGCGTCTGGGGGCGCGCGCCAACGTGGGTAACCACCTCGGCGGCGCTGACCGCCCCGGCGCGGCCGCAGTCGTACAGGCTGTAGCCCTGTGTGAAGCCGTGGAGAAAGCCGGCGGCGTACATATCGCCGGCGCCCGTGGTGTCCACGAGCTCGGAGATCGGTTCCGCATCCACTACGTGGACCTCGTCCCCCGAAAGCACAAGGGAACCCTTCTCGCTGCGCGTCAGCGCGGCGACCTCGCAATGCCCGCGCACGTGCTGCAGCGCCTCGTCGAAGGTGTCCACCTCGTAGAGCGAGGTGATCTCGTGCTCGTTGGCGAAGAGGATGTCCACGTGGCCCTCGACCAGCTCGCGGAAGGAACTGCGGTGGCGCTCCACGCAGAACGGGTCGGAGAGCGACAGCGCCACCCGCTTGCCCGCGTCGTGGGCCGCCTTGGCCGCCCGGACGAAGGCCTCCTTCGCCGGCGGCGCGTCCCAGAGATACCCCTCCAGGTAGGTGATCTTGGCGCGCTGGATCAGGTCGGTGTCCAGGTCCTCGGGCGCGAGCGCGGTGGAGATGCCCAGAAAGGTCGCCATGGTGCGCTGCGCGTCGGGCGTGACGAAGACCAGGCAGCGCGCGGTGGGCGGTCCCTGCTCCGCCGAGGGGCTGTCGAAGGCGATGCCCGTGGCGCGCAGGTCGTGGCGGAAGATACCGCCGAGCTGGTCGTTGCGCACCTTGCCGATGAAGGCGCCGCGCCCGCCCAGGGAGGCCAGCCCGGCCATGGTGTTCGCCACCGAGCCGCCGGAACTCTCCTGCGCGGGCCCCATGGCGTTGTAGAGGTCGTGCGCCTGGTCGGCATCGATCAGGGTCATCGCACCCTTGGGCAGCCCGTGCTCGGCGATGGTGGCATCGTCCGCGCGCGCGATCACGTCGACGATGGCGTTGCCGATGCCGACGACGTCCAGCTCGTGATCGGCCATGCGCCGTGGTCCTCCCGCTTTGCCTCGCAGTGTCGATATACCCGGCTCCGGCCGCGCCCGAGGGCACGCCAGCCACCCGGCGTTCCGGCAGGCCGCGAGTATAGGAGCGCGCGCCGTGCGCGCAACCGTGCTCTTGGTAACGCGCCAGGCGGCCGCACGACGGGGCACCACCTTGTTCCAGCCGGCGCGTGCGGCTACACCTCCCGTATGATTGGCGGATTGATCAAAGCGGTGACACAGCTCGAGGACGCGGATTTCCGCCGCGTGCTCTGGAAGGCGCTGGGCGTGGCACTGGCCATGTTCCTGGTGGTCTGGGTGGCGGCCGCGTACGGCCTGAGCTGGGCCGGAGACGCGCTGGGCGACTGGGCCGCCGAGGAAGGCTTCTGGAACAACGCCGTCGAGTGGCTGATCTCCCTGGGCGGCATCGCGGCGGTCCTTGTCGCCAGTTTCCTGCTCTTTCCGGCCGTCATGGGCCTGGCGCAGTCATTCTTTCTCGAAGAGGCCGCGGGCGCCGTGGAGGCGCGGCACTACCCGGACCTGCCCCCGGCGGGCGAACAGCCCATCCTGGAGGGGGTCTGGGACGGCCTGCGCCTTGCGGCGGTGACCATCGTGGTCAACCTCATCGCGCTGCCGCTGTATCTTTTACCTTTGGTGAACTTTATTGTGTTCTATGCGGTAAATGGGTACCTGCTCGGCCGCGAGTACTTCGAGGTCGTCGCCGTGCGCCGCATGACGTCACAGCAGGTGCAGCATCTGCGCCGCGCGGCATCGGGCCGGATGATGGCGGCGGGCATCGTCATCGCCGTGCTGTTGACGATCCCGCTGCTCAACCTGCTGGCCCCCGTGGTGGCGACAGCGTTCATGGTGCACGTGGTCGAGCGGGCGCGGCGGCGTGCCGGCATGCCCGCCGTGCGCGGAGCCTAGGCGACCGGCGTGCCCGGCGAGGCGAAGGATCGGATCGACATGTTCGGCAAGCGCAAGCAACAGAACGCCAAGGGCACCTGGCAGGAGCCCAAGGCCACGCCGCCCGCCGGCGACGGCGCGGGCGAGAACGAAACGGGCGAAACGGCGCGCGAAAGCGAGACGCCCGCCGCCGCACGGCCGGTGCAGCCGGCCCAGCCCGCCAAGCCCACGGGCAAGGCCGCGGCCACCCCGCGCAGCCGCCAGCCCAACCCGCCCTGGCGGCCCGACCAGCAGCGCCGCGGCGAGCGCCATACCGGCCGCGCCGGCGCGGAGGAACGCAAGCTTCTGGTCGGCCGGAACATCACCATGTCCGGCCGCATCCAGGCCTGTGACCAGCTCGTCGTCGAGGGGCAGATCGAGGCCGAGCTAAGCGACAGCGAATCCTTGGAGGTGACCGAAAGCGGCGCCTTCAAGGGTCAAGCCGTCATCGACACCGCGGACATCGCCGGCTCGTTCGAGGGCGACCTCACCGTGCGCGAGCGCCTTTACGTCCGCGCCACCGGCCAGGTCCACGGCACCATCCGGTACCGCGCCCTTGAGATCGAGGGCGGCGGGCGCGTCGGCGGCACGCTGCAGGAACTGGACGATACCGAAGTGGCGCGTCTGGGCGAAGAGAGCACGGCCGATACCGCCGAAGCCGACCAGCCGGCCGGGCGCAACGGCGCCGACGCGGGTCCCGCCGAGGCGGGTGCGGACACGCTTGGCTCCGTCGAAGCCCCCGAGCCCGCGCGCCAGCCCGCGGCGGACACGGCGCCCGCCGCCTCGCCCAACGGCTTGTCGCGCTAGCCGGCGCCCGTGACCCCGAGCCGGCCCGCCACACGGTTGGCCGCGGCGCTGCTCGCGGTGTTGGCGGTGCCCGCCTGTCAGCCCAAACGTGGCACTGCCCCGGTCGCCCAAGGCACCGGCGGCGGCGCCCCGGCAGCCGCGGAAACCGCAAACGCCCGGGACACCCAGACAGCGCGCGGCCGCGCGGCGGAAACCGGGCGTGGCGAGACCTCGGAAACGCCCGCGGCACCCCGGATCCGGCCAATCGACGCCAATGCGCAGCGCATGCTGGGCGCCGACGCCGACGGCCTTGCCGCCCGCCTGGGCGAGCCCACACGCCAGCGGCGCGAAGCGGCTGCGCGGGTGTGGCAGTACCGCCTCGACGCCTGTGTCCTGGACGTCGTGCTCTACCCCGAGAGCGGCAAACCCGTGGTCGCGCACCTGGAGGCCCGCGATCGAAGCGGCGCGCGCATGCCCACCGACCGGTGCCTGCGCCGCCTGCTCGAGAAGCGGGCTACGAGGCAGAATGGCGCCACCCGGCGCTAGCGTGCGAGGCGATCCGGATGGATCGCTGAAGCGCACGCGACCCTTTGAAGATCGGGCAAGATCCAGCGATCAGGTAACCCAACCTGATCGCATCCTGCCCTCGCGTGCGGCGAAGCCCAGCGTGCCGGCACGCGGGCGTTCCGTCCCGTGGGCCGGCGGCCGCGACCGCAGCTATCCCGCGCTTTGAAGGGCCTCCCGGCGCTCCTCCAGTTCGAGCCAGCGGGTCTCCGCTTTTTCCAGGGCCGTCTGGGCCTTTTCCAGGGCGTCCACAGCTTCCTGAAAGCGCTCCGGATCGCGCTGGTAGAAATTGGGATCGTCGATCTGCGCCTGCAGCGCCGCGATCTTCTGCTGCAGTCGCTCGATCTGCCCCGGAAGCTGGTCGAGTTCGCGCTGCTCCTTGTACGAGAGCTTGCCCGCGCGCTGTGACGCCTCGCCGGAGACGCGCTTGCCCGCGCGCTTGCCCGCTGACTTGCCGGCGCGCTTGCCCTTGCCGCCGCCCATGTCGCGGCGCTGCTTGAGCGCATCCGAATAGCCGCCGGGGAACTCCTCGACCGCACCGTCGCCCTCCATGACCACGACGGAGGTCACGGTCTTGTCCAGGAAGTCGCGGTCGTGGCTGACCAGCAGCAGCGTCCCGTTGTAGTCGCCCAGCACATCGATCAGGAGGTCGAGCGTCTCCATGTCCAGGTCGTTGGTGGGCTCGTCCATGACGATCAGGTTGCTCGGCCGGGCGAACAACGTGGCCAGGAGCAGGCGGTTGGTCTCGCCGCCGGAGAGTGCCTTCACCGGCTGGCGCGCCTGACCGTCGCGGAACAGGAAGTCGCGCAGGTAGGCCACGACGTGGCGCGGCTGGTCGCCCACCATGACCTGATCCCCGCCGCCGGGGCACAGCGTCTCCCAGAGCGTCTTCTCCGGATCGAGCTGGTCGCGGCGCTGGTCGAAGTAGATGGGCTCCAGGCGCTTGCCGTGTTTCACCTTGCCGGTGTCGGGGTCGATCTCGCCCGTGAGCATCTTGATGAGCGTGGTCTTGCCCGCACCGTTGGGGCCCACGATGCCGATGCGGTCGCCCTTGCGGATGCGCGTGGAGAAATCGCGCACGATGGGCACGGCCGAGCCGTCCGCGCCGGTGAAGGTCTTGGATATGTGCTCGGCCTCGATGACCGTCTTGCCGCTGCCTTCCGCCTCGGCGACCTGGAGGTTGGCGCTCCCCGTCCGGTTGGTAAGCATCTCCTTGCGCTGCTCGCGCAGTTCGTTCAGGCGCTTGAGCCGGCCCTGGTTGCGCTTGCGCCGCGCCGAGAGGCCCTGGTGCAGCCACAGCTCCTCGCGCTGGAGCTTTTTCTTGAGCTGGTACAGGCGCTGTTCCTCTTCGGCGAAGACCTGTTCCTGCCATGCGTCAAAGTGCGCGAAGCCCTTGTCCAGCCGGCGCATGGTGCCGCGGTCAAGCCAGTACACCAGATTGGTGAGGCTGCGCAGGAAGGTACGGTCGTGGCTGATCACGCAGAGGGCACCCTCGAAGCGCTGAAGTTCCCCCTCCAGCCACTGGATCGTGGGCATGTCCAGGTGGTTGGTCGGCTCGTCCAGGAGCAGGATGTCGGGCTCGCTGACCAGCGTACGCGCCAGCGCGGTTCGCCGGCCCTCGCCGCCCGAGAGGTGGCCCAGGCGCCAGTCGCCTTCTACGCCCAGGCGCGCCATCACCGCATCGACTCGATGGCGGGCGTCGGCGACGTC
>Ga0207714_1000323_pt1 | contig 33280 bp, 29 predicted proteins | sample PonA232FremontCA_2_FD_187270 | JGI IMG/M metagenome (GOLD analysis project Ga0207714, IMG submission 187270) | Marine sediment microbial community from Fremont, CA, USA - Pond A23 Sediment 2 (SPAdes) | ecosystem: Environmental > Aquatic > Marine > Unclassified | place: USA: Fremont, California...
GGGGGGTTCATGACACCATAACGCCTGCATATTGCGGTATGGACAAAGTGATGGTGCTATATGAAACCCAGCTCAAGCGGCCCCGCCTGCCTTCGCTTTATTGTTGTATTTCAAAAAGTTGGACACATTTTCATACAAAAAAAAATCCGGGCTCAGGGCACGATCTCCGTGCCGATTCCCGCGTTGGTGAACATCTCCAGCAGGATGGAATTCTCAACCCGCCCGTCGATGATGTGAGTCTTGTGCACCCCGGATTCAACCGCCTCCAGGCAGCACTTCACCTTGGGGATCATCCCGCCCTGGATCACTCCCTCCTCGATAGACCGAACCGCTTCCCTGCGGCTGAGGGAGGAAATGAGGGCATCACCGGCCATGACCCCCTCCACGTCGGTCAGAAGGATCATGCGCTTGGCCCCCAGGGCCTCGGCCACCGCGGCGGTCACGTCGTCCGCGTTGATGTTGTACGTGGCCCCTTCCTCATCCACCCCCACGGGAGCAATAATAGGGATGAATCCGTGCTGCTGGAGCGCATCCGGAAGGGTCGTGCGGATACGACGCACCTCCCCCACCCGGCCCAGGTCGATGATCTCCGGAGGGGCGTCCTTCCTGGACAGGATCATCTCCAGCTTGTCCGCCTCGATGAGCCTGCCGTCCTTGCCCGAGAGCCCCACAGCCAGGCCGCCGCTCTGATTGATCAGATTCACGATCTCCTTGTTCACCTTGCCCACGAGGACCATCTCCACCACATCCATGGTTGCGGGATCGGTCACCCGCAGCCCCTGCTTGAACGTGCTGTCGATCCCCAACTGGGTAAGCATGTTCCCGATTTGCGGCCCGCCACCGTGCACGATCACCGGATTAATCCCGATGTACTTCAAAAGGACGATGTTCAGGGCGAAGCTCTGTTTCAGCTTCGCCTCGGTCATGGCGCTGCCGCCGTACTTGATAACCACCGTCTGGCCGGAGAACTCACGCATATAGGGCAGGGACTCCAGCAGCACCTTGGCCTTCTCCATGGCCTCCTGCATAAACACAGCTCCGTTGTGACTCCGATTATCCAACCCATGGCAGGGCACGTCCATCGTCGAAAAACAAGGACGGCTCCCGGCGATTGTTGGAACCCGTCCCAGGCGCCCAGTGTCACGTAGCACATTCCACGCGAAAAGGCCATAAAAAAGGGCCCCTCGGGAGGGGCCCTTAACACGCCTTCCGCAGGAGGCAGCAGGGGTGCTAGGCGGCCCGCCTGTCCGCCATGTCCACGAGCACGCGCTCGCGGGCCTTGTCGATGCCCAGCTCCTGCCGTTTCTTGTCGATATGGTTGATTATCATATGGGCCTGGTCGTAGGGATCCACTGCGAAGCCCCATTTGCCCAGGCCCTGCTGCTCCAGGCCGTCAAAGAGCAGATCCTGGAACTTGGTGTTTTGGGTCGTGGGGAAGGTAACGCCGAAAACGGTGTACACCCCGGAAGCCACGAAGTACTGACCGATGCTGATCGCCTTTTCGCTCATCCACTCCGGTGCGGCTCCGGCCACGGGAAGCTCGGCGATGCTGTCCCCGAGGCCTCCCACATTGACCATCTCCGCGGCGGCGATGAGGATACGGCTGTTGTCCACGCAGGAGCCCAAGCCAAGCACGGGGGGGCATCCCACGGCCTCGCAGACCTCGCGCAGGCCATCACCTGCCAGGTAGGCCGCCTCTGGGGTAAGCAACCCAGCCTTGGCCAACGAGATCTGGGAGCAGCCTGTTTGCAGCACCAGGACGTCGTTCTTGATCAGCTCCTTGACCATCTCCACATGGACCCAGTCATGTCTGACTCTGGGATTGGTGCAGCCGACCACCCCCGCCACTCCGCGGATCCGGCCGTTGATGATGTTGTCGTTCAGGGGCCAGTAGGAGGCACGGAAGCTGCCGCCCAGCATGTACTTGACGTACTCGTGGGAGAAGCCGTGAATCCCGGAATTGGTGATGTTGGGGATCTCCACGCGGGCGGTGCGGTTCTTGTAGCGGGCGATGGCCTTGACCACCACCTCGTCGGTGCACTCCTTGGGCTCGCGCTCCTCGAACTCGATGTGCTCCGCTCCCTCGATGTGACACCTGGGGTTGGTGGTGAAGAGATAGGAGTCGTAGCACTTGGCAACAGGGGCCAGGCCCTGCTTGATGCACTGCACGTCCACGGCCATGGCGTCAATCGCTCCGGTGACCAGGATGGCCTCGGTGGACATGAAGTTCCCCGCGTGCGGCACACCATGCCGGCTGAGCATTTCCGCTCCGGAGCAGCACATGCCCACGAGGTTGATCCCCTTGGCTCCCGCGTCCTGGGCCGCCTGGACCATGGACGGGTCATTGACCGAGACCAGCATGGACTCGAAGAGATTGGGCTCGTGCCCGTGGACGATGATGTTGACATGGTCCTCCTTGAGACAGCCCATGTTCACGTCCGCCTGCACTGGAGAGGGGGTCCCGAAAAGGATGTCCGAGATCTCCGTTGCCACCATGGATCCGCCCCAACCGTCGGACAGAGCGGTCCGGCTGAACTGCTTGCTGATATTTTCGTACTGCTGGTCCACGCCTATGTGGGTCCGGTGCATGACCTCCATGATCTCCCGCATGGCCCCGCGGGGAACGATCCCCTCCCTGCGCCAGGTCTCCAGGGTCTTTTGCGGAACACGTGCCATGAAGGGAATTTCCCCCTCCACTTGGGTGTAGGTCCGCTCCAGCTCATAGTAGAGCTCCTGGGCGATATCCTGGGTGGACTTCTCCTCTGTCTCGATCCCTATGGATTGGGCCACGTCCAGGAGCTTGACCGGATCCTTGATGGTGTAGTCCGTGATCTCGCCGTTGACCACTTCCCGAAAGACATCGAGCATGGACATGCCGTGGTCCGTGTGCGCCGAGGCGCCCGAGGCAACCATGCGGGCGAAGTTCCGGGCCTGGATGGTGTCGATGTCCGCGCCGCAGACGCCCGTCTTGCCGTAGGGATCCTTGGCGTTCAGCCGACAGGGACCCATGGAGCAGTGCTTGCAGCACGCGGAGTCCGCACCGATGGGGCAGGCCTTCATATTGGCCGCCCGATCAAAGGCGGTCTCGACCCCGTCATTCTGGGCCTTCTGCAGCATCTGCTCCGTCGCCTTGCACGCAGTATACTCCTTTGGAGAGGGTCCTTTGGATTGCGCTCCTTCCGCCTTTTTCTCCTTCGCCATAACATCCTCCCTTTATGGGTCGATTCTACAACGGCCCGGATTTGTTGGGACAATGAGCCAATCCCTTGACAGTCACCGCGCCTCGACAGGTTTCGGTAGCTCCCGAAAACAATTCTCAAACGGCTGGGCCTTGCCGTTGTCCAGTGCCACGGCTCGAGGCAATCGGAAACGCGCTCCTCCGTTCGCCTTGAGATGCGGCACCGGAATCCTCAAGCTTGTCCCAGCACCTTATTGGGGATGAAGCCATATCTGCCGCTCAACAGGCAAGCAGAAAGCCCCAAAAATATAACTTACTGATTTCTATTAAAATTCGCTTTATTGTACGCTGTCAAAATGAGTTTGTCAAGATACGGCGAGAAAGACTCTTCTTCCTCGGCGACGGAGCTTTCAGCCCATAAGACCCTTCTTCTCAAGAATCCTCAATGGGCTCTCTTCCCGCGAACACGCACGAAGAACGACGGGGATCACTCCTTCTCCCCCGAATCGGCTCACTCCGATTTAAGATCACGGCTCATGAGCTCCTGTACGGCGAGCCCCGGGTCCTTGTCCTGGTAGAGGATGGCATGGACCTGTTCCGTAACAGGGAGCTCCACTCCCTGCCTTTCGCCCAGACGACGCAGGGCGTCCGCGGTCTGGACCCCCTCGGCCACGGACCGCATGCCGGACACGATCTCCTCCAGGCCCTCACCGCCGCCCAGCCTCAGGCCAACGCGCCTGTTGCGGCTCAGGCTCCCTGTGCAAGTCAGCACCAGATCGCCGATTCCCGAGAGCCCCATGAACGTTTCCCTTCGGCCGCCCATGGCCACCCCCAGTCGAGCCATTTCCGCAAGCCCCCTGGTGATGAGGCCCGCACGGGCGTTCTGTCCGAAGCCGAGCCCGTCGGCGATACCGGTTGCCAGGGCCATAACATTCTTGATCGCCCCCCCGAGCTCCACCCCCACGCGATCCTCGTTGGTGTAGACACGAAAGCGTTCCGTGGCAAGGACTTGCTGCAATTCCTCGGCTACAACCGGGACTTCGCACCCTAGGCTGACCACCGTCGGATGGCCCTGACTGACCTCCTCCGCGAAGGAGGGCCCGGAAAGAACCGCATACACGGGCTCCTTGTCTCCGAGGGTCTCGGCGACAACCGCGGACATGGGCTTGAGACTGGTCAGCTCGATCCCTTTGCTGGCACATATCACCCTGGGGCCGCTGGAGAGAAACGGCTCGACACGCTCCAAAACACTGCGCAGATACTGGCAGGGAACCGCCGCGATGATGCAGAAGGCGCCTTCAACCGTCGGCCGCAAATCGGATGTCAATTCAAGGCGTGAGCTCAGCTGAATCCCGGGCAACAGATGCTCGTTCTCCCCTGCGCGTCGCATTTGCTGCATCCGCTCCGGGTCCCTGCCCCACAGAACAACTTGATATTCCTTGTTTGCCATGAGGTTGGCCAAGGTGGTTCCCCAGGCCCCTGCGCCCAAGACGGCGACCTTCGCATTCATTGTCGAGCTTCACCTCGAAGGAATAAAATATTGCGCTGGGATCTGCTTCCAGCCGAGATTCTTGTTGCTTTTGATTCTGCTTCTTGTTACATACACTGCTCAAGAAGGTCAAGACAACATCATGCTTCATTCCTTCAAAATTCCCACTCAATATGCTCCCGGCTCCGCAAGCAAATACATTCCGGGCAGTTGGCATCCCCTGGAGGCAAAGAAGAAAGGATCTGCCGTCCCATGATCTACCAGTCTCGCGACTTCACCCCCCAGCAGCGTGTCGTTCTGCGCATTGTCCAGGAGAACATCCCCGATTCGCCCGCCCCCTTTCAAGACATTGCCACATCCTCCGGAATGACTGAATCCGAAGTCATCGATTTCCTTCGGCATCTCAAGGAGGAAGGATTCATCAGGCGCTTCGGGGCCACCCTGCGACACCAGATCGCAGGGTACGACTGCAACGTCATGGTCGCTTGGCAGGTGGAGCCCCACGAGGCCATCGAGGAGGTAGCCCGTACCATGAGCGATCGGCCCGAGATCACCCATGTCTATCAAAGGCGGACCCACCCTGAATGGCCCTTTAATCTCTACACCATGATCCACGGCCGCAACGAACAAGAGTGCCGGGAGGTCGTCCGGGAGCTGCAGGAACAGACCGGGATCAAGCGCTACGAATTCCTCTTCAGCCAGGACGAGCTGAAAAAGACATCCATGCGTTACTTCTGATCCTTCCCGTCGTCGGGCAGGCAACCCCAATCGAATCCAGCACCGAGAAAGCCTTGAACAAGGAGCCGACCCTATGACCGATTCCAAGGAACTCAATGCCAAAGCCAGGGAGCTCATTCCAGGAGGCGTGAACAGCCCTGTGCGCTCCTGTCGCAGCGTGGGCGCGGAGCCCCTTTTCATCCGCCAGGGATACGGCAGCAAGATCGTGACCGAGGAGGGCAGCGAAATGATCGACTTCGTCCTCTCCTGGGGCCCTCTCCTGCTCGGGCACGCGCATCCGGAGGTCCTCAGGGCGGCTCACGAGGCCCTGGACAAGGGCTCCAGCTTCGGGGCCCCCTGCACCGGAGAGCTGGATCTGGCCGAGCTGATCATCGACGCGCTGCCCGGAGTGGAGATGGTACGCCTGGTCAATTCCGGCACAGAGGCCAGCATGAGCGCTATCCGCGCTGCCCGGGCCTACACCGGCCGAAACAAGGTCCTCAAATTCGAGGGCAACTACCACGGCCATGTGGACAGCCTCCTAGCCCGGTCCGGATCCGGGATGGCCACCCTGTCCATTCCCGGAACCCCCGGAGTACCAGAAGACACGGTCAAGGACACCCTTATCGCCCCGTACAACGATCCGCAGGCGGCACGGGACATCTTCGCCGAGCACGGAAACCACATCGCGGCGGTGATTCTCGAGCCGGTAGCCGGCAATATGGGCACAGTGGTGCCGGATCGGGAATTTTTGACCGAGTTGCGTCGCCTCTGTAGCGAACAGGGGAGCCAGCTTATTTTCGACGAGGTCATCACCGGTTTCCGGGTAGCCTATTCCGGAGCTCAGGGCTACTTCGGCGTCACCCCAGACCTGACCTGTCTGGGTAAGATCATCGGCGGCGGCTTTCCCGTTGGAGCGGTGGGAGGCCACAGGAAGGTCATGGAGATGTTCGCCCCCTGCGGAACGGTGTACCAGGCCGGGACCCTGGCCGGGAATCCCGTGGCCATGGCAGCGGGCGTGGCCACACTGCACACCTTGTCCAAGATGGACTACACCGAGCTGGAACGACGCACCCACGATTTCGCAACCAAGCTCCAACACATCCTCGAGCCCCAGGCCGGACCCATCCAGCTCAACAGCATCGGCTCCCTCTTCACCCTCTTCTTCACTCCGGATCCTGTGACCGACTTCGCCTCGGCGCAAAAGACGGACACCGAGCTCTACGGCGCCTTCTACCGGCAGATGCGGGAGCAAAACATCTACCTCTCCCCGGCCAACTTCGAGTGCACCTTCACCTCCTTCGTCCACACGGACGAAGATCTGAATACTGCTTTGGAAGCGGCCCGGAGCGTGGAGTTGTAACCTTGGCCATCACAGCAGGGCCCCTGTTCAGGAAATTTCCGAAAATCCCCGATTTCTTCCCACAGAAGCGAAGCAGTGCCTTGACAGAGTGAATTCGCCTCTCCTAGTATTACCAGAGCCTTCTCCTCTCCGGTAAGGGGCCATTCCGGGGGGGAGGGGGAAGGATAATAATGCAAATACATTCGATTAAAACGGAGCGCTTCCTTATCAGCCCGCTTCCCTGTGCCCATGAACCCCGGGAAAATCCAGGGCTTCTCCAAGAAAAACGGACCAAATCCCGATTGGTTTACAGCTCCTTCTTTTGACTCGACTGGAAGACACACGTCAATTCCACGAACTGAGCGGAAAAGGAGTGCAACCCCCAGAGAAATGAGCCCCAGGCGAATGGCACAGCAAATTGCCCGAATAGGATAAATCAGCTACGAAAGCCCCTGTGTACTGCCGCCCATCACCACTCCAAACGGGATCGGTGTGGGAAAGGCCTCACATAGAAAGGGAGTCGAACCGGCACAGGGCCCCACTCAACCGGCGCTCGCACCCTTCTCCGTTCGCCGCATTTGCGTCCGGAGCATTCCGTGGTTGCGGGCAAACCATCGAGGTAACGATTTATGGCTGACAAGGACAATCAAAACAATCACGATCAGGAACAGGATGAGGAGATCGTCGAACTGACGGAAGTCCTTGAGGAGGGTGACGTCGAGGAGCCGCTCATCGAGGAGCCCATCGAGAGCGCGGAGGAGGAGCAGGAGCAGGAGCAGGAAGAGTTGGAGCTCTCTCCGGAATCCGATGCGGAAAGCGACGAATCCCCCGAGGTGATTGCCTCCGAATTGGCGGAGGATGAATCCGATTCCAACCAGGACATGGACTTCGACGCCCTTTTCGAGGAACTTGAGCACGAGCCCGAGCCCAAGGATGCAGACAGGAGCGAGGAATACACCTCGAAGGGAGTTTCCCTGAGTCCGGAGGATGAAGGGAAAGTAACCGGCGGGATCTACACTCCGGATGACGAGGCGGATTTCGACGCCCTTTTGGAGGATCTGGACAAGCAGGACGATATGCTCCCCATTTGGGAGGAATCCGAGGAGTCGGAAGCGATCCCCGGGGAAGAATCACCCGATGTCACGGATCAAGCCGGCGAGAAGCGGGAAATAGAAGACGAGTCGGTCTCGGTCGGGGAGCCTGAAGAGCCGGAAGCCGAGGACAAAGAGACTGACCTGGAAGGGGATGCCGCCCCGCAGGAGATCGCTCCGGAGAGTGAGGTCGATCCCAGTGAGTTGGCCGAGCGCTTGCAGCGACTGGAAAACGAGCACCAGCGCCCCCGGATTCAGGAAGAGGATCTGGCCCGGGCCTTGAGCTCCCTCTCACCGGATTCCGATGTTTGGGGCGGGCTGGAGGAACGCCTCCAGCAGGTCATGGAGCAGAAGATACGCGAGCACACCGGAGACATGGAATCGCGGATCGCGGATCTGCAGGCAAAGGTGGACAGCATGGCCTCGGGGGACTTCGTATCCCGGCAGGCATTGGACCAGCAAGTCCGGGACCTGCAAGCCGAAATCCCTTCCAGGCAGGAGCTCGAGGAGTTCAAACAGACCCTGCGAACGGAGTTGGTGCAGGAATTGGAGTCCCGGATACCAGCCGCAGCTGCCAGTATCATCCGAGAGGAAATCGAAAATCTGCGATCCGGGTCCGAGGAATAGGTTCACTCGGGCACGCGTTCACGGCTTTCTTCGCCATCGCCGGCAAAAACCCGAATTCCAAGCCAAAAAAGGAAGGGGTGCCGACAGGTTTCTCTTCCCTTCCCGTCCGGAGAGCCCGATCGATGTTCGGTCACGGCCATTTCCCCCCGGACGGGTTTTTTTATGCTGGACCCTCCATCGCAGAAGGCGGAAGCTGATGAATAAGACAAGACAGATGGCCCTGCAGGTGGCCAAGGAAATCGTGGTTAAATTCATCGAGATCGGGCGCATTTCCCCGAACAACTTCGACCAGTTCTTCTCCTCCATCTATTTCGAGGTCCTGCGCACCATATCCGAGGAGGAGCAACCATACGAGCCTCGGGAAGAAGATGCGCCGAAGGACTGAATCCACCTCTCAGCCCCGGGATCCCAACACACAAGTGGCCGAGATGTTCGGCCGCATCACGCCCTGCTACGACCTCCTCAATCGCGTTCTCAGCCTGGGCTCGGACATTTACTGGCGCAGAAAGCTCGTCCGGAACGTCTCCATAGGGTCGCGGGAAAGGGTGCTGGATCTGGCCGCGGGGACCCTGGATGTGAGCCGAGCTGTAGCCCGGGCCTATCCTTCCTCCCGCGTGGTGAGCGTGGACCTGTCCCGGGCCATGCTCCTCAAGGGCCGAACCAAGGTGGACCCCGACCGGGTTCAGCCAACTTGCGGCAACGCCTTAGCCATACCCCTGCTCGACGCGAGCATGGACTGCGTGACCATGGCCTTCGGGATACGGAACGTCTCTCCTCGGAGCCAAGCCTACTCGGAGATCCACAGGGTTCTCGCCCCGGGCGGCAAGCTGTGCATCCTGGAGTTCGGGGCTGTACGGCCGGGGCTCTGGGGAAAAATCTACACCCGGTATCTGCACACGATTCTGCCCCGGATCGGCGCTCTCGTCACCGGAGACAGCGGAGCCTACTCCTATCTGGCGGAAACCATCGCTTCCTTCCCCAGTGCCGATGCCCTGGGAAGGGAGCTAACCCAGGCGGGATTCGACCAGGTGGGGTACACTCCCATGAGCGCCGGCATCGTCTGGCTCCATACCGCCAGGAAGAAGGAGTAGTCCACCGGGGCGGAGGGTCCCCTTTCCGGTCCTGCTTATTGCGGCATGAACAAGGCCCTGGTGATGTATGAAGCCCAGCTCGCCCGACACTCGTCCAGCAAATGAGTGCCGGGCGAGCATCGCGTTCAATTCCCCGATAGTTCACCACGTTCGATATACTTTCCTCCCCAAAAAGCCAGGCAAAAGCTCGCTACGCCCCTTGGCTCAAATAGACCAGCAGCAGGCCGATGAGCAGGGCCGAGAGGCCGATTTTGCGCAGGGAGGCCGTGGGCTGCTCCAGGAGCTTCTCCAGCACGCTGGGCATCCTCTCCGCGAACAGGAAATAGGGGATCCCCTCCAGAATGAAGGCAAGTCCAAGGGCCTTGATAAAAAGGGAAAAATCCATCGAAGATGAGCCTCGCAGACCGCTACTCTGTTGAGGAGATTGTGACCCGAAAGGGCGTTGCAGGGGCTATTCCTCTTGCATGTACCGTTCTTCGTAGCCCGCCTGCACCACTGTCCTCTGGATCTGATTCCGCCATTCCATGGGTGGGCGGATCTTCATCACGTCCTGGAGCCGGTCCTGGCGCTTCAGCCGCTCGTAGATCTCCTGCCAGGCGCAGGGAATGGCGTCGTCCACCTCGCACATGCCCTGATTCGTTCCGCCACAGGGCCCGTTGAACAGACCCTTGGCGCAGCGGGTGATGGGACATATCCCTCCGGAGTAGCCCACCACGCAATCGCCGCAGGCACGGCATCGCTCCTCGTAGAGACCGATGTCCCGATCGACTCCTATGGCCACGGTGTTCACCGAGGGAAAAACCGGAGTATCCGGAAAACGTTCAGCGATAAGCTGCGTCCCCGCGGCGCAGGCCATGACCAAAACAACCGTTTTTTTGGGGACAAGCTCGTCCAGCTCACGGACGTAGTCCATGTTACAAGCCCGTTCGACAGTGTACTCCGTAAACTGCTTCTCCTGTCCCTGCTGGAGGAAATACTCCCTCAGCTCCTCGTTCAGGAGCCTAACCTCCTTCTGGCCTCCTCCGAGACACACCGAGGCGCACCCCCCACAGCCAACGCTCAGGACCGTGGGATATCTCTGGATCGCTTCAACGATCTCCTGGAACGGCTTACGCTTGACCTTAATCATTATTTCCTCCGCATGGGGATGGGCGAAATCACCCTTCGTCGTAGAGCCGATAAACACCCTGTTCGCGGCATATTCGACGCGCCAGGCCGATCATGTACGGAATATCCACACCAAGGGGACAATAGCAGCGCATGCAGAGCACGCACCGATTCCAGACGATATTGCCTATGGAGTGCAGCTCCTGGAGACCCACATTCCCCTTCTTCCTGAACAGATAGCCTATGGAGTGGATCATCTTGTGCGAGGGCATGTACTTCGGCTCCCGCCGGCTCTCATAGAGAAAACAGCTGTGCGCGCACATGCTGCAGTGCGCGCACACCGCCAGGGTGAACCTGATCTGGGGCTTGTGCTGGGCGAGCGTCCGTTGAATAAGGGCCGGATCCACGTTCCGGGCCTGGGCTATCGCCATCGTTTCCCTCCTTCAAAAATCACGAGCCGGTGCGTTGGATTTTCTGGCTACCTTTATCGCCAGACCCGGCTCCCGGACGCAAAGCTGTATTCTCCGGGCAGGAGAAAGCGATAAAGAAAGAAAAAGATCATGTGCACCAGTTTGGTGAAGGGAATGCAGATCAGCATGAGCTCTCCGGCCAAAACATGTGCCAGAATCACCGTCTTGTAGGCGAAAAGCTGATGATAGGCAATGAATCCGGTCAGAAAGGGGAGAAAAACGAGGAGCAGGAGCAGGAAATCGTATGCCGTGCTAAGGGCGCGGACCCTAGCGGAAACAATCCGCCGCAGGAAGAAGAAGAGGCAAAAACCCATGACTGCCACGGTCAAAACATCCGTCACCCCTTCGGTCAGCGAGGGCGGGCTGATTCCCCAGGCCCTTTCGATCATGAGATTGTGGGCCAAAAGCAGGATCGGCGTCAGAATGAGCAACAGATGAAAGAGAGTGGTCACAATCGCCAGGAAGGGCTCCATTCCCAGAACTGTGCCCTTCAACCTCACCTTCTTGCTCACTCCCTCGGGGGGACGCAGCGCGTCCACATCCTTTTGGCGGGGTTTGGGGAAGGATATGTTCAAGGGCTCCTTTTCCCGGGTCATCCCAAAGAATCGAAAGACCTGGATCCCGAGCCCCAGAACAAAGACGATAAAGGCGATGAGCGCAAGCGGGCCACTGACAAATGCGTACATCCCGTCCCCCACTGCCTACGAGGTTACCTGAACCTATATGCCGGTGACGAACATACCGGCTGTACGGCCTCCACACCCGGCAACGCCCATTGTGCAATAACGGCATCAGATTGCTCACATTGTTCAATCGGTCCTAAAATCTCACTAGGGAAAAGTCAAGCAAGCACGCCGCTTGGCCCTACTAGCCCTCACGGGCCGGCTGCTCCCGGACCCAGCGCCACACGGTCAGGGCAAGCCATTCCAGGATCAAGGCCGGATTGACCTGATGCCGCACGATCTCCTCCGCCTTGGCCAGGGCCATGTCCAGCCGGGTCCAGTACAAGGGTGCCAGATTGCGGCGTAAATACCCCGCCAAAGGGCCGCCTTCCTCCCCCAGATAGGCATTGTGCAGCTCCCTTTCCACTGCGAGGAGGATTCGCCCCAGCAGGTGCCTGTCCACGGCCTTTTTTTGGCCAGTGTGCTCGAACAGGCCGGTACCGTTCTGCCAAAAGCAACGCAGGGATTCCAGCCAGGGAACCACCTCGCTGTCTCGCTCCAGTGCGTGTTCCCCCACCGTTTGGCTCAAAGTGAAGGGACAGCTGCGGGAGACCAAGGTGGACAGCAGGAGATGGCGCTGCGGGGCGAGAAGGACGAAAACGTTTCCGGAAAGGGGCTCCTCCAGGGATTTCAGCAAGGCGTTCGCCGCGGGAACGGTGAGCTCCTGGGCCTCGCTGAAGAGAACCACGCGGTAGGCTTCATAGGGCTTGTCCGCCAACACCTGGCGCAAGGGACGCACATCGTCGACCTTGATCGTGTCCTGTTCTCCCCGGAATATATAGAGATCCCTGTAGGACTCCTGACCGATCTGCCGGCAGGTGGGGCAGTCCCCGCAGGGATCGCCGCTGGAGCAATTGAGCAGGGCAGCCCAGAACAGGCCGAGCTCCTCCCTCTGCTCACGGCTGCCGCCCTCAAGGAGCAGGACGTTGGGCGGCGTGCTCCCCAGCCGTTTCAGATAGGTAATGATCCGCTTTTGGCCCGCGGCATGGCTGAGTGTTTCCTGCATAGGGGCATCCGGGACAATCTTTTGGGCAACGCCCTGTCCGATTAGGATGTTGTTCAACAGCCTGTCATGGGCGCACCATTAACGGATCAGGGTCTGTTCCCTGCCCGGTCCCACGGAGATATACCCCACCTTGACCCCCAGATTGTCCTCGATGAACTGAATATAGTCCCTTGCGGCACGGGGAAGATCGTCCCAGGACCGCACCCCGGAAATATCCTCCTGCCATCCTTCCAGACGGGTATACACCGGCTTCACTTCCTGGAGGCCGCCCTCCTTTTGCGGGGGATGGCTCAGACGGACCCCTTCGTGCTCGTACTCCGTGCAGACCCGGATCTCACTGAGCCCGCCCAGGACATCGAGCTTGGTAATGGCCAGATTGGTCGGGGTGTTGAGCCGGACAGCCTCCCGGAGGCACACGAGGTCGAGCCAGCCGCAGCGCCGCTGTCTCCCGGTGGTGGCGCCGTATTCCGCCCCCCTCTCCCGCATGTGGGTCCCGGCCTCGTCCTCGATTTCCGTGGGGTGGGGGCCTCCGCCAACGCGGGTGGTATAGGCCTTGACCACCGCCACCACCTCGTCGATGGTGAACATCCCGCAGCCGCTGCCCGCAGCCGCGTTTCCGGCCACCGTGTTGGAAGAGGTCACATAGGGGAAGGTCCCGTGATCCACATCCAAGAGGGTGCCCTGGGCCCCTTCGAAAAGAATGTTTTGCCCCGCGTCACGGGCACGCTGGATCTCACCCGATACATCCGCGAGGTACGGCTTCAAGCGCCTGGCCCAGGGCAGCACCTGCTGCAGCACATCCTCGGCCGAATCCGGAGCTTCCCCGAAATGGTGCTCGCAGAGGATGTTCTTCTCCTCCAGGGCCTTGGCGATCTTGCCCCGCAAGAGGTCCTCATCCAGGACATCCACGGCCCGGACGCCCACGCGGGCGACCTTGTCCTCGTAAGCCGGACCGATCCCCCTGCCTGTGGTGCCGATCCGGGTCCCACCGGATCGTATCTTCTCCCGCAGGTTGTCCAGCCGCTTGTGGTAGGGCATGATCAGGTGCGTCTTATGGCTTATCTTCAGCCGCTCCGGCCCCACGGAGACGCCGTTGTTCTGGAGGCTGTCCAGCTCGCGGCAGAAAACCTCCGGATCCAGGACCACCCCGTTGCCGATGAGGCAGATCTTGTCCGGATGGAGGATGCCGGAGGGGATGAGGTGCAGGATCGTCTCCTTCCCGTGGACAACTATGGTATGACCGGCATTGTTGCCGCCCTGGAAGCGAACAATGACCTCTGCCTTTTCCGTCAACAGATCCACTAACTTGCCCTTGCCCTCATCGCCCCACTGGGCTCCGACAACCACCAGGTTCTGGCTCATTGCTCCGCTCCTTGTGCTTCCAGCTCGTTTCCATCCACGGACCGGCTTGGGCTCCCCTGACAGAGGAAGGGCTTTCCGGTCCCGGTGACATGTTCCAGCTCCTCGCCTCCGGTTGCGAACCCTTTGGTGCTGCGCGCTCAGACCGGCTCATTCTCGTTGTTGTTGGAGGGGAAGGCGATCACTCTTCCCCGCGAACCGCTTCCTTCCTCGCTCTGTTCCCCGATCTCGGACTCCTCGACCTGCTGAGCGCCATGGCGGTCCATCCCTTCGCCGGGTTCTTGATCCGCGGACCTTTGCTCCATCCATTTGCTGTTGAAAAGCTGATTCTTCCAGCGCACCGCCTGAAGCAAACACAGTATGAGCACCGATTCCTCCCACTCCTGGGTGGGTTGAAAGGTCTTTACGTCCTGATGATACTTGTCCCACAGTGAGAGCAGGGAGGCCTCGTCGTAGGATCCCAGTTGGCTGGCAATCCTGTGCAGCATCTTCTCCACAGCCAAACTCCTTCACATATCCGATTTCGTCCTGATTCAGGCCCTGAAAAACCTCAGAGACCCTACTATGCAAAATTGCCTCTCTTCAAGTGTTGTGATAAACAAAATCCCTCCGGAGAACAATCCCGTTTGCCGGCTCCGCCGGCACGGGCTCGAGCGCGGCGCGCACCCCTCAAACGCCACACCGGCGCCCTCCGGACATTGAAACCGCGATCCGGCCCGATTCCTCCCTGTTTCAAAGACTGATGAGGAAACACGAGCCCAAGGAGACAGGAGTAAAAAATGAAAGATCTCAAACAAATGTACCGCTCTCAGCAGTCCGACCCCTTCCCCGGAGAGATCCATCTGACCGTGGGGGATCAGGAGCTCATCTTCAAGAAGCGGACCTGGAGCATCCAGGGCGAGGAAAAAGGTTTGCGCTACGGGGAAAACCCCAATCAGCCCGCGGCGATGTACGAGCTGCATCAGGGTCGGCTGGAGCTGAACGGGCTCCGCTTCGCCACGCCGGACAGGGGTTTGCTCTCCGCCCTCAAGGAGGAGGACATCATCCAGTCCGGCAAGCATCCCAGCAAAATCAATCTTACAGACGTGGACAACGGGATCAACATCCTGCAGTACCTGACCGCCAAGCCGGCGGCTGTCATCCTCAAGCACAACAACCCCTGCGGAGCGGGCTGGTCCGACGAGGGGGCAACCCAGGCCCTGAGCAAGGCCTATGACTGCGATCGCATCGCCGCCTTCGGCGGGGCGGTCGTGGTCAACTCCCCGGTCACGCGCGAGCTCGCGGAGTACATCAACGAGCGCTACTTCGAGGTGGTGGCCGCCCCGGAATTCGAGGCCGGGAGCATCGACATCCTGTCCCGGAGAAAGAACCTGCGCATCCTCAAGATCCCAGGCCTGGGTAAACTGGACAAGATCATGGACTCTCCCTTCCTGGAGTTCAAGTCTTTGGTGGACGGCGGGATTATCGCCCAGTATTCCTACCTCAACGAGATCCGCACCTCAGGGGACTGGATCCCGGCGGAGGCCGAATCCGGTGGAACCGAGGCCGTGGCCCGGCAACCCACTGCCGCGGAAAGCGAGGATCTGCTCTTCGCCTGGGCCGTGGAGGCCGGGGTGACCTCCAATTCGGTCCTCTTCGCCAAGAACGGGGCCACGGTCGGGATAGGCACCGGAGAGCAGGATCGCGTGGGATGCGTGGACATCACCATCCACAAGGCCCATATCAAATACGCGGACAACCTGGCCTTCGAGCGGACCGGGCTCTCCATCTACCAGCTCCGGCAGAAGGCCAGGGAGGACCGGGAGCATCAGCAGATCCTGGACCGGATCAACCAGGAGACCGAGGAGGCCAAGGGCGGGCTCCGCGGCTCGGTCATGGTCTCCGACGGCTTCTTCCCCTTCCGCGACGGGGTGGACCTGGCCATCGAACAGGGGGTCACCGCCATAGCCCAGCCCGGCGGATCCATGAACGACCTCGAGGTCATCCAGGCGGCGAACCAGGCCGATCCCCAGGTGGCCATGGTCTTCACCGGCCAGCGTTCCTTCAAGCACTGATCCCTATGGCGGAACGATCACACAGCAGCCTCCGCCCCGGCCATATCGTGGAGTACCTGCAGGACAACCTGCCCTGCATCGGCATCGTGCTCTCAGAGGAATCCGAGCGGCTCAAGGTACTCACCCTCACCAAGCGGCAGATCAAGCTCCAGCGGTCCAGGGCCCTGCCCTGGACCGGCCCCTGGCTCAGCCCGGAAGACTCCCGAGAGGAGATCCTGCGCCAACTGGGGCGCACCAACGCTTTGCGGCAGCGTATCCAGGACCAGCTCGATCCTGTAGAGATCTGGGAGCTCCTCCAGGGAGAAGTCGGGGAGGAAGGTCCGGAATGGCTCGCCAGCCTGATCTGGGACGAGCCGGATTCGGACCATGTCGCCGGCCTGGGCCGTCTGCTGCTGCAATACAAGACCTACTTCAAGTTCACTCCGCCGGTCTTTCAGGTCCTGTCCCGAGACAAGGTGGAGATGAAGCTGCACCAGCAGGAAAAGGAGCGGCGGCGCAACCAGCTGGCCCAGCAGGGGCAGGCCCTATTCCGGGCCCTGTGGAAGGAACGCTCCGGAGCAGACCCCAGTTCCCGTCCGGAAATCGATGCGCCGATCGCGGAAGAGCTGCGGGACATCCTCTTGCAGGAGATAGCCGGAGCGAACACCGAGGAACAGGCAAGCCTCTGGAAAAACCTCACCCATGGTCTGCCCGATCAGCAGCACTTGGCCCTCACCCTGGCCCAGCTATGGGGCATCCTCCCCCGGCACTACAATCACCTGCTGGACCAGGCCGGATACGCCTGGGGCGACGAATGGAGCCAACGCTATGAGGAGGAGATACACAACCAGGAATATCAGTTCCGGCGTCTGCAGCCAGATGACCCCGAACGAGCCTCCCTGATGAGCATCGACTCGGCCAGCACCCGGGACATCGACGACGCCTTCAGCATCCGTCGCGACGATGACGGCTGTTACCGGCTGGAGCTCGTTCTGGCCTGCCCCGTGCTGACCTGGGACTTTGCCTCCCCTCTGGACCAGGCAGTAGCCCAGCGAAACAGCAGTCTGTATCTGCCCGAGGGCACCTCGCACATGCTGCCCGAAAGACTGGGGCTCGAGCTGTACAGCCTCCGTCAGGGGCGGAGCCGCCCCGTCCTCTGGGTGAGCCTGGTCCTGAGCGGCGCGGGAGAGGTCCTATCCGTCACTCCGCGCATCGCTTGGGCCGAGGTGGAACGCAACACGACCTATGCCGCGACGGAGCAGGAGCTGGACGGCCCCGACCCCGGCCAATTGGCAACGGCTCTGGAGCTCGCCGAAAAGCTGCGCCACAACCGCATCCAGCGAGGCGCGGTCATCTTCGACCAGAAGGAGCCGCTGATCCACCTGCGGGAGGAAGACGGCGAGCTCCAGGTGGATCTGGAAGCGGCCCCGGAATATCCCAGAGCCCAGCTCATGGTCAGCGAGCTCATGATCCTGGCCAACTCCGTTCTGTCCGATTGGGCTGTTGCGGAGGGGATCCCCCTTTTCCACCGCACGCAGGACATCACCCTGCCCCCCGGCTATGCCGGAGAATGGACCGATCCCGTGGAAATGCACCAGATCATCCGGGAGATGACCGCCTCCAGACTGGACATCCGCCCCGGCCCCCACACCAGCCTGGGGGTCTCCGGGTACGCGCCCATCACCTCCCCGCTCAGGCGCTACGTGGATTTCCTGAATCTGGCCCAGATCCGGAGCCATCTCTTGGGCGACCCTCCCCTGTGGGACGAAGAGAGGATGGAGTCCATGCTCCCCCATCTCAGCGCGCGGAGCCAAGCCGTGGCTCGGATCCAGAAGTTCCGGACACGCTATTGGAAGTTGCTCTATTGCCAAAGATGGTGTAGCTTTCACAACTGGGAGGGAATTGTCCTCGAAGCTGGCGAGCTGATCACCGTATCCCTGCCTAGGGAGCAGCTCCTTCTCCGGGCCCCCAAGAAGCTTTTCGGGGAAAAGGTTCATCCCGGAGCGAAGTACATGCTTACCCTGGGAAAGATCGATCCTTTGAACAATCAAATCAAAATCGTCGATGCCCGGGAGGCGTAATGGAACAATTCATCGCACTGCTCGGCTGGCTCCTTGTCGTGTATATCGTCGGATCCGTCCCCTTTGGCCTCCTTTTGGCCAAAATGGGCCGGGATATCGATCCGCGGCAATACGGAAGCAAGAACACCGGAGCCACGAACGTGGCCAGAACCTGCGGAAGACGCTACGGGATCGCCACGCTCCTGCTGGACCTGTTCAAGGGATTCCTTCCCATGCTTGTGGCCATGGCCATAAGCTCCTCCGCCATTCTTCTGACCCTGACCGGATTGGCCGCCCTGTTGGGCCACATGTACTCCGCCTTTCTGGACGGCAGGGGCGGCAAGGGCGTGGCCACCACCATCGGGATCTTTCTCGCGGTCACTCCGGGGCCCCTCTTCTGGTCCCTTCTCCTCTGCGCCCTTATGATCTGGGCCGTGGGCTACGTATCCCTTGGCTCCCTGGCCCTGGTGGCCTCTCTCCCCTTGTTCATTCTTCTGGCAGGAAAATTCGGTTTCCTGATTCTGAGCCTCATCGTCTGCTTCCTGGTCTTCGCCAAGCACAGGGAGAATATCCTGCGTCTGGCCCGCGGAGAGGAAAACACCTGGAGAAAGGGAAGCCCAGAAGCCGCCTGAAACACCCTTCATCTTTGATCGTCCGGGCACAACCAAGCATACAAAAAAACACCCTTTGTCGTGCAAGGTGCCGAGAACAAGCCATGCGTCCAGCCGCGGTCACCCTCTATCTGAAGCGCTCCCTGACATTGAACAGGGGAGACGCGGTGATCCTCGCCTCTTCGGCCGGCAGTTTGGAGCCCATGCCCACAATCGCCGCTAGCCCTCCACAATTGCCCTGCGGCGATATCTTGGAACCGAAAGGGAAGAATCCTTGCTTCCGGGCCCTGAACACCCTCTGGATCCCCGGATACACCGCCATGGAGCCGGGGTGTCATCTGCGCTGCCTGCGCGGCATCACCCTGGAGGCGGGCGAACATGTCCTTGCCTGCCGCAAGGAGGGCCCCACCCTGGCCTCCGTCACCTTGAGCGACAAGGCCCACAGCGGTTTTCGGGAAGACGGGAGCGGTCCCCTGATTCAGGAGCTGGTGGGCGCGCGGCTTTCGCTTGCCCACAGCCAGCACTACACCCTGCCGGACGAGCCTGAATCCCTAAGAAGCCTGTTGCACCACCTCGCTCTGGAGCTCCGCGTCGATCTCATCCTTACCACCGGGGGGACCGGAGTCACCAGCCGGGATATCACCCCAGACGCGACGCATCTTGTTCTGGACCGGGAGCTCCCCGGCTTCGAGCAGGCCATGATGGCCGCCTCCCTGACCAAGACTCCGCAAGCCGTGCTATCTCGTGCCAAGGCCGGGATTCTGGGCAAAAGCCTGATCATCAACCTTCCGGGAAGCAGCCGCGCCGTCCGGGATAATCTGGAGGCGGTGCTTCCCGCCCTGCAACACACGCTGGACAAGATAGGCGATGACCCCAGGGATTGCGGCAACGCCTAGAGATCCCGATCAGAAGGGAAGCATCCCCGCCGACCTGCGGCAGCGGGTGGGCCTGGTCTGTTTCTTCCGCCTCATCTTCCTGGTCCTGCTCATCCTCCCCCTGACCCTGAGCGGAACCGGGGAGGAAGCCCTGAACACGATGTTCAAGATCGTTCGGCAGGGGCACTACGCGGCCTTCCTCGTCGCGGGATTCGGCCTGACCCTCTTCTTTCTCCTCAGCTGGAGACGCTTCACGGACGCCCTTTTCCTGTTCCGGCTGCAGCTTATCGGCGATTTCGCCCTGTGTACCTACCTCATCCTCATCACCGGCGGGGTCACGAGCTACTTTTTCTTCCTCTTTCTGGGCATCATCTTCCTCTACGGCCGCCTCCTGGGCTCCAAAGCCGCAATGCGCATCAGCTATGCCACAGGATGCCTTGTAGTGATCATGGCCTTTGTGCAGTACCTGCAGCCCGCCGAGATCCTCCTCTATCCCGGACTAGGTCCCAGACAGGCCTTGTACTATCCCGTCATGCAGTTCATCGCCGTTTTTCTCATCACATCCCTGTTGCGCATGGGATACCCCGAGGAGGACCGTCTTCTGCACGAGCTGGTTCGAAAGCAACGCCAGCTCCAGCGCTCCGAACAGCTCAAGACCAAGGTCTTCGACTGGATGAACAGCGCCCTGCTCGTGGTTGACCCCCAGGGCTTCATTTCCATGATCAATCGATCCGCCCTGGACCTGGCCGGGATCGAGGACTCTCCCGCCGCACTCGGGGCCCATCTCCGGGATATCTTCCCGTCCCTTGCCGACCTCTGGGAACAATGGGACAAATCGAGCCTTCACCGCACGGAAACGGCCATGAACGATCGCATCCTGGGTGCGACCCTGGCCCATCTCCCCGAACATATGGGCTCCCTGATCCTCTTTTCGGACATCACCCAGATCAAGGCCCTCCAGGACCAGGTTAGACAGATGGAGAAGCTGGCAAGTCTGGGCGAGCTCGCGGCGGGCCTGGCCCACGAGCTGAAGAATCCCCTGGCCGGCATCAAGGCGAGCCTGCAGCTCTCGCAGCAGGATAACGTGTCCCCGCAGCAGCGGGACAAGCTGCAGGGGATCGTGCAGAAGGACATCGAACGGATGGATAACCTGGTCCAGGAATTCCTGGCCTTCGCCAGGCCCGAGGCTGCCGAGCCACAGGAAACGTCTCTCGCGGATGTGCTGCGCGGCTGTCTGGAGAATCTGGAGCAATTGCATTCCGGTGTGCGCTTCGAGATCGACGCCTCGGTGGAAGGTGTTTCCTGGTACTGGGATCCGGACCAACTGCAGCGGATCCTGATGAACCTCCTGCTCAATGCGGATCAAGCCTGCTCCGGACAAACCGATCCCATGGTCCGGATCAGCCTGGAAAAGAACCGGGGCAGGGAATATCTTGCCATCGCGGACAACGGCCCGGGCCTGGACCCGCAAATGAGGGAGCGTATCTTCCACCCCTTCGTCACCAGCAAAAAGAACGGAACCGGCCTGGGCCTATCCATCGCCCTGCGACTGGCCAACCAGAACAGATCGCATCTCTCCCTGCACAATCGGCCCCAGGGCGGCACGGAAGCCAGACTCCACGCCCCCCGGCAGCGTGATGACCACGAAGAAGGAGCCTGACCATGCCCGAGTTTCTGGCGGACATGCATATCCACTCCCGCTACTCCATGGCCACCAGCAAGGCGCTCGGGCCCAGGCAGCTCGCCGCCTGGGGAGCGGTCAAGGGACTGCAGGTGATCGCCACGAGCGACTTCACCCACCCTGGCTGGCTCGCGGAGCTGGAAGAGGCCCTCGAAGAGGAAGGAAACGGCCTTCTCCGGCTGCGGGACCCCTCCCATCTCTCCGAGGAAATCCCCTGGCTGGGAGAGGGGACTGAGCTCACCCCGCCCCGCTTCATCCTCTGCACCGAGATCAGCTCCATCTACAAGCGCGACGGCGCTGTGCGCAAGGTGCACAACCTGGTCTTCCTTCCCGGCCTGGAGAGCGTGCGCCGCTTCAACCAGCGCCTGGATCGCATCGGCAACCTCAAGTCCGACGGGAGGCCCATTCTGGGCCTGGACGCCCGCGATCTGCTGGAAATCCTTCTGGAAACGGACGACCGCGCCTTTCTCATACCGGCCCATATCTGGACCCCCTGGTTCTCCCTCTTCGGCTCCCAGTCCGGATTCAACAGCATCAGCGACTGTTTCGGCTCGCTGAGCGAGGAAATATTCGCCCTGGAAACCGGGCTCTCCTCGGATCCGGAGATGAACTGGCTCTGGAGCGCGCTGGACGGCTACCGCCTGGTGTCCAACTCCGACGCCCACTCCGGGGAAAAGCTGGCCCGGGAGGCCAACCTCTTCCAGGGCGAGCCAAGCTACGACACCATCCACCAGGCCCTGAAACACCCGGAAAAGAACCCGGACTTCCTGGGTACGGTGGAATTCTTCCCCGAGGAGGGCAAGTACCACCTGGACGGCCACCGGGCCTGCGGCATCCGCCTGGATCCCAGGGAGACCTTCCGGCTGAACAACATCTGCCCGGTCTGCGGCAAGCCGGTGACCGTGGGCGTGCTCAACCGCATCTGCAGTCTTGCCGACAGGGACGAGCCGCACAAGCCGGAGGGCAACCCCTCCTATCACTCCCTCATCCCCCTGCCGGAAATCCTCTCCGAGATCCTGGGGGTGGGCAGCAAGACCAAGAAGGTGCGGCGTCTGTACACCAGCCTGCTCCAGTCCCACACCTCGGAGCTGAACGTTTTGCTCCACGCCTCCGTGGCGGAGCTGAAATCCGTCTCTCAGCCCCTGGCCGAGGCGATCCGCCGCATGCGAAGCGGCGAGGTCCACCGCGAGCCCGGATTCGACGGGCAATTCGGAATCATTTCCGCCTTCACCCCCCAGGAGAGGCAGGAATTGCACCACGGCAGGCGCCTTGTCCCCTCCGGCGCTCCGGAATCCACGGGCCGGGGCGGGCCAAATGGCGCCCCTGATGCCTCATTACGCGGCGAGGCCGAGGAGGTGGAGCACGAGGATATTCCGTCCTTCAACACGGAACAGCAGCTGGCCATCCAGGCCCGGGGCGGCCCCGTTCTCGTTGTCGCAGGCCCCGGCACGGGCAAGACGCGGACCCTGGTGGGAAGGGCGCGGCATCTTGTCCGGAACGGCGAGCCCCCAAGGGACATCCTGGTTCTCACCTTCACCCGCGCAGCCGCCAGGGAGATCGGGCAGCGGCTGGACACAGGCGGCTCCAATGGGGAGGAGGCTCCCTGGGTGAACACCCTGCATTCCCTGGCCCATGCCGACTTGCAGCGCATGGGTGCGGCGCGGCGAATAACCACCGATGAGGAGGCCCACAAGCTCTTCCTCCAGGCCAATCCCCAGCTCAGCTCCCAGGATGGCAAACGCCTGGGGCAGCGCCTCGCTCTGGCCCGAGAAAGGATGCGGCCCGAGGAAGACCTCCGCGATGCGGCGGACAACTACAGGGAGGAAAAACAGCGGCTGGGGCTCATGGACTACACCGATCTGCTGGAGACATGGCTGGAGAGCGAGAGCTTTGGCCGCTACCGCCACGTGCTCCTGGACGAGGTCCAGGACCTCTCTCCGCTGCAGATCAGGATGGTTTCCAGGCTCTGCCTCGCCTCCGGGGAAGGGCTCTTCGCCATCGGCGACCCCAGACAGTCCATCTACGGCTTCCGCGGGGCCACAGGAGACGTGGAGAGCGAGCTCGCGGCGTACTGGCCCGGGACGCGAGCCATCGCCCTGGAGCAGAACTATCGCTCCGCGCAGAACATCCTCGATTTCGCCTCCGGCCTCTATCCCGAGTCCACCCTGCTTCGCAGCCAAAGGGCCAATGCCGGGGAAATCCGCTTCCACCAAGCCCAAAGCGAGAGACAGGAAGCGGTCTGGATTGCCGAGCGCGTACGCGGGCTGCTCGGTGGCACCGGCCACCAGCAGGCGGACCGGCGGGACACCGGCGGCCTGGCCCCTGGAGATATCGCGGTCCTGGTCCGGGTCAAGGCCCTCCTGCCCCAGCTGCACAAGACCCTGCACAGCTACGGCATCCCCTGCGCCGTCCCGGAGCGGGAGAACTTCTGGGACGACCCCCGGATCCAGCTCCTTCTGGACTCCGTGCGGGCCGGGCTGGGATTCATTCCCTCCGACCCACAGGTCCCGCGCTGTCCGAAGGAGGCCCTCGAAAAGGGTCCCCCGGCCCTTGCCGGCGCATTCCGGGATCATCCCGATTTCGACACCGTGTTCTGGCAATCACGGCCTTTCCGGGAGTTGGCCCGGTCCTGGCGGGAACATGGAGGCTGGAGCGAGCTCCTGGACTGGATCGCCCTGGAGCGGGAGCTGGCCCAGGTCCAGGCCAGGGGGCAGCGCGTGGCCTTGATCACCCAGCACGCGGCCAAGGGGCTGGAGTTCGAGGCGGTCTTTGTCCCCGCCCTGGAGGAGGGGATTTTGCCGCTCATCCGCGAGCCCGGCGGAGAGCCCGCGGACGTGGAGGAGGAACGCCGCCTGCTCTACGTGGCCCTGACCCGGGCCAAGTCCCGCCTCTACCTGAGCCGGGCCTCTCGCAGGCAGCTCTACGGCACCGCCGCGAACCGGAGCGCCAGTCGGTTCCTGCGGGATATCTCCTGGGACGGGGTTTCCATGACCCGCTCGGTGCAGCGCAGCAAGGCTCAGGAGAAGCGGATGCGGCTGATATAGCGTTCCCCGTTCTCCGTTCCCGGTTCAGGGTTGAAGAGAGGGAGCGGGGACAAGAGGCCAGGGCCAAGCAAGATTCAAGGATTGAAGATACGACTCGAGATTCCGGGTTAAATGGCCATAATATGCTCAATTGGTGGAATATCTTTAGCGAGCCGTGCCGGGGTGAGCGCTGAAGCGCAGGTTTCATCCCGACATCAAATGCCTGGGGGAACAAGCTTTGAACGGCTCCACCCTCAAGCCAGCAATGAACACGGGAATGGTTTCCCTTTCAGGCAGCCCTTGAAGCAAATGGGCACGCTCCTTGAGCCTCCAGCACGTCCCTTCAAACGCAACCCGAAACGGGGAACCTGGAACGATGAACCGTGAACACCCCTACACCATCGCCGCCCCTTCCTTCGTCTGGCCCGCCAGGGTGGGAGACAACTGCCGCCGGCTGGAGGGCATGGTGGACGAGGTGGCAATCGTCTTCTTCGAAACCCAGGGCTGCCTAGATTACACCGAAAAAGACCTGCCCCCGGATCTGGCCCGACTGGATCTCACCTACCACGTGCATCTGCCCCTGGACCTCCCCTGGACCCGGGGAGCGGGCGAGGTGCACCGCCTAACACAGGCCCTCGCGGCGAAGACGGACTTTCTCCGTCCCCGCGGTTTCGTGCTCCATCCCCCCGACAACACGGAAGACCTTGCTCAATTCATCCGACTCTGGTCCCAGAGCCGACAAGCAGAGGACCTCTTTGTAGAAAACATCCAGGGCAACGACCTGAACGCGGCTTGGCCCGTCATCCGGGACTCGGGCTGCCGCGTCTGCCTCGACCTGGGCCATCTTCTGGCCTTTGGCCAGGAAAGGCTCCTGGAAACACCCGGGCTCCTGGAACAAACCGGCATGCTGCACCTCTCCGCCCCGGGTCCCTCAGGCGAGCACGAGTCCCTGGCCCGGCTCGATGCCCACGGATCCCGCCTGCTCCGGCATGTATTGCGCAACATGCCCGCCTCCAGCATCGTTGTGCTCGAATTGTTCCATCCGGAGAAACTCAGCGAGTCCCTTGACATTTTCCGCGCCAGGTTTAGAAATGGACGTTCAGCTCAAGGGGAAAGCAATCCCTGAACAGGAAGCAGGCTCCAGGATTCGGGAAGCGGAAGTCCGGAGACGGAAGACGGCTGGAAGGTGGCGTGATTCGGGAAACATTATCCGAAATCGGAAAGGGAATCGCCCCATCCGATCCAAGGATTGTCCCGATCCCGCTGCTTTCCGGCTTTTTTGTCCCCTGAAGCCCGAGTTCCGACCCCTGACCTCACAGGCAGTGGCTATGGCATACTTTCGACGCATGACCAACAAAGTGGATCAACTGCTCAAGCTGCTGACCAAGAAGGACAGATGGCTCATCCTGTTCATCGCCGATCCGGACGCCCTGGCCTCGGCCATGGCCCTGAAGCGGATCATGGCCAGACGGGTGGAGACCGTGTCCCTGGCCATGGTCAACGAAGTCACCCGTCCGGACAACATGGCCATGATCCGCTACCTGCAGATCCCGGTGCGCAAGCTTTCCCCCCCGCTCGCGGCGCAGTACGACAAGTTCGCCCTTGTGGACTCGCAGCCCCATCATCACCCTGTCCTGGAAAAATACCCCTTCTCCATCGTGATCGACCATCACCCGCAGGACCGAAACAAGCCGGTACAGGCCCCGTTCACCGAAATCCAGCCCAAATACGGGGCAAACAGCTCGCTCATGATGGAGCTTTTGTACAATCTGGGGCTTCGTCCGGGCAAGCATCTGGCCACCGCCCTGCTCTACGGAATCAAGACGGACACCCACAGCTTCGAGCAGGCCTTCCACGATGTGGATATCCGGGCCTTTCGCTATCTGAGCAAGCTGACGGACCACTTGATCCTGCGCAAGATCGTCCGCAGCGAATACCGGGTGGAATGGCTGCAATACTTCTCCCAGGCCTTTAAGAAGATGCGGCTCTTCGGCGACGGCCTCACCGTATTCCTGGGCGAGGTGGATTCCACGGACATCCTGGTCGTCCTGGCGGACTTCTTTCAGCGGGTGCACGACATCAGCTGGGATCTGGTCAGCGGGATCTCGGGGAACAAGCTGGTGGTCATCTTCCGCGGGGATGGGATCAAGACGGACATGGGCAATCTGGCCCAGAAGCTCTTCGGGGACTACGGCAAGGCCGGGGGCAAGCAGTCCATGGCCCGGGCGGAGATCTCCCTGGATGCCCTGGAAGAGGAGCATCCGCAACAGTTTATCTGGGAACGCCTGCAGAGCTGCAGGATGCTTCCCAAATCGCACAACCCCAGCAAAAACAAAAGTCCACAAGCATGACCCTGCGGGAAAAGCTCGGCTGGCCCAATGAGCCGGTCTATCTCATCGACGGCAGCTCCTTCGTCTACCGCGCCTTCTACGCCTTCCCCGAGCTGAGCCGATCCGACGGGTTCCCCACCAATGCCCTATTCATCCTGCTCCGGATCCTGCTCAGGCTGCGCAACCGGGAAAACCCCGGATACTGCGCCTTCGTCCTCGACGGGAAGGAGCCCACCTTCCGCAACGCGATCTATCCCGAATACAAGGCGCACAGGCTGCTCATGCCCGAATCCCTGTCCCGACAGATCCCGCCCATCACGGAGGGCGTGCGCCGCTTGGGATTTGTCTGCTACACCGCAAGCGAGGGAGAGACCGACGACTACATCGCCAGCCTCGCGGACCGGGTCCGCCCCGAGCACCCCGTGGTCATCGTGGGCTCGGACAAGGACCTCCTGCAGTGCCTGGACCGGGACGTGGTGCTCTGGGATCCGGGGACCAAGGAGGAAAAGATCACCACCCTGGAGGACTTCCGACGGGAGAACGGGATCGAGCCGTGGCAATGGCCCGACTATCTGGCCCTGACCGGGGACAAGTCGGACAATATACCCGGTGTGCCCGGCATCGGGCCCAAAACGGCCAAGAAGCTCCTGCAGCGCTACGGAAGCATCAGCGAGCTCCTGGAGCGCATGGACGATGTGGAGCAAAAGCTCCGGAGCAAGATCGAACAGAACAAAGAAGCGCTGAAGCTCTCCAGGCGACTGACCGGCCTCCGCACTGACTTTCTCGCCGATTTCTCAGCTGAGTCCCTTCGGGCCAACTCCCCGGACACACAGGGACTGACCGAGCTTTTCCAGGAGTACGAGCTGAGGAGCCTCTTGGGCGAGATCCGGACCCAGGAGCCCGGCTCCGGAACGGAAAGCCCCGAGGCGTCCAAGCAGGTCCGCAACTCCGCCTCCGGGCCGGCTGATCCGACGGACGCCACCCTGGGCCTTGCGGAAGCCGAGGATGAGGGCGGAGTCCTCATCGGCCTGGATAGCGATGAATTCCTCACGGACAGGGCGCCGGCCGAGCTCGCCCCCGAGCTGGCCCGGGCCAGGCGGATCTATCTGCCCAGCTACAAGGCCCTGCTGGAGAAGGACCTGTCCTGGTCCGCCCTTGAGGAGGAGAGGCTTGTGGACATCACCCTCGCCGCGCATCTGCTGGACCCGGACCAGAAAAACACCAGCTGGCGGCGCCTGCTGGAGACCCATCTGCCCCAGCTCGGGCTGCACCGCGACAACCAGGGCCTTGCCGCGCTGCGCCTGGGCACGGACCTGGAGGAGCGCCTGGAGCAGGCCGGGCTGCTGCCGGTCCTGCGGACCCTGGAGCAGCCCCTGGCCCCGGTCCTGGTGCGCATGCAACAGCGGGGAGTTGAAATCGACATGCAGGCCTTCCGCTCCTTTCTAGAGGACGTGAACAAGGAGCTGGAGCAGCTGGCGGAGTCCGTGTACAGCCTGGCAGGGGAACGGTTCAATCTGCGCTCCTCGCAGCAGGTGGCCCGGGTCCTGTTCACCGAGCTGGGTCTGGGGCCGGTTCGCAAGACCCCGTCCGGGGCACCCTCCACCTCGAGCGAGGTCTTGGAGGGCCTGCGGGGCCAGCACGCAATCGTTGCGGAAATATTGCGCTACCGCAGCCTGGAGAAGCTGCGCTCCACCTATCTGGAGCCCCTGCCCAGGCTCGTGGACCAGGAGCACAGGCTGCACTCCCGCTTCAACCAGATGAACACCGCCACGGGACGGCTGTCCAGCAGCGAGCCCAATCTGCAGAACATCCCCATAAGGGGCGAATTCGGTCCTCGCATGCGGTCCTGCTTCGTTCCCAAGCAGGGCAATCTCCTGGTCGCCGCGGACTACTCCCAGATCGAGCTTCGAATCCTGGCCCACCTTTCCGGGGACCCGAACCTGGTCCGGGCCTTCACCGGGGGCGAGGACATCCACACCAGGACCGCCGGCCTCATCCTGGACAAGGAGATGGACCAGATCGACTCCGACGAGCGGCGCCGGGCCAAGACGATCAACTTCGGCCTCATCTACGGCATGGGCCCGCAGAAGCTGGCCCGGGAGACCGGGCTTTCGGTCAAGGAGGCCAAGGAATTCATCCGGATCTACTTCAGCAAGCTGGAGGGCGTGAGCCGGCTCTTCGAGACCATCCAGGAGGGAGCCGAACAGCGGGGCTATGTGACCACCCTCTTCGGACGCCGCAGGCTCCTGCCGGATATCAACTCCCGCAACGAGAATCTCGCCCAGCAATCCAGACGCCTGGCGGTGAACAGCGTGATCCAGGGCAGCGCCGCGGACATCATCAAGAAGGCCATGCTCCTGGCCGCGGACGACGAGGAGCTCGCCCGTGTGGACGCCAGGCTCATCCTCCAGGTCCACGACGAGCTCCTGATGGAGATCCCGCGGGACGGGGCCCAAAAGGCCGGAGAGCGCCTCGCGAGGATCATGTCCGGGGTGGCCGAGTTGGAGGTTCCCTTGACAGTCGAATGGGGATTGGGCGAGAACTGGGCCAAAGCCCACTGAGGCAGGCTCAGCGAAGACGGAGCCGTCATCAACCCCTCGCGTCGGGGAACACTGCGGCCAGGAGCGAACATATACATGCTGAACAAAGAGCGACTGCTAACACCCGGCCCCACGGAGCTCGCCCCCCGGGTCAAGGCCGCTCTGGGCCGGGACATGATCCACCACCGCAAGGACCCCTTTCGGGAGGTCATGCACCGTAGCCAGCCGGAGCTGGGGCGTCTCTTCGGCACCAAGCAGCCGGTGCTGCCCCTGGCCTGCTCCGGGACCGGGGCCATGCAGGCCGCGGTGAGCAATCTCTTCCGGAGCGGAGACCGGGTTCTGGTGGCCAAAGCGGGCAAGTTCGGGCAGCGCTGGGAGGACATCGCCCGCAGACAGGGGCTCGAGGTGGATACACTGGACTATCCCTGGGGCGAGGCCGTCCCTGCCGGAGACATTGCGGACAGGCTACGGCAGCGCCCCGATATTGCCGGGGTTCTGGTCCAGGCCTCGGAGACCTCCACAGGCGTGCTGCACCCGGTAGAAGAGATCAGCCGGATCACGCGGAGATCGAACGCCCTGCTCGTGGTGGACGGGATTTCCGCGGTTGGTATTTCCCCCTGCCCCATGGACCACTGGGGAATCGACTGCCTGCTCACCGGCTCGCAGAAGGGCCTCATGCTGCCGCCGGGCCTGGCCCTGATCAGCCTGAGCCAGAGGGCCTGGGAGCGGGCCGAACAAGGAGGCACGGACTGCTACTACTTCAACCTCGTCCAGGAGCGGGACAAGGTCCAGGAGGGACAGACGCTGTTCACCACGCCGGTGAACCTCGTCTTCGGTCTGGAGGCGGCCCTGGATCTTTTCCGGGAAACCGGGTACGAGCGGGTCTACCGTAAACAGTGGGCCCTGACCCGGATGGCCCGGACAGGCGTTCGAGCCATGGGCCTCACCCCATTCGTGCCGGAGCACTACACCTGGGGGCTCACCAGCCTCCTGCTTCCGGAGGGCGTGGACGGCAAGGCCCTGCTGGACCGCATCGCCTCGGAATACGCCGTCTATATGGCCGGCGGGCAAGAGCACCTCAAGGGCCGGATGGTCCGGATCGGCCACATGGGCTATCTGGACTGGTCCGATCTGCTGGCCGGTCTCTGGGCCTTGCGGGAAGCCCTTTCCCGAGAGGTCGAAACACCAGCGGAGCCCGACTTTCTGGAGCAGGCGCTCAAAGCCTACAGCGCGGCCTGGCGGGAGCCGCTCCCCACGGACGGGGAACAAGCAAAACAAACAAACTGGGCCGGGGAGGCACTATGAACCAGGGAGACAATCCCATGGACAACCTGGGCACGCATCGCTCCCCGGAGGAGCGTCGCGAGGCTGCCGAGAAGTACACGGAAATGGTGACCGGCAGCCCGAATGAGCCCATGCCCAAGGTGGACATGAGCACCTTCATCATGTCCCTCTCCTCCTCCGTGTTGGTCTACCTGGGCGAGGTCCCGGATCCGGAGAGCGGAGAAACCACCTACAACCTGGACCTGGCCAGGCACACCATCGACCTTCTGGGCATGCTCGAGGAAAAGACCAAGGGCAATTTGCCCCCGGACGAAGAGGAGATGCTGAACAACATCCTCTTCGAGCTGCGCATGAAATACGTGCAAAAGTGCTGATCCCGCAGTTCAAACGAACCACCGAAACCGTAATCCCTTCATGGGCCATTCTTTCACTTTCCACTCGCACGAGGGAGATTCGATGCAGGACACCATTCGCGCCGCAATCGTGGGCATCAGCGGGTACACCGGAGCGGAGCTGGCCAGGTTGCTGCCGGACCATCCCCGTCTTGAGCTCACTGTCGCCACCTCCAGGGACAACGAGGGGAAACACCTCCAGGATCTCTTCCCAGCCCTGCGCGGCACGGATCAGGGTGAGCTCAGGATATCCGCCCCGGATACGGAGGAAATAGCATCCCGCTGCGACATAGCCTTCCTGGCGGTACCCAATGGAGCGGCCATGGAGATGGCCGCCCTGCTCCTGGACAAGGGGATCAAGGTGGTCGACCTGAGCGCCGACTTCCGATTGCGGGAGGACAAGATCTACACCTACTGGTACGGGATGGAGCATACTCGCACCGAGCTGCTGCAGGAAGCGGTCTACGGCCTGCCCGAGCTCTACGCCGACCGTATCGCAGGTGCCCGTCTGGTGGCCAATCCTGGCTGTTACCCCACCTCGATCATCCTGGGGCTCTACCCGGCCCTGGCGGAAGGGCTGATCCATCCCCAGGGCCTGATCCTGGACAGCAAGTCCGGGGCCAGCGGAGCCGGAAAAAAGATCAAGCCCGATTTCCTCTTCTGCGAGATCGAGAACGACTTCCGGCCCTACGGGCTGGGAGGTATCCACCGCCATACCCCGGAGATCGAGCAGGAGCTCTCCGGAGTTGCGGGCAGGGATCTGACCGTGTCCTTCAATCCGCACCTGCTCCCAGTGGATCGGGGGATCCTTTCCACCATGTACGCCGATCCGGCTGTGGGGACGGACATGGAGGAAATTGCCGCCGTGTATTCCCGCTATTACCGGGAAAAGGGCTGGGTCAGGGCCCTTCCCGGGGGAGAGATCCCCAGGCTTGCCAGCGTGCGCGGGAGCATGTACTGCGATATCGGGGTCCTCCAGGACCGACGCAGCGGCAAGATGATCGTTATTTCGGCAATCGACAATCTCTGCCGCGGCGCCTCCGGCCAGGCCCTTGCCAACGCCAACCTGATGCTAGGACTGGACATGGGCGCCGGGCTCGCGCCGCGGACGGTGTGAGGCGGAAAGAGATGTCTCGCGCAGAGCCGCGGAGGCGCGGAGAAGAATTCCCCCTGAGAGCCCCTGTTCAGGCAGGGGCTCTTTTCGCATCTCCCGCCTTTTCTCTCCATTGATTCCTCGTTACCGGATCAGCTACTGTCCAACAGCCAAGCACCTAGTCTTGACCCATCTCTTACACATGAATATAGTAATACTAGAATTATAGTAATACATGGCTTGGAGGTAGGGGTATGACCCAGGAAAGACCCACAACCGCATTGACCCAAAAATCCCAGATCACCCTGCCCAAGCGGATCAGGGAACACCTGGGTCTGGCCCCGGGTGATCAGGTTCGCTTCGAGATCGAAGGCGATGCTGTCAAAATCGTTCCCCTCGTTTCCAGATTGGAAGAAAACTTCGGCAAGGTGACTCCCCGCAACCGACCCGAGGATTTTCGACGGATTAGAGAGGATTTCGAGAGAGGTGTTGGAGAGGATGTCGGAGAGGAGAGCTAAGTCATGCGTTTCATCGACACCAATGTCTTCCTCCGCTACCTCACCGGCGACGACGCTGAAAAGGCCGCCAATTCCCTGGCCCTGCTCAAGCGTCTGGAGCGGAACCAGGAAAAGGCGACCACCAATCTTCTGGTGATCTTCGAAACCGTCTTCACTTTGGAGAGATTCTACAAGGTGGGCGCAGAGGAGGTTCGGGACCTCCTCCAGCCGATCCTAGAGCTCCGGGGGCTCAAGTTTCGTGAGGCGGACACGGTAATTGACGCGCTGGACATTCACACGAGAAAGAACATTCCATTCGCGGACGCTTTCAACGCCGCCTATATCCGCGCCAACAACCTCAAGGAGATCTACAGCTACGACGAGGACTTCGACCGATTCGAAGACATCACCAGGATCGAGCCCTCACACGACCCATCGCGCTAGCACCGGCTCGATATCTGAGAAAGATCATCTCGCGCAGAGGCGCCGAGGCGCGGAGAAGAATTTATTCACCGAGAGCTCCTGCTTCAGGCAGGGGTTCTTTTCATACCACCCCCATTTCTCCCTTTACTTACATTGCGGTAAATCCTCCTGGACAAGGCTTGACCTTTTCCAACGAGCCTTGGTTTGGATGAAGACGTGCCCCTATCCGAGGCGCGAGC
>Ga0207714_1000326_pt1 | contig 33045 bp, 25 predicted proteins | sample PonA232FremontCA_2_FD_187270 | JGI IMG/M metagenome (GOLD analysis project Ga0207714, IMG submission 187270) | Marine sediment microbial community from Fremont, CA, USA - Pond A23 Sediment 2 (SPAdes) | ecosystem: Environmental > Aquatic > Marine > Unclassified | place: USA: Fremont, California...
GATCTCCTGATCGCTCATGTCGAAGAGGATGGGGATGGGCCAGATGGTCCCGTCGGAGAGGGTCATGTTCTTGACCACGGAGTCGACGTCCTTTTTCCCCATGAAACCCTCGAGGGGAGTGAACCAGCCGTAGGCCAGGCTGATCACCTCGTTGGCGAGCTGCTTCCGGATGGGATACTGGGGCAGGCCCTGGATCGCCTCCTTGGCCTCGCTGGGCTTCATGATGCGTTCTTGAATCTCTTTGCCGCCATGTCCGATTTCGGCCATATCACGTCTCCTTTCTTTTGACGTTCTCCGCCTTATTATGGATACTTTCCGTCAAGTGCGCCGCTGGTGCTTGCCGTTCGCTCGAGTCGGACCGCGATAAAAATGGGATCGCTTGGATCAATCCGGGCCGCGTCACGCGAACTTGTGCATTTATTAACAAGGGCGTTATCCCCTGTCAAGAGCTAGGCTTTGGGCCCGTAGCAAGAATATGGCTCCCTCGATATTTTGCCGTGTTGTTTGTCTTTGAACGCGCCAAGGGGGTATCCGCCTTTCCCGGCGATATCGCCGCGTAAAGGAAGCCCAGTGGCATACTGGCTTGTGAAAGAAGAGACAACCTCTCAAGCGCCGGAAGCCAAGTAGCGGAATGAAGTGGACCTCCCTTTGGCTCGCTCGCGCTGTATGCTTTGTTGTGCCTGTCTCTGCCCAGGCATGCGGATTCCTGGTTTGTCAGCGCGAATCAAGGGAAGACGAGGCCGGTTCGTACGTTCGTCTGAAAGAGCGGCCCTAGCCGGAGACTGCCACGAGGGAAGGGAAAGAGCCAGGGACAATTTGCCATGAAAGGCTGGTTAGGTCCAGAGGAGGAGATACACAAAAACGACACCGAAGCGGTAGTAGGCGAAGGGCTTGAGGGTGAAATGGTTCAGGAGGTGGAGGAATCCCTTGACCACGAGCCAGGCCGAGGCGAAGGAGACCAAACATCCCGTAGCCAGGACGAGGAGGTCGGATCCGGACAGATGCTTCCAGCTGGCCAGGAGATCGAAGCCGGATGCGGCGGTGATGATGGGCACTGCCGCAAGAAAGGAGTATTCCGCTGCGAGTTTTCGTTCGGCTCCCAGGAACATGGCACCCATAATGGTTGCGGCCGCCCTGGAGAAACCGGGCCATAGGGCCAGGCATTGAAAGAGCCCCACTCCCAGGGCGATGCGCCATCCCAGGTCGTCCAGGGTTCTGGCCCGGACGGCCGGTTGCGCGTATTCCACGAGCAAAAGCCCCAGGGCCCCGACTCCCAGGGCCAGAGCCACCGGGGCCGGGGCGAAGAGGTGCTCCTTGATCTGGGAGTGGGCGATGAGTCCGAGAAAGCCGGCGGGGAGGGTGGTCAGGAACAGGAGCCACAGCCCGTAGGGGCCGGAGAAGCGCGCGCCCGGAACGGGGCGGAGCAGGCCCAGGAATCGGCGTCTATAGAGGTGGATCACCGCGAGGATGGCGGCGAACTGGACCACCACCTCGAAGGTTTTGGCCTCGGGGCCTGTGAAGCGCAGCGCATCCGCCGCGAGAATCAGGTGGCCCGTGGAGGAGATGGGCAGGAATTCGGTGATGCCTTCCACCAATCCCAACCAGACAGCGCTCAGGATTTCCTGCATAGTCAGCCGTTTTTTTTCGGGAAAGCCTTGTTCGGCCTATCCCTGTCTCGCCGCCTCGAGGACGGCGTCCGCCAATCCGAAGTGGACCCCGATGTCCCGTCGCAGGTCCAGGCGGTTCCCTTCCGGGTCTTCCCGGGGCACGACCCGTACCTTGTTCGCATTGTACGCGGCGAGGATCCTGTTCGCGAGCTTGTCCGCCACCTGGCCGCGGCCCTGTTCCGGACCGACGCTCGCGTTCGCGTTGAGATAGGCCACCCGTGTCCCGTCGGAGTAGAGCCCCTTCTCAGGGGAGTAGCCCATGCCCGCGGGCATCAGCTGCAGGTTCTTGTTCTTCAAATATTTGAGATCGATCTCCACTGGCTCGTGCTTGGTCACGCTCCAGGGATATCCCTTTTGGCCGTCAGGCCCCCCCGGGCCGGTGACCAGGGCGGCGCAGAGCGCGATCTGGTTTTCCCGGACCTCGGGCTCCACACGGTTCAGCTCCGATTCGAACATGGCCCGGATCAGGGCGCCGAAGTTGCGGATTCTTCGGACCACGGCCTGGAATTCGGGCTCTCCGGGGCGGATGTTGAATTCGCAGACGCGCAGGTCCCGCGGTCTGGCCCCGTTCTTCGGGTCGTGGGAGAAGGAGACCATGCAGCCGGGATAGAGCACGCAGGGCCGCAACGCGTCCCGCTCTCTCAGGGCCTCGATCATGGGACGGGCGATGCGCTGGGAAACCATGTCCATGAGCTCGGGCGATTCAAAGGGATGGGGGGAAATGCTGCCCATCCCGCCGGTGATGGGATTGTCCTTGCCCGCCGGTCCGGGATAGCGCTCCGGGTAGTCCAGGGAGGTGGGCAGGATCCGGAAGTGGCCCTCCCCGTCCACCAGAATGGTGAAGCTGATTTCCACCCCGGACATGCGGGATTCGATCAACAGGGGCCAGGAACGGTTCTGGAACATCTTGCGGTAGTCCTTCTTGTAGTCGGCAAGAAGGGTGTCATACACCTCCTTGATCTGCCAGCTGTCCAGGATGACCCTGGCGCCCTTGCCGGACGCGCTGTAGGGGTATTTCAGGACCGCGCCCCCGAAGCGGTGGAGAAAGTCCAGACAGATGGAAAAGACCTGGGAAAAGGAGCGGGCGTCGACGATATCCCAGGCGTCGGCCACGGGAATTCCGGCTTGTTGGCAGAGCTTCTTGCATTCGGCCTTGTCCCCTTCGATGAAGGAGGCCGCGCTCTCCAGCCCCGCGATGCGGCTGCCGTAGCCGCTGTCCCGGAGCCGATCCACGATACCGCCGAATTGCAGCGCCTCTGGCAGGGGAAGCACGTAGTCCAGGCTCCCGTCCCCTAGCGCCTTTTCCATGGCCTCGGCATAGGCGTCTGGGGTGTTCTCCGAGGTGGGAATGAAATCCACGGGCCAGTCAAACCACTCCGGTCCGCTGAGAACGGGCATGGCGCTGGTTCCCCTGATTACCACGCCGCGGTAGGCGGCATGATCCGTCTCGCTGGCAGCTGTGGACATGACCTGAGCGCTCAACAGGGTGCGTGCGTCCGTTCCGGCGAAGCCGATCCTGTACGGCTGATTCATGGCGGGCTCAACTCCTTGGTTGGCTTCCTCGATGCTGGGGTTGTTCTTGGCTTTTCGGACCTGACCGGCCCATGGCCGGAGTCGTGTTTCGTCTCGGTGAAGCTAGGATGCGATCAGGCTCCCGCTGTGCTTCTTCATGTATCCCACCGGATTGTAGGACTGCTTGGCCTGGCGGAGGCCGGAGTCGCCCAAATCCTGCTCCCGGTTCACGTAATGGTACGCGCCGCCCTCTCGCTCCAGGAAGATCTGGTTGATGGCCTGATAGATCCCCTTGTAGTTGGGGCAGGCCTTTTCGAAATGGATGACCAGGGTCTGCTCGTCCAAGGGCTCGGCCACGGTGTAGGCCACCATGTTCCCCTCGATCATCAGGCCGCCGCCGAAGACGTCCTCCAGGCTTTGCCAGTCGAGGAAGGTGGCCAGGATGGCCTGGTTCTCCTTCTCCAGGGTGGAGGACTCCTCGCATTCCCGCCACAGGCACCATTCGGTCTGCAGGGTGAGGGCCTGCTCGATGCGGCCAAGATCGAGGTGTACGTATTCCGCTGTGTAGTTCTTCTGAAACTGGCGAAGCAGGTTCTTCTTCTTGTGGAACTTGTTGCCCTTGAGCTCGATGAGCTCGGGCACGGAGTAGATATAGTCCCAGTGCTCCGGATCGGATTCGAGGCTCATGCCGGGGATCGTGTTCCAGACTTGGGCCAGATCCTCCGGGATCCGGGTGAAAACGGGGTTCTTCCAAGCGAGCTCCGGGAGTATGCGAGACCAGTCCGCCCGGTCCCATGGGCCCACCGGTGCCCAGTACATGAGCCGTGGCAGGGTCTGTCGAATCCAGACCAGCTCTCCCTCCCGAGCCCATTCCAGGCCGTAGATATTCCGCCAGGCCCATAGATTGCCGAAGCTGTAGTCGGAGGTGATCCTGGGGGTGCGAGAGAGGAATGCGTTATATTCGTCCTGCTCCTGCAGGGATACGGGATGGAACTTGGATTCCATGTCAGGCTCCGGTGGCTTGGGGCTGAACTTTGCGGGATTGCATGGAAAATCTGTACCAGTCCTTATACGAAAACAGCAGAAACATCAAAGTGGCCTGCACCATCTGGGAGATGAGCATGGCGGCCCAGATACCGGTGGCTGAGACAAAGACGACATGCCCCAGGACATAGGCCAGGGGAAGCCGGACCAGCCAGACCGTGCCGCCGATGGCGAACATGTTGAATCGGGTCGCTCCGGCGCCGATGAATACGCCCCCCAGGATCATGGTGGTCCCGGTGAAGGGGATGGCCAGGATGTTGAAGCGGAGATAATTCACGATTTCCGCCTGCACCGGCGGCCTGTCGCTCAGGAGCTGGGCCAGGTCGGGGACGAAGAGCCACAGGAGCGCGCCGAGCAGGGAGATGAGCAGGCCCCCGGAGATCAGGATGCGCAGCCCGATGCTGCGGGCTCCGGAGAAGTCCCTGCTCCCCAGGTAGTGCCCCACCAGAATGGAGGCGGTCATGTTGAAGGCCACCGCCGGAAGGAAGAGGAGCGACTCCATGCGAATTCCCGCGGCGAATGCGGCCAGGGCCACGACCTCCTCCCGGGGCAGGCTCGCGGTGATGGCGAAGAGGACCAGGTAACCAGTGTGCCACAGGACCTGCATCATCCCCGCTGGCCAGGCAACGCGCCAGAGGTAGGGCAGGGCCTTCCTGATCCATCGCAGTGGGGGGAAGTGCGCGATTCGGAGCCATCCCCGCCTGCCCAGCACGATGGTATTGAACAGGCAGCCGCCGCTCACGGAGATCAGTGTGGCCCAGGCCAGGCCCATGTACCCCAGGTCGGGGAGACCGTAGATCCCGAAACAGAGCCCGAAGTCGGCCCAGGTGTTGAGCCCGGTGACGAGCACCATGCTGAGCAGGGGGATGCGCACCTGCTTTTGGGCCCGGAAGACGGCGTTGCTCACGATGAACAGATAGTAGACCGGGGTCACCACGAGGTAGATCAGGAGGTAATTGGCGGCGATGTTCTCGATCCGGGCTGGGACCTGGAGCAGGGAGAGCAGATGCTCCTTGAAGACAAGCCCCGCACCGAGAAGAAGGATCCCTGCGCCGAGCACGAGGAGGATGCACAGCCCGATGTAGCGCTTGGCCCGCAATGTCCTGCCCGCGCCCAGGGACTGGCTGATGGTGGAGACCGCCCCGTTGGACAGGGCCATGGCCACGATGAGGAAAAAGAGAAGGGTCTGGGTGATAAGGCCCAGGGCGGCCTGGATATCCTCCCCGATCCGTCCGGCGACGTACACGTCGAAGAACCCGATCCAGAAGTGGAAGAACATCATCAGGAGCTGGGGCCAGGCGAGGTACCAGATTTTTCTGCCCGGGGAATCCTCGTCTCCGGATGGCTTGTCTGCGGCTGGATCTGGCTGACGCGTCATACTCCGTCCATGGGGCGATGCGGGCGCTCGTTTGGCAACTGGAGAGACCCTGGCTTAGGCCCCGGCCCGGCTGGTGTGGAGCAGCCACATGTCCGCCAGCACGAGCAGGGTCATGGCCTTGAGGACGGGCACGATGCGGGGGATGGCGCTCACGTCGTGTCTGCCCTCGATCTGCATGGTGACCTCGTGGCCCTTGTGGTCCACTGAGCGCTGCGGCATGCTGATCGAGGGTATGGGCTTGACCGCGGCCCGGAGGACGATGGCCTGTCCGCTGGAGATCCCGCCGAGGATCCCCCCGGCGTTGTTCCGGGAAAACCCCTTCTTCAGGATGGGGTCGTTGTTCCGCGAGCCGGTCAGCTCCGCAGCCTCAAACCCGGCTCCGATCTCGACCGCCTTGACAGCGCCCACGCTCATCAGGGCCTGAGCCAGGCGCGCGTCCAGCTTGTCGAACACAGGCTCCCCCAGCCCGGCGGGGACGCCATGGACCTGGATCTCCACAATGCCCCCAATGCTGTCCCCGGCCTTGCGCACGGACTGGAGCTTTTTCTCCCAGAGCTCCACCACCGAGGGGTCGGGTGCGAAGAAGGGCAGCCCGGCGGCGCGCTCCGGAGAGATGACCTCGGCCTCAATGCCTCCCAGCTTCCTGGTATAGGCCGTGGCCGAGACGCCTTGGCCGGAGAGGAACTGCTTGGCCACAGCCCCGCCAGCGACGCGGCAGGCCGTCTCCCTTGCGGAGGAGCGGCCTCCTCCACGATGGTCCCTGAGGCCGAATTTCGCGGCGTAGGTATAGTCCGCGTGGCCCGGTCTGTAGGCCTTTTTCAGGGCGTCGTAGTCCCGGGGCCGCTGATCGCTGTTGGGGATGCTGAAGCCGATGGGAGCCCCAGTGGTCAGTCCCTCGAAAACACCGGACAGGAGCTGGACCTGGTCCGCCTCCGATCGGGCCGTGCTCGCCGAACCGGTCCCGGGCTTGCGCAGGTCCAGCTCGGTCTGGATGGCCTCCTCGGTCAAGGGGACTCCGGCCGGGCATCCGTCCACTATCCCACCGATCCCGGGACCGTGGGATTCGCCGTAGGTGGTGAGCTGAAAGATCCGTCCCAGGGTGTTGTTGGTGGTCATGGGGTCCTCCCCGGTGTTGGCAGTGCGTTGAAGATCTTGCAATTGCTGCGTTGCTTCAAGAGGTTCAAGCTTTTACGCAGGGGTGCCGCGCATCTTCCCCAAGAAGCCTATTTTTCGCACCAGTCCCGGAACATGGCCTCGCGGGTCGCACTGTCCAGAGCCGGTGTCTGATACATGCCCTTCGCGCTTCGCTGCCTCCAGGCCTCGTAAAGGGTGATCGCCGTTGCGACGGAGACGTTGAGACTCTGGATCATTCCCTGCATGGGGATGTACATCTCCCGGTCCACCCAGGGTCTGAGCTCTTTGCTGATGCCGCTGTGCTCGTTGCTGAAGATAATCGCAGTGGGGCGGGCGAGATCCCACTGCGGCAGGGGAAGGGCATCGTCTCCGAATCCCGTGGCCAGGATCTTGTATCCCTCTTGGCGAAGGGGGCGAAGCATGTCTTCCGCGTCGCCGTGCTCCCGGGTCTCCACCCACTTGATCGCGGAGGCGGAGCTCTTGCGCCCCAGAATGGGGAAGTCCTCGTAGGTGTAGTACAAAAGGATCCGGGCCACGCCGAAGGCGTCGCAGCTTCGCAGGACCGCGGAAACGTTGTGCGGATCGTGGATGTTGTCCATGATCAGGGTCAGGTCCCCCTGCCTGCGATTGATCACGGACCAGATCCTTTGTTTGCGGCGCTGGGTCACTTCCCGCATAGGCTTTATCACGCGGCGATTATGGTATAGGTTGTCCTTTCCGGTCGCAGGGCTTGATTGTCCGCTGGGCTCGGGGCGCGGGAAAAGGGATGTTTACTAGGCAAACCCCTTTTCGTCAACGGATCAATGGCTCAAACAGCAAGGAGGCTCGCGTGCTCAACAGGCTCCAGGTCAAGGTCAAATTTCTCGATCCGCTGTTGCGGCAGGAGCAACCGGAATACGCCACCGCCTTTTCCGCGGGGCTCGATCTCAAGGCCTGTCTGGACGGGGACCGGGTCTGGATCCATCCCGGGGGGAGAATGGCCATCGGGACGGGACTGGCCCTGGAGATCCAGCAATCGGATGTGGCGGGTTTCGTGTTTTCCCGGAGCGGGTTGGGCACCAAGCAGGGGCTGGTGGTCAGCCAGGGTGTGGGGGTGATCGATCCGGACTACCGCGGAGAGGTGATCGTATCCCTGCTCAACACCAGTCAGCGATCCCGCCCTGTTGATCGCGGCCAGCACATCGCCCAGCTCGTGTTCATGCCCGCCTATCAGGCCGAGCTCCTCCCCGTGGAGGAGCTCGGCGAAACAGGGCGCGGCTCCGGCGGATTCGGGCACAGCAAGGATTGATTCCCCGCCTGCCCGAGCTTGAGCCGAAAGTCCGCTTGGGGTGATCCACCCGTCGGCACGGGGATGGGTCGGACAATCAATCGCTCCTTTTCCGCCGCGGACCCTATCCGGAGAGATCCTCCGCGTCCCGGGCCACCTTGTCCGCCATCCCCTGTCTGGCCTCGCCCAGGCGTTGCCGGAGCCCATCGTCCTGCAAGGCCAGGATCTGGGCCGCCATCCAGGCCGCATTGCGGGCACCGACCCGGTCCAGGCCCATGGTGCCCACGGGATAGCCCGGCGGCATCTGCACCGTGGAGAGCAGGGCGTCCATCCCTCCCAGACTGGAAGCGGAAATAGGCACTCCCAGCACCGGCTTGGTGGTCTTGGAGGCGACCGCGCCGGCCAGGTGGGCCGCGAGCCCGGCGGCGCAGATGAAGACCCCGCAGCCCGCCTCCTCCATGTCCCGGACGATGTCCCGGGTCCGATCCGGGGTCCTGTGGGCGGAGGTCACGGTGAAGGCATAGTCCACTCCGAGCTCGTCCAGGATCTCCAAGCAGGGCTCCAGCGTCTTCCTGTCCGAGATGCTTCCGATCAACACGGCGACTTGCGGCATGGTCCATTCTCCTTGTCCGGTTGTCGGTCTTTTTCGCCTTGACGCGACAAGTTCGGGCGCGCTACCGTTTATCAGGATCTGGCCCCTGTGACCGCCGCACGGCACATGCTCTTTTGTTTGCGTCTGAAGCGGCATGGGGCAGTCCCGGAAAATCCCTTTATAGTAGAAAATACCGGGCGGCGCAATTTATCCTTGGTCGGGAGCGATTGCCGCGCGCGCCCGATGCTTGGGGATCGAACGCGCACCGAGTCAAACATGGCGCGGAGAGGTGTATGTTACTGGGAATCGATGTCGGTGGTACGCATACGGACGCTGTATTGTTGGACCGATCCGGGCTGTTGGCTTCGGCCAAGGTGGAAACCCGTCAAAACGATCTGTTGCAGTCCATTCATGCCGCTTTGGGCAGGATCAGGGACGTTGCCGGCGAGGTGGAGGTGCAGCGTTTCAACCTGAGCACCACCCTGTGCACCAACGCCATTGTCCAGGAGGAGCTGGGGCCCGTGGGGGTGATGGTGAGCGCCGGCCCTGGTATCGATCCGGAGCATTTCCGTATCGGGGACCACTATGAGGTGATCCGTGGCGGTCTGGATCACCGCGGTGAGGAGATCCAGGCCCTGGATCTGGAGCAGGTGGAGCAGTGCACAAAGCGCTTCCTGGATCAGGGACTGCATGTCTTCGCGGCAGTGGGCAAGTTCTCCCCCCGCAATCCGGACCACGAGGAGCGCATGATCCGGGCCCTCTCGGACAGGGCGGCCTTCCTCACCGCGGGACATTGGATCTCCGGGCAGCTCAACTTTCCCCGCAGGATCGCCACATCCTACTACAACAGCGCGGTGTGGCCCCTGTTCAACGAGTTCGCCAACTCCGTGGAGCACTCGCTCGGGGAGCACCACCTTTCCCCGCAGCTGAACATCCTCAAGGCCGACGGGGGAACCATGCCCCTGTCCCAGGCGCGGCGCCTTCCCGTGGAGAGCATATTTTCCGGTCCCGCCGCGAGCGTCATGGGCCTCATGGCCCTGTGCGACATCGAGGAGGACGCGCTCATGCTCGACGTGGGGGGGACCACGACCGATGTGGGCGTCTTTGCCGGTGGCGATCCGCTTGTGGAGGCGGAAAGCGTGGAGCTCGTCCATCGGCCCACACTGGTGCGGGCCATGAAGACCGAATCCATCGGCCTGGGCGGGGACTCGGCCATCGCTCTGAACGAGGGCCAGTGTCGGGTGGGCCCCCGTCGCCTTGGATCCAGCCTGGCCTGCGGCGGGGATCAGGCCACCCTGGTGGATGCCCTGAACTGTCTCTGGGAGGATTCCTACGGGGATCGGGAGGCCTCCATCCGGGGAATGGGAGAGATCGGCTCCGGGCTGCAGTGTTCCGGGGAGGAGGCCGCGATGCGCGTGGTCCGTCAGAGCTGCCGCAGCCTGCGGGAAAAAACCATGGCCATGCTGGAGCGGATCAACGAGCGGCCGGTGTATACGGTGCACGAGTTCCTGGAGTCCAGGCGAATCGAGCCCAGAAGGCTCTACGTTATGGGCGGTCCGGCCCGGCTGCTCGCCCCGTACCTGAGCCGGGAGTTCGGCCTGCCGGTGGTGGTGCCGGATAACTCGGGTGTGGCCAATGCGCTCGGGGCGGCTCTCGCCCGTCCCACCCTGCAGGCGGAGCTCTTCGCGGACACGCATCTGCGCAATATGACCGTCCCCGTGCTGGGAAGACAGGAGAGTGTCTCCAGGGACTACACCCTGAAACAGGCCAAGCGTGATCTGTCGGAGGATCTCTGCCGCTATGTCCGGGATAACTATCACTGGCGCGTGGACGAATCCGAAGCGGAGGTGGTGGAGGAGAGCGCCATGAACATGGTCCGCGGTGTCCACACCGTGGGCCAGGACATTCGGGTCAAGTGTCAGATCAAACCGGGCATCACCCCGGATTATGAAGGAGTGGTCAAGTGCTTATGCAAGGAGTTGCCAATCGGCTAGGCGTTGTCTTCTTTCCCGCCTTCGACTGGGCCATCAGCCCGACGCATCCCGAGCGCCAGGAACGCCTCCTGTATACCATGGATCAGCTCAAGGAGGAGGGGGTCTTCGATATCCCCGGGATCGAGGAATACCGCCCGGACGAGGCCGACCTGGATGATGTGCGGCGGGTCCATTTCAGCTTTCCGGACACCGAATCCAATCTGACCCCGTCCCACTTGATTGCCGCGGGCGGAGCGATCAAGGCGGCCAAGCTCATCCGGGAGGGGGAGGCGGACAAGGCCTTCGCCCTGGTCCGTCCGCCCGGACATCACGCCATGAAGGCCGTTCACGGAGGGCGCGGCTTCTGCAATGTGAACATCGAGGCCATCATGGTGGAATACCTGCGGGAATACTACGGGGTGGGCCGGGTGGCCATCGTGGATACGGATTGCCATCACGGGGACGGCACCCAGGACGTGTACTGGCACGACCCGGAAACCCTGTATATCTCCCTGCACCAGGACGGCCGGACCCTCTTCCCGGGCTCGGGCTTCGGCAGTGAATTGGGCGGGCCCAAGGCGCTGGGGAAAACCATCAATATTCCCCTGCCCCCGAAGACCTCGGACGAGGGGTTCCTCCACGCGGTGGACGAGGTGGTCCTTCCCATCCTGGAGGACTTCCGGCCCGAGCTCGTGATCAATTCCGCGGGCCAGGACAACCACTTCTCCGATCCCCTCACGGACATGAACTTCTCCGCCCAGGGCTACGCCGCCCTGAATCAGAGGCTCGATCCGGACATAGCGGTCCTGGAGGGCGGCTATTCCATCCACGGGGCCCTGCCCTATGTGAACACCGGGATCATTCTGGCCATGGCCGGCCAGGACTACGCCTATGTCCGGGAACCCGACTTCGACCCGGAGAGCTTGCGGCAGGACAAGCGGACCAGCAAGCATATCCACCAGGTCTGCTCCCAGGCCAGGCAGAACTATTTCCAGCCCCCGGAGTCAGGAATAAGCCGGAACATGGAGGACGGTTACTTCGTGCGCTCCAAGGATATCTTCTACGACACCGACTTCATCACCGAGCGCCAGAGGGAGCATCTCCTGGACTGCGATCACTGCCCCGGGCTCTTGCTCATCGAGTCCTCCTCCAGCAGACTCAAGAACTGTCTGGGTATCGAGATCCCCAGAGGCGCCTGTCAGCGTTGCAGAAACGCCGGGCAGATGTACTTCGACAAGGCCCAGCAGAACGAGAGCCTGAGGAACATGCAGCTCATCGACAGGCCCGGCGGGGCGTTTCGGCGCTACCGACGGGAATAGGAGGCGAGCCATGTCCACTGAAGCGGAGCGCACCTACCTCCTGGAAACCGTAGAATCCCTGAACAGGGAGCTTGTGGTCATTTCCCCGGATCGGGTGATCGTGGCTGCGAATGCTTTTGCCAAGGGGAAGTACGGCTGGGACATGGTGGGCAAATACTGCTATGTGGTCTACTACGGCAGGGAAGAACCCTGCGCTGCATGCCCAGTCCACGGAGGTGCTCGGGAGGAGCTTTTCGAACATCCGGAAGCCGAGCAGATGGAAGGCTCGGAATACGGAGCGGTCTGTTATCCCCTTGAATCCGAGAATTGCTCTGGCTGCGTGGCCAAGGTTGATTTCGATCCGCCCAAGATGGACCGTCTGCGGAAACGGCTGCAGCAGTCCAACGCCTTTCTGCACAATCTGCTGGTCAGCTCGGTGGACGCGGTGATTGCAGCGGATATGCGGGGCAACATCCTCATCTTCAACGAGGTGGCGGAGAAAGTTCTCGGCTATACCCGGGAGGAGGCCATGGCCAGGCTGGACATCAGGGACATCTATCCCGAGGACGGGGCCAGGGATGTGATGGGGATGCTGCGCAGCGAGGACAAGGGCGGCAGGGGCAAGCTCAAGTCCCACCGCGTGGAGGTCTTGTCCAAGGAAGGTGAGCGCATTCCCGTCAGCCTGAATGCCTCCGTGATTTACGAGGGCGGGGAGGAAGTGGCCACCATCGGGTTCTTCTACGATCTGCGCGAGGACCTCAAGATGGAGAGGGAGCTGGAGGAAACCAGGTTGGAGCTCTTCCAGTCGGCGAAGATGGCGGCCCTGGGCAAGCTCGCCGCGGGAGTGGCGCACCAGATCAACAACCCCCTGGCCGGGATCAATCTCTTCGCCCAGCTGCTTCTGGACGAGCACGAGCTGAGCGGGGAAGCGCGGGAGGATATCCAGCGCATCCTGGAGGATACCAACCGCTGCCGGGAAACGGTCCGGGAGCTTTTGGAGTTCGCCAAGCAGTCCTCCTACGAGGCCAAGCCGCAGGACATCAACAAGGCCCTGTCCCGCACCCTGTTCCTGCTGGAGAAGCATACCATATTCCACAATATCGAGATCAGGAAGGAATTCGAGGAGGACCTGCCCTATCCCGAGTGCGATCTGCAGCAGCTGAGCCATGTTTTCATGAACATTATCATCAACGCCGCCGAGGCCATGGAGGGCACCGGGGTGCTCCGGGTTGTCACCCAGAGCCTGCCCGGGGACTGGATCCGGATCACCATAGCGGATACCGGCCCGGGGATCGACCCCCAGGTTTTGCCCTACATCTTCGATCCCTTCTTCAGCACCAAGGAGACCGGAAGCGAGGGCCAGGAAAAGGGCGGCAGCGGAACCGGCCTGGGCCTGATCGTGGCCTACCGCATCGTGCGCAATCACAGCGGCAGGCTGCATGTGGCCAATCAGGAGGAAGGCGGGGCAGTGTTCACCATCGATCTTCCTTTGGTCCAACACGGCAAGGGGGAATAGGCCATGGCGTCCGAGAATCAGGATCGACTCAACGTCCTTGTTGTGGACGACGAGGAACATATTCGCATGGCAGTGGAACGGATCCTGCGGCGGCTGGATTGCGGGGTGCTGCACGCACCGAACGGGGAGCGCGCCCTGGCCGTTCTCCAGGAGCACGACGTGGCCGTGGTTCTTCTGGATCTGAAGATGCCCGGAATGGACGGCATGGAGGTGCACAGCCGCATCCGGGAGGCGGGATACAATGTCCAGGTCATCATCATTACCGGATACGCCACCCTGGAGACGGCGATCGAGGCCATGAAGCAGGGGGCCTTCGACTTCATCCCCAAGCCCTTTGACAAGGATCACCTGGCCCTGGTGGTGGATCGGGCCCTGAACAGCATCCGGATGGAGCAGGAACGCGCCAGGCTGGAGCAGGAAAGACAGCGGGCCCTTCTCGACCTGAACACGGAAAAGAGCAGGATCCGCACCATACTCGAGTCCCTGCCGCACGGGGTGATTGTGACCAATACCCAGGGCAGGGTGGTTTTGATGAATCAAACCGCCAGACAGATCCTGCCCGGGGAGGAGAGCCCCATAGGCTGCGAGATCGGGGAGTGTCTGGAGGATAGCGAGCTGTGCGACCTGATCCGGAGCCAGTCCGTGGCGGCCCATAGCGAGGGCAGCTCCTACGAGCTGCAGCTGGGCGACGACAGCTACTACATGGTCCAGACCAATCCGGTCCTCGGGGAGGAGGGGGAGTGCCTGGGGGCAGTGATCGTATTCGGCGACATCTCTGATCTCAAGGAGATGGATCGGTTGAAGTCCGAATTCGTGGCCAAGGTTTCCCACGAGCTGCGCTCTCCCCTGTCCACCATCCACGAGCAGATGGCCCTTGTGCTGCAGGATATGCTGGAGCAGGAACAGCCGGAAAAGGAGCAGCGGATCCTTTCCCGGGCCAAGGAAAAGACCAAGGGCATGCTCTCCCTGATCGAGGACCTTCTGGATCTCTCCCGTGTGGAGGCGGGATCGGCCTTCAATGACGTGCAGAGAGTGGATATCCGTCAGACACTCGAGTCCCAGGTGGATTTCTTTCAGGACCGGGCGGCGGAGAAGAAACAGGGGCTCACCCTGGAAGCCGCGGGCGAGGAATGGCCCATTGTCGAGGCAGATCCCAGGGCCCTGGAGAGCGTCTTCGGCAACCTGATCGGCAATGCTGTGAAATACACCCCGGAAGGGGGCTGTGTCGCGGTTCGGATAGGCCCGGTGGAGCAGGGCCGGGTCCGGGTGGAGGTCGAGGACGACGGGATAGGCATTAGCGAGAAGGAGCAATCCCGAATCTTTGAGCGCTTCTATCGGGTGAAGGACGGCCAGACGAGAAACATCAGCGGAACCGGTCTGGGGCTGCCCATCGTCAAGGGGATCCTGGACGACATGGGCGGGAGCATATCCCTGAGCAGCCAGCACGGCCAGGGCAGCACCTTTTCCATCTGGCTGCCGGTAACCGAAAGCTCGGTCTGGGAGGAAGGCTAGCTCAAGGAAAGCCTCTCCTCTTCCAGGGCGTCCTGGAGCCAGATCTTGCAGTAGCGGCAGAAGCGATCCGTCTTGTGGTCCACGTCGGAGATTCTGCGGCAGTAGTGCATAAGGCAGGTGGAGTCCGGACAGTGTTTCAGGCCCAGGGTGTGCCCGAGCTCGTGCAGGGCCTCCTTGAGGCTGCGTTGTGTGGTCAGCCCGCTCTCCCGGGCAAGGGACGGGGGGTTGGAGTCGGTGAGGCGGTAGAGGGAGATGATCGCGGCTTTGCCCTTGAGTTGGGCTTCGCCATAGACATGGGTCAGAATGGGAATATACAGGTCCATCTCCGTGATGGCCAGACTCCGGCTGCCCCGGTTCGGAAGCAGGGCCGCGAGCCTGTCCAGGATGGGCGTGGAGTGGTACTGTTGTCGATGAGGGGAATAGGCGAAATCGATGCCTTGGAGCAGGGGAACGATCCTGGTCGGCAGGCCGAAGTTTTGGGCCACTGCCTTGCGCACCGGAACTGTGACGGACGAGGGGATCCCCCCGATGGGGGAGATGATGATTTCCCGTTCCAAAGTCGCTAGGCCTTCTGGCGAAGATTATAGCGCTGGAGCTTCTTGTACAGGGTGGAGCGGTCGATTCCCAGAACCTTGGCGCTGCGGGAGATGTTCCAGTCGTTCTGTTTGAGCACGTGCAGGATATGGGCCTTTTCCATTTCCTGAAGGGAGCCCTGGCCCAGGATCTCGGTTTCCCTGGAAATGGGGAGGTCCTCTGGCTGGAGGTGCTTGCTCTTGCCCACCACCACGGCCCGTTCGATGGCGTTTTCCAGCTCCCGGACATTGCCCGGCCAGTCGTAGAGCATCATCAGGTCCAGGGATTGACGGCTTATGTGATCGATTTCCTTGTTCGTCTCCTGCCGGAAGCGGCTCAGGAAATGGTCCGCCAGAAGGGGAATGTCCTCCTTATGCTTTCGCAAGGGAGGCATCTCCAGGGAAATCACGTTCAGGCGGTAGTAGAGATCCTCCCGAAATGCGCCCTCTCGCACAGCCCGAGCCAGGTCCCTGTTCGAAGCGGCGATGACCCGGAAATCGGCCTTGATGGGCCGTGTCCCGCCCAGCCTGGTGAAGGAATGCTCATCCAGGACCCGGAGCAGGTCGATCTGCATTCTGGGGCCGATCTCGCCCACTTCGTCCAGGAAGAGCGTTCCCGTGTTCGCCAGCTCCAGGCGGCCTTTCTTGCTCTGCTTGGCGTCGGTGAAGGCACCCTGCTCGTATCCGAAGAGCTCGCTCTCCATGAGCTGTTCCGGAAGGGACCCGCAGTTGACCGCCACAAAGGGCCCTTCGCAACGGTGGCTTGTGGCGTGGACCGCCTTGGCGGCCAGCTCCTTTCCCGTTCCGGTTTCGCCGGATATGAGCACTGTTGAGTCAGTTGGCGCGATGTCCTCGATGAAGTTGAAGATGTCCTGCATGACCTGGGACTGGCCCAGCAGGCTTTCAAATCGGCTGCGCTCCTGCTTTTCCTGCCGGAGGTAGATATTTTCCCGCTCCCGGGCCTTGTGGGAGATGATCTTCTCGATAAGGACGCTGAGCTCCTCCGGCTCGAAGGGCTTGAGCAGATAGTCCTCCGCCCCTTCCTTCATGGCTTCCACTGCCGAAGGCACCGAGCCGTAGGCGGTTATCATGACCACCGCGGTGTCCGGGTCGTCCTCCTTGATTCTGGAAAGCACCTGGATGCCGTTGATATCCTCCAGCTTCAGATCCAGGAAGACGAGATCGAAGGGGATCTGGCTGATTCGCTCCAGGCCCTCCTTCCCGGACCCCACGGCCTCGACGGTGTAGTTGTCCCGTTCCAGCCAGGCCTGCAGCGATTCCCTGAGAATAGGTTCGTCATCGATAACAAGGATGCGCGTGTCCGGGTTCATATGAGGCGAGGTCCCGTTGATCCGGATGTTGCTCGAGCTCGATATGCTTGGTTGTGCCCGGGTCGGCCCGGGAATGAGGATTCCATCACGATGCAGGGTCCCATGATTCTATGCCATGTTTGGCAGGTCCTGTCATTCGCTTGGGCGGGTGGATCGTGGGCTGATTTCATGGCGCAACGGGCCCCTGTCTCGACAGAGGCCCGCTGGAGAGGGAACGTTCTGGATTGCCGAGGATCAGAGGAACTCCTGCACGCTTTGGACCACCTTCGTGCTGCAGTCGGCCCCCTTGGGGATGTAGTCCTCCGCTTCCATGCTCATGGCGTCGTACTGCGAGTAGGCGGTGTCCGCGATATGGTCCGCGACAGCGGTGAGCATGATCACGGGTATATCCTGGTAACCGGGATCCTGCTTGATTTCCTTGCACATCTGGAAGCCGTCCTTTTCCGGCATCATGACGTCGAGGACGATGATATCCGGGGGGTTGTCCTTAACCTTGGCCATGCCCTCGACGCCGTCGTAGGCCAGCTCCACGTCCACATCCAGAGATTCCAGCTTGCTCTGGACCACATCGCAGAAGTCCGGGTCGTCATCCACCACCAGGATCCGTTTCTTCTGGCTCATACATCTGCCTCCTTTGCTGTTCGAAGTGGGACCGAAATCCTCGGGAATTGGGCAGTCAGGCCCAGGGCCTGGGATGAAGCCCGGCCCCCTCCACGAGTTCCGGTACCTTTTGCTCCCATTCGATGGCCATGATGTGGAACCCGCTCACCCCCTCCACTTCCTTGAGTCGCTGCATGGATTCGACGCAGATCTTGAGTCCCTCTTCGGGCTGCTTCTCCTTGGGCTGGTCCGCCATGCGCTTGACCACGTGATCCGGCACGTCCATTCCCGGCACCTTGTTTTTCATGAACCGGGCCATGCCAGCGGATTTGAAGGGGGTCAGCCCGGCCAGTATGGCCACCTGCTCGTGCAGGCCGCGATCGCGGATGCCTTTCATCCACTCCTCGAATTTGTCCAGGTTGTAGATGCACTGGGTCTGGATGAATTCCGCTCCGGCGGCCACCTTCTTGGCCAATCTGGGCACGCGGATCTCGAAGGGATCGGCAAAGGGATTGGCCGCGGCTCCGGTGAACATTTCCGGAGGCCTGTGGATGGTGTCCCCGCCGAGAAAGATGCCTTCGTCCCGCATGCGGCGAACTGTCTGGAGCAGCTGCATGGAGTCCAGGTCGTGTACGTTCTGGCTTTGGCCGTGGTCCCCGAAGCTTTGGTGGTCTCCGGAAAGACAAAGGATATTGTGGATGTCGAAACCCGCCGCGCCCAGGATGTCGCTTTGCAGGGCGATTCGGTTCCGGTCCCGGGTGACCATCTGCAGGACGGGCTCGAGACCCAACTGTTTGAGATGGATGCAGCAGGCCAGACTGCAGAGCCGGGTGACCGAGGTCTGGTTGTCCGTGACGTTGACCGCGTCCACATGGTCCTTGACGTGCTCCGCCTTGCGGGTGATCTCCCCCAGGTCGCTGCCCCGCGGGGGGCCGCATTCCGTGGTGACCGCGAAGTATCCGTCCGCGAGAACCTTTTCCAGTCGGCTCGGCGTCTTGACGCTCATGACTCCACATCCTCCCTGACGACGTTTCTGGGCCCCCCGTCCCGATCCGTGGACCAGTCCTTGATCGGTGCCAGCTCTTCATAGGCATCCAATCGGTTCAAGGCCTTGAGGCGATCGATGATCAGCTGCCACGCGCAGTCCAGCTCGGGGTTGATTTCGCACTTGCCCTGGGTCGACCCCCCGCAGGGCCCGTTGAAGAGACGCTTGGCGCAGCGCGAGACGGGGCAGATCCCGCCGGTCTGGTCCAGGATGCACTGACCGCAGGCCTGGCACCGTTCCGTCCAGTACCCGCTTGCTTCCGTCACACCGATGAATTTGGTGTTCACCCCCGGATAAATCGGGGTTGCGGAGTATTTTTCCGCGGTGAATTGAACCCCGGCGCCGCAGGCCAGGGAGAGCACCGAGTCGTAGCGGTCGATATTGTCCCGCAGCTCTTCCAGGTACTCGTGGTCGCACTGCCTCTCCACGGTCCTTTCCTCGATCTGCTTCTGTTCGCCCTGCTGCATGAAATGCATTCGCAGGGCCGAGGCCAGGACCGCGACTTCCTTTTTTCCCCCTGCCTCGCAGACGGTGACGCATTCGTTGCATCCCAGGATCAGCACGGAGTGATCCCCGCGGATCATCTCGATGATCTCCGAAATCGGCTTTTGTTCAGCGACAATCATGGTCCTGCTCCCTTGTTTCTCCGGATTTCGGCGTCCATGCGGCCCAGCCCGGAGGTCCAGCCCATCTCAATCGATTCGGTGGGCCCGCAAAAAGGGTGGAACGAGCCGTGGCCTCAGGCTGCGTTGGAGAGCCCAGCCTTGATCGGACTGGGGCCGAGCTCGCGGATGCGTTCGTCCATTTCCCTGGCGAACTGCGCAAAACGTGGACCCTCGCCGGCAGATAGGTTGTACATGCGCACTCGATCTGCATCCAGGCCGATGCGTTCCAGAATGGCCCGAGCTCGCTGCACCCGCTTCTTGGCCAGGAGATTGCCGTGCAGGAAGTGGCAATCTCCCTCCAGGCAGCCCACGAGGTAGACTCCGTCGGCGCCCTTTTCCATGGCGTGCAGGATGTGGATCACATCCACCTTTCCGGTGCACGGCACCCGGATAATCTTGATGTCCGGAGGATAGCCCAGTCGCATGGAACCTGCCAGGTCCGCAGCGCTGTAGCCTCAATAGCTGCAGCAGAAGGCGATGATGGTGGGCTGAAAGGAATTCATGACAACTGCCTCCAGGAAAGGGGTTTGCGTGAATCGTGGCGCGAAGCGACGGATGCACCTGTGATCCCGTCCCGCGTTCAGTGGGTTCACGCTTTCTCGAGCAGTGCGTCGATTTCGGACAGGATCTGCACGTCCTCGAACCAGTCGAGCTCGATGGCCTTGGCAGGGCATTCCGCGGCGCAGATCCCGCAGCCCTGGCATTTGGCCGGATCGATTTCGCTCACGCCCTCTTCGTTGATCCGGGGGACTTCGTAGGGACAATTGCGAACGCAGACGAGGCACGCAGCGCAATGTTCCTGATGCACCCTGGCCGTCACCGCGGACAGGGTGAGGCTCTCCCGGGAAAGGATCGTGGCGGCCCGGGATGCCGTGGCCTGGGCCTGGGACACGGATTCGGAAATGAGCTGCGGGCTGTGGGCGGTGCCGCAGACAAAGACCCCTTCCGTGGGCATGTCCACGGGCCTGAGCTTGACGTGGGCCTCAAGGAAGTGGCCTTCCTCGTTGCGCGGCTGTTTGAGAACGGAGGCCAGCTCTTCGGTGTCAGCCGTCCGCATTCCAGCGCTCAGGGCAAGTGTGTCCGGCTTGAGCACGATCTCGGTATCCAGAATGCTGTCCCGGAGGACAAGGTGCAGCTCGCCATTTTCTCCGGATTTCACCCGCGGCGGATCCTGTGGGTCGAAATAGTGGAACATCACCCCGAGATTGCGCGCGTGCGTGTAGTAGTCCTCCAGTACGCCGTAGGTCCTGATGTCCCGGTAGAGGATGTGCACATCCGTGTCCGGGCTCTTTTCCTTGATGTGGATGGCGTTCTTGATGGCTGCCTGGCAGCAGACGCGGGAGCAGTTGGGATGCTCCTCGTTGCGCGAGCCGACGCACTGGATCATGGCCACCTGGTTCCCCAGGGACGGCTCCTCGCCCTCCAAGCGCCGGCCCAGCTCCAGCTGGGTCAGGACGCGCTCGTCCTGGCCGTAGAGATATTCACCAGGCTGGTATTCATTCGCCCCGGTTGCCAGAATGGTCACCCCGTGCTCGATAACGCGCTCGTACATCCCCGGGCCAACCATGAGCTCGGTCCGGAAGTTGCCCTTGAATCCGGAGAAGCTCACCACAACGGTGCGGGTAAAGACGCTGATCAAGGGATGGTTCTGGGTCCTTTCCGCGAGATCGCGGACATAGGCGGGAATATCCTCGCCCTGGATGGTGCGGGTGAGCTGGTTGGCCAGGCCGCCCAGCTCCGGCTTCATCTCTACCAGGGTCGTTTCGAACCCCTGGTCCGCCAGGGAGAGGGCGGCATTCATGCCGGCGACTCCGCCGCCGATGACCAGGGCCTTGGCCACCACGGGCACGCTCTTCTCCCGCAGCGGGGTCAGTCTGCGGGCCCGTCCCACGGACATGCGCACCAGGTCCTTGGCCTTTTCCGTGGCCTCCCGGGGCGATCCTCCGTGGATCCAGGAGTCGTGATTGCGGATATTGGCCATCTCGAAGAGGTACTTGTTCAGCCCGCAGCTCTCCAATGTGTCCATGAAGATGGGCTCGTGGGTCTGCGGAGTGCATGAGGCCACGACCACGCGATTGAGCCCCTGCTCCAGGATGGCCTGCTTGATGCCGGACTGGGCGTCGTCGGAGCAGGTAAACAGGTTGGAGTCGGCAAAGGTCACGTTGTCCAGCCCAGCGGCGTACTCCGTGACCTCGTTCACATCCACCACGCCGCCGATGTTGATCCCGCAATTGCAGACAAAGACCCCGATCCGGGGCTCCTCTTTGGAAATATCCGACTGCGGAGGATAGTCCGGGGTCCTGGTCAGGCTGTGCCTGGCCGGGGCAAGCTCGCGCGCCGCTTCGCTGGCCGCGGCACTGCCCTCTGTCACCGAGGCGGGGATGTCCTTGGGCCCCTGGAAGACCCCGCTGACGTAGATCCCTGGCCGCGAGGTGCGGCAGGGCGAAAAGACCGGGGTCTTGGCGAAACCGTGCTGATCCAGCTCCACGCCCAGGTGCCGGGCCGTCTCCACCGTGCTGTCCGAGATTTCCAGCCCCACGGAGAGCACGACCATGTCGAAGGTTTCCTCCCGCTTGACCCCGTGCTCGTCCACGTACCCGAGCAGGAGCTGGTCGCTGTCGGGGCGAGGAAGCACGGTGTGGATTCGGCTTTTGATGAAGCGGACCCCGAAGGTCTCCGACGCCCGCTGGTAGTAGGCCTCGTAGTCCTTGCCGAAGCTGCGGATATCCATGTTGAACACGGCGCAGTCCAGGTCGTGCTCCGAGTGCTCCTTGGCCACGACCGCCTCCTTGATGGCGTACATGCAGCACACCCCGGAGCAGTAGCTATTGCCGCACTGGTTCTGGTCTCGCGAGCCGACGCACTGCAGCCAGGCGATCTTGTCCGGCTCCCTCCCGTCGGAGAGGATCTGCAGATGGCCTGCGCTGGGTCCGGTTGCGGAAAGGATGCGCTCGAACTCCAGGCTGGTCACCACATTGGGGTGATCAGTGTAGGAGTAGAACTGATCCAGGCGGCTGGGATCGAAGGTGTTGGCTCCGGGACAGAGGATGACCGAGCCCACCTCGATCTCCCTGGTCTGCCGGACCTGGCTGTGGTCCACGGCCTGGGCCAGGCAGGCGTTCACGCACTCGAAGCACTCGCAGCAGTAGCCGCAGTTGAGGCAGCGGTCCGCCTCGTTGCGACCGGAGTCGTCGGTGAGACCCAGCTCCACCTCCTTGAAGGTGCAGGTTCGCTCCTCCAGGGAGAGCTCGGGCATGTCCACGCGCTTGCGCACCGGCTCCTTCACCGGAATGGGGCGATAGTCCGGCTCCGCGGGCTGCTCCAGCGGCTCGCGGCCGGCGCTCAGATCGGCGCCGTCCAGGTAGCGCACAATGGATTCCGCGGCCTCGCGGCCCGCGGCAACAGCGCCGATGGCCACCCAGGGCCCGGTCTGCAGGTCGCCCCCGGCGAAAACACCGGGACGCCCGGTCTCGTAGGTGATGGAGTCCACCTCGGTTGTGGCCCAGCGGGTGAAGGAAAGCCCCTCCTCGTTCTCAATGGGGCCGATGTCCGGCCGCTGTCCGATGGCGGGAAAAACCTGGTCCACCTCCAGGTCGAACTCGCTGCCAGGAATCGGCACAGGTCGCCTTCGGCCGGAGGAGTCCGCCTCGCCCAGCTCCATCTGGATGAGCCGGATCCCGGAGACCTCCCCGTCCCGATCCAGGATCTGCTGCGGGGCGCAGAGATAGGCGATGTGAATGCCCTCGCATTCCGCGGCCTCGATCTCCTCTCGAAGGGCGGGCATCTCCCTCCGGGTGCGGCGATAGGCGATGGTTACCTCCTCGGCGCCCATGCGCAGGGCGCTGCGCGCCACGTCCACGGCCACGTTCCCGCCGCCGACAACCGCCACCTTGCGGCCAACCTTCGACGAGCCGGACAGGTTGACCTCGCGCAGAAAATCCACGCCCTGGCGCACGCCGCTGGCCCTCTCTCCGGGCACGCCCAGGTCCATGCCCTTGTGGGCCCCCAGGGCCAGATAGACCGCGCCGTAGCCCTGCTCGAAGAGGCCGTCGATGCTCACGTCCCGGCCCAGGGCGGTATCCGTCTGGATCTCCGCGCCCAGGTTGGTCACCACCTCGATTTCCTGGTCCAGGACCTCGCGGGGCAGCCTGTGGGCGGGGATGCCCGCTCGGAGCATGCCCCCGGGCTGGGACAGGGCCTCGAAAATGGTGGATTTCACTCCGGACCGAGCCAGATGATAGGCTGCGGAGAGCCCGGCGGGGCCGGAGCCGATGATCGCCACTTTCTCCGGCCGCTCGGGAGCGCAGGGCACCTGGACCTGGCGCGCGTCGAACTGGTCCGCGGCCAGGCGCTTCAGATTGCGGATGGAGACGGGCTCGTCCACCTCGCAGCGGCGGCAGGCGTCCTCGCAGCCCCTGGGACAGATACGGCCCAGGATGCCCGGCAGGGGAAGATCGTCCATGATAATCTCCAGGGCTCGCTCGTATCTGCCGTGCCGGACCATCTGGACGTAGGCCTGGACATTGAGACCGGCGGGACAGGTCATGCGGCAGGGGGCGGGATCGCCCTTGCGGATGGAGTAGGCCGCCGGAATGGCCTGGTCGTACTTCTTGTGCGCGGCCTTGTTGAAAGAAAGCCCCTGATTGTACTCGTTGGGCAGGTCCACCGGACAGGCCGCGGCGCAGTCGCCGCAGCTGGTGCACTTGTCCATGTCCACGAATCTGGGATGCTGCAGCACCTCGGCGGTGAAGCGTCCGGGGTCCCCCCGTACGTCGCGGAGCTCGGAGAGGGGAAGGAGCTCGATGTTCAGATGGCGGCCCACCTCAACCAGCTTGGGGGAAATAATGCACAGGGAGCAGTCGTTGGTGGGAAAGGTCTTGTCCAATTGGGACATGGTTCCCCCGATGGCGGGGGAGGATTCCACCAGGTAGACAAACTGTCCGGAATTGGCCAGATCCAGTGCGGACTGCATTCCGGTCACGCCGCCGCCGACGACCATGACGGCGCCGACTGGCCCTTTCCCTTCCGAGGCGTTGTTGCGCGGGTCCTGATCAGCCATAGGATCCTCCCCGTTGGCGCGGGATGCGCCGCATGGAACCGAAGATCCCCTTGCGCCCTGGTTGCCGCGGATGGGGGATCGGCTCCAGCGACTTATCTGATGTGATTGATGATTTCCGGCAGGCGGTGCTCCCAGCCCATGGTGGAGAGCTGGGTCCCGCCGAATCCCCTGTCTCTGATTGCCTGGACACACTCAGCCGCGATCTTCATCCCTTCCCTGGCCTTGTCCGGGGATTTCTTGAGCCGGGTGATGAGCTCGTCGGGCAGGGAGATGGCATCGATGTTCATGTCGATGTAACGGGCCATGCCCAGTGACTTGAGCAAAAGGACCGAGGGGAACACATGCCGGGTCAGTGGAGAGATCGCCTGGTGCAGGGCATCGAGCAGGGAGGGGTCGAACACGGGCCGGGTGACGAAATATTTCGCTCCCCGTTTGAGCCCGTTCTCTATCTCGTGTTTGATCCGGTCCATCCGGTTGGGGTCGGTGCCTATGTCCAAAGGCTGTCCCAGGAAGAAGGAAGGGAAACCCTGCAGCTCGGAGCCGGCGAGATCCCTTCCGGAATGCATCCTGTTCACAGCTTCCTGAAGCCCGGCGAGATCCAGATCGTCCACCGCCCGAGTGTCGGGATGGTCGCCGTATCCGGGAGGATCGCCCTCCACGAGCATGAGGTTCTCGATCCCCAGGGAGGCCGCGGATAGAATATCTCCCTGCAGGGCGAGTCGATTGCGATCCCGGCAGCAGACCTGCATCACCACCTCATGGCCCTTCTGTCGAAGCAGGATCGCGCCGCCGAGAGAGCTTTGCCGCATGACGGCGTTGTTCATCTCGCTCACCACCAGTGCGTCCACTTGCCCCTTGCTCCGAGCCGCAGCTTCGAGCATGGAGCTGGTGTCGGTCCCCTTGGGAGGGTCGAATTCGGCCAAAAGAGCGAACTGTCCCCTCTCGAATTTGTCCTGGAGCACGATGTCCTCCTTCCTGGGCTTTCCGCTCCCGGTTGGCGCGACCGGAGCGCTGTCCCTGATATACCGAGAACATATTGGTAGTGTACCTATTACCTATCAATGCTGTTCATCTATGTCAATTGCATTCAGGAAATCAGTCGGAGTTTGGACACGATGCGTTTTCCTGCGCAGCTATCGCCTTGCCTCAAGGGGTGTTTTCCCCTAGAATGCGCCTTGATGCTTGGATGCGGCGCAAAGCGGAAAAGGAGTGCCAGATGAAGATCGCTGTGGCCGGCAAGGGGGGAGTGGGCAAGACCACCCTGACCGTTTGGCTGGGGGACTATCTGAGCCGGAAGGACAAGGATGTCTGGCTGGTTGACGCGGACACAGCCCTGTCCCTCGGTCCGGCTCTGGGGCTCTCGGAGGTGGATCTGCCGCCGCCCCTGGTGCGGCAACAGGGGCTCATCCAGGAACGAGTTGGCAGTGGCGGGTTCATCAACATGAATCCCAAGGTGGACGATCTCCTGGAGAGCCTTTCCCGCGAGGCGCGGGGAATGCACCTTATGCTCATGGGTACTGTGGCCGGAGCGGGGAGCGGGTGTGGATGCGCCCCGAATACCCTGCTCAAGGCCACGCTGGCCCATCTTCTGGTCCGGAGCGCCCAGCGGGTCCTGGTGGATCTCGAGGCTGGAGTGGAGCATCTGGGCCGGGGAACGATCAGCAGCGTGGACGGGCTGGTCGTGGTGAGCGAGCCCAGCATTCGCGGGCTGCAGACGGCTTCCCGGATCAGCTCCATGGCCAGGGATCTGGGGCTGCATCGGCAGGCCCTGGTCCTGAACAGGGCGGCGGAAGGGTTCGAGCCTCCCCGGGACATGGATCTGCCGCAGGTGGCGGCGCGGATCCCTTTTCTCGAGTCGCTGGAAGAACGTCAGCAGGAGAGCGCAAGCGTACTGGACCTGCCGGAGCGGGAGCAGATTGACGAGCTGTGCCAGCAGGTCTTGGCCCAATTCGAACGCGAATTATCCAGCGAAAGCTGAGAAGAGACTCAGGAGCTCGGAGGTCCGTGGTCGAGGCAGCTGAGCTCCGATATGCGATTTACGACCTCTGATCTCTGATAAAGGAGCTTGTATGAGCTTATCCATAGCTTTTTCCGGCAAGGGGGGAACGGGGAAGACGACTATCGCCGGGATGCTGATCCGGTATCTGATTAGCAAGGAGGCGACCCCCATCCTGGCCGTGGACGCGGACTCGAACTACAATCTCAACGAGGTCCTCGGGGTGGAGGTGGACACCACCCTGGGCGAGGTCCGGGAGAGCATGAAGACCGGGGATCTGCCCTCGGGCATGACCAAGGACCGCTATATGGCCACCAAGCTGGAGGAGGCGATTGTGGAAACGGATCTCTTCGATCTGGTGGTCATGGGCCAGCCCGAGGGACAGGGCTGCTATTGCGCGGCGAACACCCTCCTGAGCGACTTCCTGCAGAAGCTCACCACCAACTACGCCTCCATTGTCATGGACAACGAGGCGGGCATGGAACATATCAGCCGCCTGACCACGAGCAACGTTGACGACCTCCTGGTCGTCTCGGATCCCTCCCGCAGAGGGCTCCAGGCTGCGGGCAGGATCAAGGACCTGGCCCAGACCCTGAATATCGGCGCGAGCAAGGTCCATCTCATCCTGAACAACGTGCGGGAGGAGCCATCGGAGCGCATGCGGGAGCTCATCGCGGACATGGGCCTGGAGCTTCTGGGCACCGTCCGGCAGGAGGAGACCCTGGAGGAGTTCGACATGGCGGGCAAGCCCACTTTTCAGCTCCCGGAGGACAACCCGGCGGTGCAGGACGCCTATGCCCTGTTCCAGAGGATCATCGGATGAGCGATATCGTTTCCGGCGCTGCCGCGGACACGCAAGCGGGACATTGTCGGGGTCCCTTGGCCCCGTTCGGGCTCAATGGCCCGCCGGAGGAGCTCTTCATCTACTATATACGGGGCCTGGCGGACGACAGGGCCCTGCGGCGGCGCGAGGACTTCCTGGGCAATTGGCTGGAGGGGGGCTGCAGCTTCCTCTTCTTTGGGCGCCCATCTGAGGCCGCAGTACGGGATCTGCTTCTAAGTCAGCCCGAGCTGGAGCTGATCCAGGAACACAGGGTCCAGTACAGGGATTGGCTGGGCGGCGGGGTGACAGCCTTTCGGGAGGGCAATATCCGGGTCGTCCCGGCGTGGGAGGATCCCGCACCTGATCCGGAAGCCACGGATATTTTCCTGGATCCCGGCGTGGTCTTCGGCGCGGGGAACCATCCCACGACGCGCGGCTGTCTGCGGGAAATGGAGCGCGTGTTCGCAGGGCAAGACGTGGAAACCGTGCTGGACCTCGGCGCCGGCACGGGTGTTCTGAGCCTCGCCGCGGCAAGACTGGGAGCCCGCCGGGTCGTGGGCCTGGACAGCAATCCCCTGGCCGCCCGGACCATGCGGGACAATATCCTTCAAAACGGCCTGTGGGGTCGGGTGCTCGCCGCGTGCGGCCATGCGGAGGGCGCCTTCGCGATTGGGGCGGACCTGGTGCTGGCCAACATCCATTACGACGCCATGCGCGAAATCGTCTCCGGCCGGGATATAGCCCGTGTCGGCCGGGCCATTCTGGCGGGGCTTTTCCCGAGGCAGGCCGAGGAGATCGCTGCCATGCTGCGCGATAGGGGCATGCGAGTGAGCGTGAATCCGGGGCTGGAAAGGGAGTGGCCCATTGTCTCCGCCTGCGGGGCGTAGTTGGTCGCGGCAGCTGAGTATTGTGATCAGGTGGGAATACGCGTTGCTAAGCACGGCGTCTTGTTTTGATGTCTAGGAGAATGGACGGGACTATGCAGGAGCGGGACAACTGGGTGCACGACGTGGAAATGGCGGAGCCGTCCTTCGGGGACAACACCGCTGACTCGGACAGGCTGCGGCGGGCCCTCGCCCCAGGAGCGGACGCTCCCCCCCTTTATATGGACCTTGAGCTGATCCGCAACCTGCCGGATCTTTTTCGGGACAACGGCTATCGAGTCAGCTGCTGTCTGTTCCGGGACAGCCAGGGCTGGGTGGTAACGGGGGTGGCTCCCCCGGGCAGTGACGCCTCCTGGCTGGGCCTGGCAGTGGATCTGGGAACAACTCGCTACGTCCTGGCCCTGATCGAGCTGGGCAGCGGTCGCGAGCTGGCCCGGGTCTCCCGGGACAATCCCCAGGCGGAGCTGGGGACGGATATTCTGACCCGAATCCACTATGTGGGCGATAGCCGTCAGCGTCTGCAGTCCATGCAGGAGCTGGTGCTCGAGGATATGCGAGCCGCCGCCGGCGAGCTCTGCCGCGAAGCGGGAGCGGAGCTGGAGAACATCGTGAATGTGGCCCTGGCGGGAAACACGGCCATGACCCATTTCTTCCTCGGCCTGCCCCCCAAGTGGATCATCCGGGAGCCCTATATTCCGGCCCTGAACGAGCCGGATCTGGTTCCCGCAAGCCGCCTTGGCCTCCCCTTCGGTTCCCAGGCCAGGGTGCTGTGCTTCCCCGGGGTGGGGAGCTACTTCGGGGGGGATCTCCTTGCGGGGATCCTCTCCAGCGGCATGCACGACAGCGAAGAGATCTCCATTCTGGTGGATGTGGGCACCAACGCCGAGGTGGTTCTGGGGTCCCGGGATTGGCTCATCGCCTGCGCCGGAGCCGCGGGGCCGGCGCTGGAGGAGGGGATGAGCGAAATCGGCAAGCAGGCTGGATCCGGGATCATCGACAAGGTCTGGTACGACGAGTCCGCAGGGGATTTCCGTGCGCGGACCCTTGACGGGGAGCCACCTGTGGGGATCTGCGGCTCGGGAATCATCGACCTGGCCGCGGAGCTCTTCCGCTGCGGCCTCCTGGACTTCCGCGGCAAGTTCCTTCCGGATGTCATGCCGGAGCGATTCAAGAGCGTGGACGGCATCATCCACTTCGTCCTGATCCACGGAGCTGAATCCGGATCGGGAGAGGACCTGGTTCTGGGCCAGCCGGAGGTGGACAGCCTGATCCGCTCCAAGGCGGCCATGTATACCATCCTGGAGACGATCACCTCCAGCGTGGGGCTCGAGCTGGGGGATATTTCCCGTTTCCACGTGGCGGGCACCTTCGGCAGCTACATCGATCCGGACTCTGCGGTGCGCATCGGCATGCTCCCGGATTTGCCCCGCGAGCGCTTCATCCCCCTGGGCAACAGCTCGCTCGCCGGAGCCGCTCGGGTCCTGCAAAGCCCGGAGGCTATCGCCGAGGTGCACGCGGTTTCCAAGAAAGTGACCTACCTGGAGCTCAACGTGAATCAGGAGTTCATGAATCGTTTCAGCGCAGCCAAATTCCTGCCCCATACGGACAGATCGCGGTTCCCTTCCCAGGATGGCTGAGGCTTTGGTCCCCGTGGGCGGGAACAGACACAAAAGGAGATAGGCCTATGCCTCGGGTGAGATTCGAACCCCATCAGCGAGAAACGGAAGTGTCCGAGGGCACTCTGCTGCTCAGGGCGGCATTGGACGCGGGCGTGCACATCAACGCCTCCTGCGGCGGCAACGGGGTCTGCGGCAAGTGCCGGGTCCTGCTTGAAGAGGGTGAGGTGGAGAACGGGGTCAGCGAGAAGCTGTCCCAGGAGGATCGGGACGCGGGCTATCGGCTGGCCTGCCTCTCCCGGGTTACCCAGGATCTGCGGGTTCGGGTCCCGGTGGAGTCCGAGCTCGATGCCAGCGTGCTCAACCTTCAGGCCACGCCGCGGAAGACCGCGGCGATCAAGCAGGTCTCCCTGGAGGACTTCAAGGTCCAGGGCCTGTTCCTGCCGCCCATCGAGAAGAAATTCCTCCAGCTCCCCTCTCCCAGCAGCGAGGACAACTGCTCCGACGTGACCAGGGTGGTGGACAATCTGAAGTTCCACCACGAGGAGCACCGCCTGGAGGTGGACTTCAGCGTCATCCGCAAGATCACCGAGGTTATCCGGGAACAGGACTTTCAGACCACGGCCACCCTGGCCCGTCCTGTGCACGAGGATTCGGGCCGGACCTCGGTCATGAACGTGCAGCCAGGGGACACAACGGATCGCAATTTCGCCCTGGCTCTGGACGTGGGGACCACGACCGTGTTCGCGCAGGTGCTGGATCTGAACAAGGGGGAGGTCCTTGCCGAATACGGGGACTTCAATCAGCAGATGAGCTACGGTGAGGACATCATCAACCGCATTGTGTACGCGGAAAAGGGCGATGGCCTGCAGGAGCTGAGCCAGGCCGTGCTGGAGACCATCAATCGCATCCTGGAGAAGATCCTCGAGGAGGCCGGTGTGGACAGGGACGAGGTCTCCACCATTACCATAGCCGGCAACACCACCATGACCCAGCTCCTGCTCAAGCTCAATCCGCGCTATATCCGGCGCTCCCCCTATGTGCCCACCTGCACCCTCTTTCCCCCCATCAAGGCTCGGGATATCGGCATCGATCTCCGGGAACACGCCCTCGCCCTGATCTATCCCTCAGTATCCAGCTATGTGGGTGGGGATATCGTTGCCGGCATCATGGGCTCGCTCATGTACCAGAGCGAGGAGGTGACCCTGTATGTGGATATCGGGACCAACGCCGAGGTGGTGATCGGGAACAAGGACTGGATGGTCTGCGCCGCCTGCTCCGCGGGTCCAGCCTTCGAGGGCGGGGGCATGAAGCTGGGGATGCGGGCCAAGCGAGGCGCGATCGAGGATTTTTCCATCGATCCCTTCACCTATGAGCCCATGGTCCTGACCATCGGCGAGGAGAAGCCGGTGGGGATATGCGGCTCTGGCCTGATCACCACGGTGGCCAGCCTCTTCGAGACCGGGGTGATCGACAATCAGGGCAAGTTCAATCGGGAGCTGGACACTCCGCGTATCCGCGAGGCCGAGGAGGGTATTTGGGAATACGTGATGGTCTGGAAGGATGAAGCCGGAGTGGACAGGGATATCGTCCTGCAGGAGCCGGACATCGACAACCTCATCCGGGCCAAGGGAGCCATCTACAGTGGCTGCATGACTCTGATGAGCGAGATCGGGCTTTCCCTGTCCGAGCTGGACCGGGTGCTTCTGGCGGGAGGCTTCGGCAGCTACATCGATCTGGAGAAGGCCATAACCATCGGGCTGCTTCCGGAGATGGATCCGGATCGTATCGGGTTCGTGGGCAACGGCTCCCTCATGGGTGCCAAGATGAGCTCGCTGAACAACCACATCCGACAGAACGTGGTGGAAGTGACCAGGAAGATGACCAATTTCGAGCTCTCCGAGACCACCTCGTATATGGACAACTTCATGGCGTCACTCTTTCTGCCCCATACGGATCTGGACAAGTTTCCCAGGGTGCAAGCCCGCTTGAATGAGCGGAAAAAGATCCTGTCCGGCGCCTCGGGCTAGTTGTCGCCCGGAAAGGAGCTGCCGTTTCTTGTTCGGGAAAAAGCAATAAAAACATGGTGGTATAATCATTTGATTTTCTTGCTTCTTCTTTTTCCAAAAGAAGAAGCGTGCCTCGTTTCCGTCCGGAAAGTCTTCTTTCAGGATGGAATCGAGCCAGCAGTGAAGACAGGTGCTTGTTTTGCTGCGACTCCATTGACAATTCTGGCCTGTACAGCTACAGGATCAGAAACTGCAAGCTCCTTTGTGTACTGGGATGTTGCTTGTGCAGATACTTTTCCGCAAGGAGGTGAGTCAGCCGCATAAGGACGCACACGAAAGGAGATGGGACGTCAATGCATCAAGAATAAGGAGTGGTTATGAGCTTCGAGATGATTAAGGAGAAGTATACCGGGCCCATCATGGAAATCGAGCTGGGCAAGGGGGACAACACGGTCAAGACAGGCGGCGAGACCTGTCTTCCCTTTTATCAGTTCGAGGGGGAGGTGACCAACAAGCCCAAGATCGCCATGGAGATCTGGGATATGGACCCCGAGGAGTGGCCCGACGCCGCACGCGAGCCCTTCAAGGACGTTATCGGCGATCCCGCGGCCTGGGCCAAGAAGTGCGTGCAGGAGTACGGGGCGGACATCATCTGCCTCCATCTGCGCAGCACCGATCCCAACGAGCACGACGTCAGCGCCGCGGACGCGGTGGCCAAGGTAAAGAAGGTCAACGAGGCCATTGATGTCCCTCTCATCGTCTGGGGTACAGCGAATCCGGACAAGGATTCCGAGGTCCTGAAGAAGGTGGCGGAGGACTGCTCCGGAGAGAACCTTATCATCGGTCCCATCGAGGATGTAACCCACAAGAGCATCGGGGCCGCGGTCATGGGCTACGGCCATACCGCGGTGGCCTCTTCGCCCATCGACATCAACCTGGCCAAGCAGATCAATATCCTGTTAGAAAATCTGGGTCTTCCCCTGAACAAGATCCTGGTCGATCCTACCACAGGCGGGCTGGGCTACGGCCTGGAATACAGCTATTCAGTCATGGAGCGAATCAAGCTGGCGGCCATGACCTTCGGCGACGACAAGCTGCAGCTGCCCATCATCAATTACGTCGCCTTCGACGTCTGGAAGTGCAAGGAGGCCAAGCAGCCGGTGGAAGAGGATCCCCGCCTGGGCGATCCCGAGCGCCGCGCCATCATGATGGAGACTGTCGCGGCGACCACGTACCTCATGGCCGGCTCCAACATCCTGATCCTGCGCCATCCGGAGACGGTCCGCCTGGTCCGGCAGTACATCGATCTGCTGGTGGAGGGCGGAACGGCCCAGGAAGTGGCGCCCATCCAGAAGAACCTCTCCGAGCCGGAGATCGACTACGTCTCCATGTCCCCCGAGCCGGATCTGACCGTGGAAGAGGCCAAGGAGGCGCCCAAGGCGGAGGCCAAGAAGGAGGAGGCCAAGGCCGAGGCGCCCAAGGAGGAGACCAAGGAGGCCCCGAAGGAAGAGGCCAAGGAGGCTCCCAAGGCTGAAGCCCCCAAGGAGGAGGC
>Ga0207714_1000327_pt1 | contig 33043 bp, 41 predicted proteins | sample PonA232FremontCA_2_FD_187270 | JGI IMG/M metagenome (GOLD analysis project Ga0207714, IMG submission 187270) | Marine sediment microbial community from Fremont, CA, USA - Pond A23 Sediment 2 (SPAdes) | ecosystem: Environmental > Aquatic > Marine > Unclassified | place: USA: Fremont, California...
GACCCCCGCACCCCTCTCAGGGGTTCAACAAACAGGACGGCGCAGCGTTCGGCAACGTATTTGGCAGTTGCAACGTACTGTCCATATAATTGAGGATGGCTGTACTGGACGATCTCTCGGGGTTCGAGTTCGAGGACGTGATGGAGGACGTGTTCCGGAACCTCGGCTACGAGAACGTCCGCCAGGCCGACCGCACGGCTGACGAGGGTCGCGACGTCATCATGGAGGAGGTCGTCGACGGCACGCGGCGCGCGATCATCGTCGAGTGCAAGCACACGGGGACGGTCGGTCGGCCGGTCGTCCAGAAGCTCCACTCCGCCATCGCGACATTCGATTTCGACGGCCCCAAACGCGGAATGGTCGTCACGACGGGCCGGTTTACGAACCCGGCTCAGGAGTACGCCGACCGCCTCCAGCAGAACGACGATCCCTATCCCATCGAGTTGCTCGACGGCGAGGACCTTCGGGAGATCGCCGACGAGATCGGCCTCGACCTCTACAACGGCCGCATCGAGATCCTCTGCGACGAGACGCTCCGCCCGTACGATCCAGCGGCGGATGTCGACGCACCTGTCCAGGAGGCGTTCCGCGACATCGAGAACATCGAGGCCGCCGACCCCCCAGACCCACACTCATCGGTGACGTTCCGGCCGGTGGTCGCGGTCACCGCGGACACGAACGCCGTCTTCGAGACGTCGGTGGGCGTCATTCACCGGATCAACGACCGGACGCGATTCGTTGCCCACGCCGAACGCGGGCGGCCACAAGTCGTCGACGAAGCTGTCGCGACGCTGGTCACCGAGAATCTCCACGCGACGGTCGACCTCGACGCCGAGCAGTTCGGAGAGATATTCGACGACGTCGAGGAGCACCGGTTCGGTCAGACCCAAACGGAGTACAAGGAGTGGACCGTCAAGCGCCTCCAGCAGCACCACACGACGACGGTCACCTACACCGGCGACAACAACGTCACCTACACCAAGACCTGCGAGCCGAATCTCTCGGATATCTCGGTCCAATCGATCGAACCGGTGTACCTTCCTGACGTTCGCCAGATAACTGAGCTAGGGGAGTATTCCTATCCCTACGAGTACTACGCTGCGGGGCCGTCGCGGGTCACAGTCGAGGACGGGATTCATCGCTGCGTCCACTGTGACACGAGCGGCGGCGACGAAACGTACACCCACTGTCCGAACTGCGGGGCCATTGCCTGCTCTAGCCACACCAAAACGGAGCGGCTGGAAGGCGAGCCGATCTGTACGGGCTGTGGAGTGACCGAACGGTTCGCACTGAAGACGAAGTACTTCTACGACGAGGAGAATCTCGAAGCGTTCCGCAAGGAGTACGCCGATATGCCGCTTCACAAAAAGGCGATGGAGAACAAGTGGCTGGCCGGAGGGACCGTGGTTGCGATGGTACTGCTTGTCGTTGGACTCCTCGTCATCGGCGGCATTATCTGAGTGGGCTCCGTGTTCACGCCGGCTCAGCGACCAGCTCTTCGATCGCATGCTCAAGCGGGCCGTCGAACTGCCAGCTGGCCCGTTCGAAGGCCTCGGCGATCGGCCCGTCCTAGCGCGGACACGCGGAGTGACCGCTCACCCCTGACCGTCCACGTGGCTGGTTTCTCGAATGGATTCTGTGCCGGAAGCTTGCGAACGTAGAGGTACTCCTCGTCGCCGTGGATACCGTCCGATCGGTCTCGACGCCGTAGTCCAGCAGGAACAGCGGCTGGTCTGAGTGCTCCATGTTGGACGGCTCGAAAGATCCGCTGGCTGCGTCGCGTCGGTTGTCCGCTCGAAATCGCCATCTGTATCCCGGTACGCCTGTGCAACGCGGTCGGCGTCGGTCGCAGCCCCGTCTTGATCAACGCGCTCGACAAATCGGAGTCGACTCCGTGTCGACATCGCGGAGTCGCCGGCACATCACAGACATTGTGGCCAGCAGCTCACTCGATTTCCAGCTTCCCTGGTTCGCCTTCAGTACCCTCGTCGGTTTCATCCCACTCAAGTTCGAACTCGATGCTCAACTCTCCGGCACCATCGACCGGCCCTTCTCGCTCGGCCTTGACCTCGAACGTCGGGCGTTCCGGCGGATCCATCGTGGTGGACTCTGCTCCCGCCTTCAGGGTGATCGCACCCCCTTGCTCAAGTATGTCAGCGACGTTCCGGAGATACGACGCGATCTCCGCTCGCGTCTGGACGCTCTCGGTGTTGAACAGTACTTCTTCGGGCATACGAACCCACCTATACCCCCTGCTCGGATAAGTGGACCCCTCAATCTAGCAATGGGTTTCGATACAGCTGCTACGCCAGATAGGATCCCGCTTCTTGATGTCGGCGAACCGGGCCTCGTGGAAGGGGCGCGTCCCGAGGACTGCGTCGGGGCCGAACTCGTAATCATGGAATGGGTCGTCGTCTGAGCGCATCGGATCACGAGCCTACGGCGGGGCTCGCCCATTCAGGCCCCAAAGAACAGACGCTGCCACGAAGCAGATCCAAGTAGCCCTATTGAAATTCTCTACCGATGGTCGGTTTCAGCAGCCATGGCACATAGAGAGCGCGTATCGGTCACGCGACCGCAGTCGTTCCCAGCGCACTGACCTGGTCGATAGCAAGGATTACGCCAGCTCGGACGCAACGTCGAATCGAATGGCTGACTCGTTCTGGTACCCCTCCGTCGAAGATATTCTCACCATCCACGACGATATCGTGTCGGAGTATGCTGACACGCATTCCGGAATCCAGAACCGTGGCGACATCGAGTTCGCCCTGCACTACATCGAAGAGGGCCGTTTCGGGACGGCACCGGAGACGATTCACGAGAAAGCGTTTCATCTGCTCCGACTGCTAGTTGCGAATCACCCGTTCGTGGACGCCAACAAGCGCACCGCGCTCAACACGGCGGTCGTGTTTTACTTCCTAAACGGATACCGCTTCGAGTACGACGACGAAGTCAGGTCGCTCCTCAAGCAGTTCGGGACTGACGAAGCCGCCGTCGATGAGGCTGCGGCCATCGAATACCTCCGCTCACATTCCGAAGAGATCGACCTCGCCGGCGCAATCGAGGAGTGGCGTGACGATCTCATCAGATATGGACTGGACGAACTGACCGGTGGCTCGTCGGACCCGAACGATTAACGGCGCTCAGGACGAGAGAGTAAATATGGCGACTGAGAACGGAGCGGAGTCCGGCTCTCCACTTGACGAAGTAATGGAAGATATCCGGCGAGAACTCGTTCGACGAGTCGCTGCGGACGACCGAGACGCGAACCGGGACATCTACGACGCTCTCGAAACCGAGTGACGTCCACGGGTTCATCTTTCTACCTGTCGGTTGTTGATTCTTAACGCGGCTGCTGCACAAAGTGCGCGAATTCAGCGCGTGGGCTCGCGTTGCGGCACAGCCATCAATGCGCACAGCCGGTAGGTTTCGAAAATCACACGTTCCCCGGTTCCTGCCGACCAGCTAGTCGTCGTGTTCGACGAAAGCCGCGCGGTTGTCGAGTGTCGATTTCATTGCTGCCTCGTGGTCTTCCGACTTGATGCCCGCTGGAACGTTTTCAGCGCGTACGGTCACAAGCGCCCCACTGCCCTCGGGCTCAAACATCCAGATCATACGCATGATGCCCGCGAACGCTGGGTCGTCGCTCTCGAAGACAACATTCTGCTCGATTCGATGGCTCGGTTCGAGTCGAGTGAGGCGTACTTCTATCTCGTCGGATGTCTCTGTTGTCTTGCCCTGCCCGGCCTGCTGGTCCATGTAGGTGAGCCGCATTCGGTACGTGCCTCCTTCGTGGAATTCGAAATGGAGCATTTCGCCGGTCATGTCGCTTGGTGGAAGCCAGCGTTCTATGGCACCGGGCTCTACGAACGCTTGGTAGATGGCTTCTGGAGAGGCCTGCATTCGTTTCCTCGCGGAATCCATTCTTCCACTATGTACCTAGTAACGGGGCGAGGAGGATATATTGTCCTGCTGCATGCAACCCCTGTATCTCGCACATCGATTTGTCACTTCTTGATGAGTTCAGCAGAGTTATCAATCTAGGAGTGGTTCGGGCTCGCCTTCTCGAAGGGCGACTCTCTGATCGGAATGAGCAGCTCCTGTCGGTCTCCAACTCGCTCGGCCAGCTTCCGTTTCAGGTACTGTCTCGCCGTCGACGGCGTGAAGACGCCTTGTCAAGCATATCGCCGATGACGTCTTTGAGGGCCGTGAACTGTCCCTGCAGATGCCCGTCGCCGACCGGCTCACCGTCGTACCAGCGCACCGTCGCGAGCGCGCCGTCCCGACGGTCTCGCCCTGATCAGCTGACTCTGAGTCGTACTGTAGGCCAAACCACAGCGTCCGGTACGCAGTCACATCGAAGGTCGGCAATACCACTAGAACGCCTCGGGACGGAGGTAGTCGAGATGGCCCGCGATAATCTCCTTGAGCGTGAGCCCGGTGGCGCGGTGCTTCGGCTCGACGGCCGTCGACGGCATCTGCCCCGAGACACTCGGCCTGTTCCGCCTGTAGAATCCGCAGCTAATAGATAGTCCTACTCAGTTGCGAGCTCGTCGTAGATTTCCGCGTGCTCGTCGAGGTCTTGGCGTCCGAGGAACCGGATGAGATACTGTCGTGCCTCTTCGGGGGACAGCTCATCGGGCATCTCGGGCGGCTCACTTTCAGCGGCCATCCTTACTCCTCCCTATGGGGGGTCATCGTCATAATCGCTCGGTTCGTGTTGTTCATCGTGGCCTATGTCAAACTTGGGATCGCTGGGTAGCTGATCTGCGCCTTCGATACGGGCCAGCCACAGATTGATGGTCGCTTCGTATTCCGGTGCTAGCTATTGTCACGAATCGCGTGCAAGACTCAGAGCCAGAAGATGAAAGTGATTCAGCAACCAAGCGGGCGGACATCACCCTAACGGAGCGGTTCGAAATTACGAAGCGACGGAGTTGTAGACTGGTCTTCCGATCAGGAAGAGGCCTAAGATACCGGATACAACTGGTAAAGGGCTACTCGTTTTCTTAAGATACGATTTCGAGGGTGAGCCTTGCACGACATAGGCCGTGGTTGTCTCCCCGACATTGTACTGGTCAATTCTGTCTTCCGCGGCAGTCTTTGTGTCGGATGCTTTTGTTCCTATTCCCGGGCTGATGTTGTCGGAAGTGTATTGGGTTCCGTTGTACGTGTAGCTGTAAGTGACGTGAGGTGTGTACCTGTCCCCCCGTTTTGAGGACTCCATGGTGACTTCTTTGCTCTCTACCGTGGCTTCAATCTGCACCCCGGACGAGAGGCTTTGTTGCTGAGAGTATGTCATGTATCCAGCCCCTCCGAGCAGCACAATCCCCAGTATTATACTTATCAGAGACAGCTTCGACATATTCGTGATTGTTCAGACTACTGAATGTTACTTTTGACGTGTTTCTCACTGCGCAGCACATGCAGCTCTCACCAACCGGCTATTTCATCTGTGTATGTGTCTGAAAAAATGGGGTTTCAACAGAGCCGCTTGTGGTTATCGACAATCCCGATCGATACGCTCACCGGTGGATTCTGTATGTCTCCCACGCGATCAGGCCGCATTACTGTCGGCTTCCGTGACCCCGAGGACATCCGTAACCTGCTGTGGCGCCCGGAGGTGTGGAAGCGTCATCCCGACACTCTCGTTGGCGTCGTCGCTGGTGTCGATCGTCTCGGGATCGGGCACGAATAGCTGGACTGACGGCTCCGATGTGGTCGGCACGTCGAACTCGAGTGTCGTCGTGCCGAGTAGCCGGTCGAGCCCTCCCTTCGAGCAGTGTACCCCGGTCACCGCCTCCGGCCGTACCGTTGCTTGTGGCTCCTCAAGGACCCGATCGTAGGCGACCAGGACGTCCCCGTAACAGCGGTACTCAAGAGTGCCATACCGGAGATACCGCACGCCGGCCCGCAACGCAACGACCCCTCCGCCGATGCCGAGCCCCGCGAGGACGATCCCGGGACGCCCAGCGAGCAGTCCCAAGCCGACGACCAGCCCGAGTAGGCCACCGACCCAGCCCACAAGATAGGCAAGCCCGTGGCCGACGGCGTCAACGACCCGGGCCCGCCGGTCCATTGACACCCGGAGTGCTGGCGCCCGATCCGGTGTCTCGACGGGCTCGGGGACGATCTCGGTGGCCGGGCTGCCGTACAGCCGCGCGAAGAGGCTCCGATCGGCCGCCTCGCGGTCGCGTCGGACTACCCGGACATCGTAGGCGAGTTTGCCCACCGCAAGGACGAGTACCGACCGCTCGGGATCGAGCAACGAGTGGACGCCGACTGTCGCCTCAAGTCCGATCAGGCCAACGGCGAGTGTGGTGACCACGAAGAGATACCGAAACGGGACGAACAGGAGTGTTCGCGGCGAGTGCTCGCGATAGCCGCCGTCCCGGAAGTACGTGCTCCAGGCCTCCAGCCCGCGGGTGAGCACCACCACGGCCCCGCCGAGGAGAAACGCCGCGGCGGTGGCCTCAGTCACCGTCGGTCGGGTCAGCGCGAAGGCCACAAATGCCGCGCCGATGACCACGGGGGTGAGCCCGATCGCGACGGCCAGCGTGGGCAGGTTCCGCGGGTACACCGGCGGAAGCGGCCCCGGCAGGGCAATCGAGCCGCGCTTGGCCTGCAGCGGTCCAGCCAGCGCGAACCGGTCGTCAATGGCGTTGTTCGGCCGTTTGTGCGCGAAGGGAATCTTCAGGAGGGTATACAGACAGATCGCCGCCAGTTCAGCCTGATAGACCAACAATAGTGCCGACGGCGACCAGCCAAGCCCCAGCACGCCGGCGATCGGAACGAGGTTACCGATGACCACCGACAACATCGGCGTCGAGTCGACGCGAGTGGACCGGACGCGCACGTCTCAGCCTGTCGACGGGCCCTCAACTTGGGTGTCTCGGCTGCGGTCCGAGATAACGGCAGGTCTATCGCTCCGTTCGGTGTCGGGGGGCGTGGATGTCCGGGGTCTGTCTGGGGTGTCCCGATACCCGGGCGCCGCAGCGGCGAGCCGACCGACCGGGTAGCCCACGTGAGACGTCCACTGTGCTGGAAGCGCCCTGCGGTTTCGGACCCTGCAACGGGTGTCAAGGGTCTATCTGTCGGCGCCTGCGTCCTGTGAGTATGCCAGCGATCGACGCCACCGACATCTCAAAGCGATACGGAACGGTGACGGCGCTGGATCGCGTCGACCTGACTGTCGAAGCGGGCGAAGCCTTCGGCTTTCTCGGCCCCAACGGGGCGGGCAAGTCCACGTTTATCAATATCCTGCTCGACTTCGTCACCCCTTCGGCGGGATCGGTCTCGATCTTCGGCCACGACTGCCAGAACGACGGTGTCGCCGCCCGCGACCGCATCGGCGTCCTCCCGGAGGGCTACGCTCCCTACGAGCGCCTTACCGGCCGCCAACATGTCGAACACGCCATCCGCGCGAAGGACGCCGACGCCGACCCCATCGCGGTACTTGATCGTGTCGGGATTCGCGACGCCGCCGACCGCACGGCCAGCGACTACTCGACCGGGATGACCCAGCGGCTAGTGCTCGCGATGGCGCTGGTCGGCCAGCCCGACCTGCTGATTCTCGACGAACCGACCGCCGGACTCGATCCCAACGGCGCCGCCCGGATGCGAGAAATCCTCCAGACCGAGCTTGACCGCGGCGCGACCGTCTTCTTTTCCTCACACATTCTTGAGCAGGTTGAGGCCGTCTGTGACCGCGTCGGGATCCTCCAGAACGGCGAACTCGTCGCCGTTGACACCATCGACGGGTTCCGGGACACACTGGGCGGAGGGACGAAACTCCGCATCACGCCCGAGACCCTACACGAGGACACCGTCGCGACAGTCCGCCGTGTCGCCGGCGTCGAGACGGCAGTCGCCACCAGCGAGGACCGGCTTGAGGTCACCTGTACTAACGATGCGAAGATGGACGTCCTGGTCGCCCTCCAGGACGCCGGCGTCGATGTCGTTGACTTCCGAACCGAGGAGTCCTCACTTGAGGACATGTTCGTTGAGTACACCAGCGGGGGCCACGCATGAACTGGCGACCGGTGGCCCGCCACGAGGCCGGCGTCCTCCGCAGCACCCGCTCTTTCCGGTACCTCCTCGGGGCGCTCGTGGCAACGGTCCTCCTCTCGGCGTACGTCTACCCGGTGATCGGTACGCCACCCTACAGTACCGCCCGATTCACGGGATTCCTCGCCGGCTCGCTGACCGGTCTACTCGCGTTTGTTGGCGTCCTGGTTGGCTACGGTGCCGTCGCCGGCGACCGGGAGTCCGGTGCGCTCCGACTCTCGCTGTCGTTGCCCCGGAGTCGCCTCGATGTGGCCGTAGGGACCTTCCTCGGCCGAGCCGGGGTCCTCGCCGGTGTGCTCGTCGCGGCGATGGCCGGCGCCGGGGTCCTCGTGGTCTACCCCTACGGCCAACTCGTCGTGGGGCCGTTTCTCGCATTTGTCGGCGTTGCGATCCTCTATGGTTCCCTCTGGACCGGCATCGGCCTGGCCGTCTCGATGGCGGTTGCGACGAAGCGACGGGCGCTGATCGTCGCCTTCGGGCTGGTGCTCTTGCTGGCGGTCGCCTGGGAGCCCGCGGTGGGCCTGCTTGAGTACGGCCTGACTCGGGCCGGCCTCAGTACCGACGGCCTCCCGCGCACACTCAAGATGCTCATCGGGCTCGTCCCTGGGGCCGCCTTCGAGCGGGTCGTTACCAGCCTCCTCGACCCGGGGGCACCACCCAGTGGACCGAGTGCTCTGGGCGGAGTGACGTCGCTTGGGGTGCTTGCACTTTGGACGATCGGCCCGCTTGGAGCCGGCTACTGGCGGTTTGCGCGGAGTGATCTAGCATGAGCTGGGAGACGATCGCTCTGGCGGATATCCGCGACGCCGGCCGGTCGTGGTCGTTCTGGGGGCTGGCCGTGCTTCTCGCGGGAAGTTTCGTCGGGGTCGTCGGCGTGGTCGCATATCTCGGCCAAACGGAGTTCACCGCCGCTCTCGGCGGGCTCGTCGAACTCGTCAGCTTGTTCGTCCCGCTTGTCGCGCTGCTGCTCGGCTACCGGGCCGTCGCCGGTAAGCGTTCCCGCGGGTCGATCTACCTCTCGCTGTCGTTTCCGGCCTCGCGGCGCGATCTGGCCGTCGGAACATTCGTTGGTCGGACCGTCATCCTGCTGGTACCGACACTGGGGGGCCTCCTGCTCGCCGGCGTCGCCGCAGCGGTCGTCTTTGGAACCGAGGGCCTCCTGATGTATCCCTGGTTCCTCCTGGTGACGGCCCTCTATGGGGCGGCCTTCGTCGGAATCGCCGTCGGACTGTCGATGGCCACGACCGCCGACCGCTGGCTCACCCTCGGGGCCCTCGGCGGGTACCTCGTCCTTGTCCAGTTGTGGAACGCCCTGGTGACGATTGTTGTTCTTGTCCTCCACCGCGGTCCACCGGCGGAGCCGCCGGAGTGGTCGCTGCTCGCTGGCCTCGCACAACCCCCCGTCGCGTTCGATCGCCTGCTCGGTCTCGGCGGCGGCCTCTCCCCGAGTGCGCCGGGGGCGGTGACATCTCTCGACTGGTGGCTGGCCCTGCTCGTGTTGGTGCTGTGGACCGTCGTCCCCCTGACGATCGGCTACCGTCGGTTTGTTGCCAGCGAACTCTGACTCCGTCCTCCAAGCGGAGGGTCTCAACGGGGTCGAAGTCGCCCGTCTAAAATACCTGAAACAACGATCCGCTTGTATGTCGGGACCGCCTGAACAGCCTTGAGATTGAGGTCGGCGGTGTATCGATCGCCACTGAATGCCGTGTCTCCGAAGGCACGGAAAACGGCGTTTGCTTCCTGTTGCCCCCGGAGGAGTGGATCGTCTGGAATGCCTGCACATAGCGGTACCATCGCGGGAGCTCTCGACGGCAGCCCTATCTTTTAGATACAACTCGGATGGTCGCCGGGGCACTGACTGAGGGCCTCGATATCAACGGCTATCATGTCGCTATGGAGCGATATACCCGGGTTCGACACGGCTAGATTGGGGTTGAACTGACCGGAGGTCTTCGATTGGGGTGGCAAGATGCCGTTCGAAGAACGCCAAACAGAGCTTTTGATGGGGCATTGAGTCACTGGTCCCACTCAACATCAGATAAGCCATCCGTCTCTCGGAGTACGAACGGACCGATCGAAAGCGTGTGCTTGGCGATAGTCGCGATCCGCATGATGTACGCTAACAGAATGAAGAATGGAACGGCAGCGATTGTCACTCCGCCTGCGATAACTACGATAAGCGTCTCTGTGTTCCCGATGACCACGCGGTAGGTGGCGCTATCGAAAAACGCAATCATGCTTCCCGAGACAAGCAACGCTGGTAGAGCCGTCCACAGAATCCGTCGCGAGAGATTGATTAACTCCCACTGGAAGTACAGGGTTTTGAAGTGCTCTCGAGCGGGGCCAAATAGCTCTAACACCGCGATGAGTTCATCAAGCGCTGTCGTTGCGTCAGCCGGTAATGCATCATGATATCGCGCGCGAAGACGCTGGGCAGCATGCAGTTTCCATGAGTAATTGAAGTTGAGTGCCGACGCGATGACATCGAAGTCCCCGAATTGAGCATTATCAAGCCCCGGTGCGGTCTGACTCGCATTCTCCCTGACACTCCTAGTGAGGGTGGTGACTTCGTTCTGGAGCTGTTTATCGGCCGTCTCCGGAAGCGCACTCTGGAGACGATCTGCCCGGTCTTCGGTCGTCTGAATGAGCCCTCGGAGCACCTGTGCGGGACGGGCCGGGCTCACCGGTGCATCAATGGCATCCGCGATATCTTGGCGAAATTGCATTGCACCACTCATCCGTTCGCGCTGATCGTCCACCGCCCCAAGTTCCTGAGAAAGGACTACCTGATTGAGTGTCAACACGAGTGTAACTCCCGTGATCGTGGCGGTGAGAAAGCCCTGAAAAAGTGTATCAACCGAATCACCGCTCCGAATCGCGTGTTCAGCTGCCGGTAGGTAATATCCCACCCCGACCAGTATTGCGAATACAACTGCCAGTAGGACACCGGTAACGAGCCAGCGGTCAGCGCCGAGAAGAAGCCACAGTTTCGCTCGGTTTTGGGCGGCCCGCTTGCGGAGCTGGTCCGCCGGCGCCTCATCAGCCGACATACTGGATCCTGCTCACAGTCATCATAAAGCGTCCTACTACTAGTTTATTAATGCCCACTAGATACGGCCGTCGCTGCGGGAGAGTTGGTCTGGACCAAAACAAACGTGCGTCCACACATGACATACGGTCCTCCCGGTATCTATCGTTTCCTGAGGAGACTCTGACGACAGCCGCAGCTTCAACGACGTCTACAGGCGGAGCAGGCCGAGTGCCTCGGGGCTTGACCCCGAGGCGGTTCACGTTACATCCTGCACCTCAATTTTCTGGATCGACGGTTCAACCACACCTGCGTCGCTTGTCAATTAGAACAGCCAGAGCGAGGGAAGATCATCCCGTAGGGGCCTCCGAAGCCGGAGTGAGGTGCGAGGGAAGGGATTCGAACCCTTGGACCCCTACGGGAGCGGATCTTGAGTCCGCCGCCGTTGGCCTGGCTTGGCTACCCTCGCATGCGAATCAGGGGTAGACTCTACTGCTGTGCGCTCTACCTCACAGCCGGCACGCGAATCTTCACCGCTGGCGATTAAAAATATACCGGGTCACCAAAGCGTCCGTGAGCCGACAAAGCGAACGATCCCGGGTCAGCGATTAATCGGCTCGCCACAATACGCGTATGTGTCCGCTTCTCCGGGGGGTCGTGCTCTACACGACGGGTATGCATCGCCGCGCAAGTGCGTGCGAGCGACCTAGACTGTGAGCGGCAAGCAGAGCAGGGGGAAACGTATTCCCCTTAGGCAGTTGAATAGTTCTCCATGGGCCTTCGACGCACCCTCTACATGGCGGGGCTTGTCGGGGCGTCGTTATCGTACATTTTCAACGTGCTCGCCTTCACGGGAACCTTCGACTTCTTTCGTTGGGTCGTCTTCATCGTCGTCTTTCTTGGCTTCACATATGGCTTTGAGCAGTTTATTGACTGGCAGCTTGACTCGGGTTGACATCCTCCCCGCGCTGAAGCGCGAGGCTTTCTCCTCGGCTCTCCGTAACAGTTACCCCGGTTGCAAATACGATTCCGTTATTCGGTCTGTGGCGTGATTTTTTATGCCGATTCTCCCGTCACACATGAGTTATCTCACCCGGTGATCTTCGCCTTTTCCTCTGAGTTCTGCTACCGATTCGAGCGGGGGTCGATGGGCTTCACTCGGAGCTCTCCGAAGCCGTCTTTCGAGTCACTGCCACCCCGGAGGATACCGCTCTTCGCCGTCTCCACCGGGCGGTCACCTTCGTAGGCGACCATCTGCCCGTGGTCCACCGTCAGGGCTGCAAGTCGGGGAAGACGATCAAGCACTTCCTGAACGGGATGGCGCGCGCCGATTTGCGGTCGTCCTCCGACTCTTAGGGCGTCGGCGACCTCGACGAAGACAGCTACTACGCAGTTGGGCTGAATCTCGGGGGCGTTGCTGAATAGAATCGGCGTGTTTTCAACTACTGGTAAGGCTTGTCCGGGTGTGATTGTCGCTCTGGCACCTGCCGTGGTCGCTCGGCCGCAGTCCAAGCTGCCGCCAGCAATCACCCAGGCTAAGTGGCTTCACACGCAGAGAGTTCACACGCCATCGGGTCGGTGACAGCGGATGCATCAGGAGGGACACTACGGCGCGGCACTGTTGGCCTACGCACCGCTCGGCGTTGCTCTCGTGGCGATTGGGGGTCAACAGCCGGCCGTTCTCGGACTGGTCACTGTGGCTGCGCTTGCGATGGTACCGGATCAGGATCAGCGGATTCCGGGAATCGCACACCGCGGGATCACCCATACGGTCTGGTTCGCACTCGTGATCGGCCTCGCGGTGGGACTGGCCGGTGCGTATGTCGGGAACGTCCTGAGTGACGGCGCGATCCGCACAATCGTGCTGGCCGGGGGCTTCGGATTTGTCGTCGGGACGCTCTCGATTCTCTCACACATCGCTGCGGACGCGCTCACGCCGATGGGCGTCACGCCGTTCATCCCCGTCGATGATCGTCACTACACGTTGGATGTCGTCCGCGCCAGCAACGACGCCGCCAACTATCTCCTCCTCGTCGCTGGGACAGCAGCGAGCGGTCTCGTACTCGTGCTTCCGACACTACTGTGAAATTCCTTGAGATACTGCGTGTCTTGTGGGTATTCGACTATCAACGAGCTGCCGTGGTTAGTTTATACCCCGCCAGCAGCCTTTTGTCTCTAACCGAATAGGTCTATGTATGGACCTTGGTGATCGCCTCAGCGCCATCGAAGACCAACTCGACGAGCTCCAGAGTACCCAAGACGAGATTCTATCGACCGTCCAGGATCTTGATGAGAACGCGATGTCGGCCGATGACCTCTCGTACGAACTCGAACAGATTCAGCGCATGATCGACAATCTGTAGGTCAACACTACTCCTCTGAGAGTTCAACCAGCGTCAGCTCCCGGTCGAGATTGCAGTACTCGTGTGGCGGTTCGCCGACCACCTCGTTGATCCGGTAAGTCGTGTTGAACGCTCCGCCCTCGGGATCACAGTAGCCGTGACTCGGACACCCGGTGTGCGGACACGGGCCGGCCAACTGGACGCGGCTGCCGACATACGCGTTTGCTGATGGCACGGCCGCCACAAACGAGGCCGGCTCAACCTCGACCGCCCGGACGCCTTGGTCGTGGACCGCACACTCGAGTTCCTGGCCCCCCTCTCGGACGCTGCTCACGCGGTAGTGACTTCCTACGTCCAAGTTGAGACACTGCTCACGGAACGGACAGTCCGCACAGCCCGGGGCCTCCCCCTCGTAGACGAAGGTCTGTCCCACCTCGGCCAACCGGCTGCCGATCAGGGTGACGGTACTCATTCGTCTATCCTCGGGGGCGCAGGCGGAAAACGGTTACCCGATCAGGGTCCTCTCGGCGGCCGACGGCGGTCATCCTCGTCCTCGTCGATATCGAGTCCCTGGCGCTCGCGCCAGCCGACCAGTTGGTTGATCTGCCGCCGGAAGTAGAGATAGCCCCCGAGGGCGATGACCCCGAGGACGCCGAAGATACCCCAGAACACGACCCGATCACGAGTAGCGTAATACCGCACGAACACCGGCTCCTCGACATCATCCCAGGTGATCGTCCGTTGGCCGTCGACGCTCCCGAGTTCGTACGTTCCGGGAACGACATCACCAAGCAGGAAGTCCCGGACGTCGTGATTCGGGGGGAGGATCACCCGATAGGATCCCTCAACGTACGGCTCAAGTTCGAGTTTCTTGCTGCGGTGGGTTGCGGTGAAGGCGAACTGTCCCTCAGTTGCCGGGAAGCTGACGGTCGTCCGTTCCCGGGTGGTCTCGACATCAAGGGCCTCATAGCCAACGACCGTGCCGTTGGGATACCGGAACTTGACAGATCGGACCTCAAGCGGCCGATCGCGCGCAAGCGAACTCCGGTAGAGGGCGATCTCGCTGCGGTTCTCGACCTGGTAGACCGCCTCGAAGTCACTGGTCCCGATCCACCCGCTCTCGATGACCGTGACCGTCGCTGTCGCGTTCGTCTCCCAGTCATACGTCGCGTTCGAGGCGAGTTCCTCTTCCGGGATGTCCGTGCCGACACACCCGGCGGTCGCCGCGAGGGCGAGCACGGCCACCAGTGCAATCGCATGACGACGCTCCATGTCAGGATACGACCGCGAGCAGTTCCGAGGGGAGGTATTCGCCGATCGCCGCGATCAGCCCCGGCGGATCGGTCCCTTCACGACAGATCACACTCTGTTCGAGGACCCCCAGGCGCTCAACGGTGACGATATCGTGGGCGTGACCGGCGCGATTGATTGTCGCACGGACCTCCGAGCGGGTCGCGCTGTTGACGTTCACCCGTCCGGGCCCGCGGCGCCACTCGTACAGCCGGTCGCGCTCGGCATCTGCTAGCTCCGGCGGATCGCCGTAGACGAACTGCATCGGGAGGTGCTGGACGAGGCCAAAGCGGGTGCGCAACTGCGTCGGTGTTCCCGGACCAAGGCCGAGGCCGGCCGTTGGAATCTGCACCTGTCGGCCCTCACCAACGTCCAGTGTGAGCCCCGTATCGTCCCACGCAACGAGCGTGCCGGTGTAAGTCTCGCCGGTCTTGAGTGTTGCCGGCAGTGTCCCGAACTCCGCAGCGAGCACGTTCTCGGCGGCGGTCGCGTCCGGCCCCTCGACCGCAACCGATGGAAAGTCGTCCGCGCGGACGTCGACCGTGGTCGTCACCTCAAGATCGGCCAGTAGCGAGTCGATGGTCCCCGCAAGGGAGGTCTGGGCCCGATCGCGCGCCTCGCCTTCGACGTAGAGTTTCGACGCGAGTGTGACCATCTCACTCCGCCCGCACGTCGAGGTTAAGTTCCTCGGCCAGCGCCGCCCGTCGCTCGTCGATGGCGTTGATCAGGCGGTCGTTATCCATCGCCTCCACCGGCGAGCCACACTCCGGGCACTCAAAGCCAAACTCCATGGCCTCCTCGAACTCAAACCGGATCGAGCAGACCTCACAGAGATAAAACTCGTTTTGGGCCTCGTAGTCCCGGCGTTCATCAAGCGCCCCATAGAGGCGATCCATCTCCTCTTCGAGGTTCTGGGGGATGCTCTCGTACTCGAAGGTCCACAGGTAGGTCAGCCACCCCGAATCCTCATCGCGCACCCGGCGGTAGGAGGCAAGATCGTTTTCATACAGGATAAACAGCGCCCGACGGACATCGTTGAGCTCCATGTCCAGCCGCTGGGCGAGTTCCTCGTCGGTCACCTCGCCGTCCGGCGGAGCGGCGGCGACAGGCATTCCCTTCGGGCCGACGAGCTCGTGGAGGTACTTCTGAATGACGGGATCCTCGAGCAGCGCCTCAAAAGCCATTGCCGGAGTTGGGGGGTGCCCCCGGTTAAACCCATCGGAGGCTCAGTCGGACTCATCGACGACCCGCTTGCCGGCCGCCTGTGGCACCACCCGTTTGTCCGCGTTGACCCATGGTCGATCGAGTTCTGCGCCCTCGAACAGCCGATCAAGCGTCACCGCCAGCGCGGCCACCTCCGAGTGGGGCTGGTTGGTTACCCCGACGTTGAACGTCGCCAGATCGTACACCTCGAAGGGCACCTTCTCTGCTCCAACGACGACCGCCAGCGGCCCGCTCCGATGACGCTTGCGGATGGCCTCGATCCGCTGCTCGACGGGCTCGCCGTACATCGTCAGGTGGACAATCGCTCCCTCCCACCCGCGTAGAAAGCCCTGAAGCGCGTCCGTCGACTCAACGGTAAAGGGCCCGCCGAAACGGTCGGTCACGTCGCGGGCGGTCTCGACGGCGTCGGTCGCGTTATCCGGCAGAACGACCCGATCAGCCCCTAGAGCACGAGCGGTCAACGCGACGTGGGTGGTCATCCGGTCATCACGCCCGGGTCGATGCCCTAACCGGACGACGACGACCTCCTCCTGGTCGATCATGGCCGACTCACCGCCGCAACAAAGCTGTGACCGCTTGGATGCACATGCTGCGTTGAGTCCCGGGGACTAAAGAAGGCTGTATCTCACGCGAAGCGTTCGCGCAGGGCCGCCCGATCAACCGTCCCTGAAGCGGTCCGAGGTAGTGTCTCATACATTGTGTAGTCCTTCGGCCGTTCGGGCGGCGCAAGATGCTCGTGGGCGTGTGTCCGTAACGTCTCCTCGTCAAGCTCACCGGCCGGGACGACCGCTGCACACACCCGCTCGCCCCAGGTCTCGTCTGCAACGCCGACAACGGCTGCTGTCGCGACATCGGGATGGGCCGCGAGGGTGTCGGCCACCGCGGTCGGATCGACGTTCACCCCACCGGAGACGATGAGATCATCCACCCGGCCGGTCACCCAGAGGTAGCCATCGGTGTCGCGGTACCCGCGATCCCCTGTCCGGAGCCCGTATGTGCCATGGGTGACAGCGGTCCGCTCCGGATCGAGATACCCAGGGGAGACCGCCGGCCCGTCGACGACGAGTTCACCCACCTCGCCCGGTGCCGCCGGCTCGCCATCGGCGACGACCGTGATATCAACGGCAATCAGCGGCTGGCCCACTGTGTCGGGCTGAGTATCGACATCGGTCGGCGTTGCCGTTGCGATCTGAGAGGCCGCCTCGGTCATGCCGTAGGTCGGATATACCGGCACGCCCCGCTCGCGGGCCGTCTCAAGCAGGTCCGGCGTGGCGGGGGCCCCGCCCACAAGAACGGTCTCAAGGGTCGCTGGGGGTGTCCAATCAGCCGCAAGCAGGCGCTTGAGCATCGTGGGCACGACCGAGATCCCGGTGATATCGTGCGTGTCGAGGTACGCGGCGGTCGTGTCGACAGCAAACGCGCGCTGGGTGTAGAGGGTGGTCCCATACACGACCGTGCGAACAATCGGGGCAAACCCACCCATATGGTGAGCTGGCAGGCAGTCGAGCCAGCGATCCGTCGGGGCTACTCCCAGCCGGTAGGCCGAGGCCTCTGCACTGGCTCGGAGATTCCGCCCGGTCAACCGCACCCCCTTGGCCGTCCCGGTCGTCCCCGAGGTGAAGAGGATGGCCGCCTCAGTCGTTGGGTCCCACGCCGGCGTAATGTCCCCCTCCTTCGCGGCGTCGGTCGCGATAGTCACGAGTCCCGATGGCCGGTCGGCCAGCGCCTCCGCGGTCGCCGTTGTCGCCGGATGATGACAGCACGCGACTGCGTCAGTGCGGTCAAGCCGCGTGCGGGCATCGGTCCCCGCTGGATCAAGCGGGACGACTACGCCACCGACCCTGAAGATAGCATGCACAGCCCGAACAAAGTCCGCCCCCGTCGGCGCCAGCAGCCCAACGCGATCACCGGGGGCAACACCACGTGCCTTGAGGACGGCCGCGAGATCGTCGACCGCCTGATCGAGGGCCGCGTAGGAACCCGACCGATCGGTGTCGGTGTCGACAAGTGCGGTACGATCCGGCGTTGCCCGCGCCCGTTGCGCGAGCGGATCAGGCTGGGGTGTATCGGTCATCGATCTGGGTGACGCCGTGTCCCGGTTGCTGGGGCACGGCAATCGCTCCGTCGGTGACGCGAGCGGGGTCAGGACCCTGGTCGGTGGCGAGTCGGTCGGCCGTCGCGAGCCCATGGGCCGTCATCGTTGGAAGGCTGGCGGCGATATGCACAGCACCGGTTCGGGCGACAACACCATCAATCGTTGTCGTGATCACCGGCGTACACCCGGCGTTGTGGGCCCGCATGGCGAGGGCTCGGGTTCGCATCGGTCCGCCGATTGCCATCGGCTTGAGGACAACCACGTCGGCGGCGTCGGCCGCGAGGATGGTCGACAGCGCGTGGTTACGACAGGACTCATCGAGGGCAACCCCGACGCGATCCGGCCCGCGAAGACGGGCGTGGCCCGTCAGATCGGCCGCCGGCAGCGGCTGTTCGATGTACTCAAGCGTTGACGGCTCAAGGGCGGCGTAGACCCGCTCGGCCTGCGCAAACGACCACGCGCCGTTGGCGTCACCACGGAGGCGCACGGCTGGATCAAGTGCCGCCCGAACCGCCCGGATGCGGCTGATCTCCTTGTCGATCGCCTCGCCGTCGAGCTTGAGTTTGACCGTCTGCATCCCGGCGGCGACCGCACTGTGTGCGCGCTCGACTGTTGTGTCGGTATCGCAAAGTCCGATCGTCGCGTTGACCGGAACCGTCTCGCGGTGGGTGCCACCGAGTGCGTGGTACAGCGGCTCTGCAGCCGCCTGAGCCCGTCGGTCGGCGATGGCGAGCGCCAGCCCGTGGCGGGCCGCTGGCGTCGCCTGCGGATCCAGTTCGTCCATGGCAGCTCTCGGCCCGTCGGCTGCAAGCCTATCCGCAGCCGTCTCAAGGGCCCGCCGGCAGGCCCGATCGGACTCCGTCCAGCCCGGCAGCGGTGCGGCGTCGCCGATACCGCCGTCGAGATACACGAGATACCCCGAACGGGCGTCGATCGTGCCGTCGGCGGTTCGCAACGGCGGATCCAATGTGAGGTTGTAAGGGACGATCTCCACGGCACTCACCCACCGATCAGTACCGCCACGGGAACCCCTCGAAGTCCGGATCGCGATCCTCCAAGAATGCGTCGCGGCCTTCCTCGGCCTCATCGGTCATGTACGCCAGTCGGGTGGCCTCGCCGGCGAAGACCTGCTGGCCGACCATGCCGTCCTCGGGGAGATTAAACGCGTACTTGAGCATCCGGATGGCCGTTGGCGACTTGTTCGTGATGCGGTCGGCCCACTCGAGGGCGCGTGTTTCGAGGTCCTCATGGGGCACAGCCGCGTTGACCATGCCCATCTCCTCGGCCTCGGTGGCGTCGTAGGTCTTCCCGAGGAAGAACACCTCGCGGGCCTTCTTCTGGCCGACCTGGCGGGCGAGATAGGCCGAGCCGTAGCCACCATCGAAGGAGGCGACATCGGGGTCGGTCTGGAGGAACTTCGCGTGCTCGTCGCTCGCAATGGTCAGATCACACACCACGTGCAACGAGTGTCCGCCCCCGACCGCCCAGCCCGGGACGACGGCGATCACCGGCTTGGGGAGGTGTCGGATCTGCCGTTGAACCTCAAGGATGTGCATCCGGCCGCTTTGCCCGCCATCGTCGTACTGGTAGCCGTCGGCGCCCCGGACGGACTGGTCGCCGCCGGCGGAAAATGCCCACCCCCCGTCCTCCGGCGAGGGGCCATTTCCTGTGAGCAACACGGCGCCGATGTCGGTCTGACGTTTGACGTGATCGAACGCCCGGGCAAGTTCGTCGACCGTCTCCGGGCGAAAGGCGTTGCGTACGGCCGGCCGATCGAACGCGATACGTGCCGCGCCGACGTCCGGTGCGCGGTGATAGGTGAGATCGGTAAAGTCGAACGCCGAGACGGGCTCCCACCGCTCGGGATCGAATAGCTCCGAGACCATACCTCACCTCCAGGCGGCGGCCGCAAAAGACCCTTTCTCGCGGCGCCCGCCGCCGCTAGTGTGTCGTCTCGACGGCCTCAAGCAGCGCGTCGTACGGCGGTTCATTCGTCGGGTCGTCGGCTACCCACCGGTAGGCGATGGTGCCCGCCTCATCGATGACGAACACGGCGCGGTTGGCGATGCCGTGGAGTCCGAGGTCGGCGATATCGATTTCGAGGTCGTACGCGCGGATCGCCTCACCGCTCATGTCGCTGATGAGATCGAACGTGATGTCCTGTTCGTCGGCGAAGGCAGCCTGGGAGAACGGCGAGTCGGCGCTCACCCCAAGAACCGTCGCTCCGGCGTCCCGGAACGCGTCGAGTCGACCCTGTAAGGCGACCATCTCGTTGGTACACGGCGGGGTGAAAGCACCCGGGAAGAAGGCGAGGACAACCGGTCCATCACCAAGGTGGGCTTCAAGATCAAACGGTTCGGGATCGCTTGCGCCAAGCGTCGCAGTGAATGCCGGTGCGGTGTCTCCGGTATCGAGCATTACCCGCCTTCAGGAAGCTGTCGACATAAGCCTGCGGGCGCTCATATTGTGATCGTTTCGCAAACGGTCGTCGCAAGGCGGTCGCGGAGCCGGTGGCTGGCCTCGCCATCGACCGGCACCTCGATGACATGGGTGCCCGCGGTGTCGATCGCCGTGGCGAGGGTCGTCTGGAGGCCCCCAAGGGATCGCACCCGCTCGAAGGCCAGCCCGTAGAGGTCGCCGGTCGGCGCGAAGTCCAGTCCGTGCGGTGTCTTGAACTGCTCGGTAAACGGCGGGTCAAACGCCTCGATCGGCAGCATATGGAAGATGCCCCCACCGTCGTTGTTCACGAGGACGATCGTCAGATTCAGCCCGAACCGGTCGTTCGCAAGGAGGCCGTTCATGTCGTGATAGAACGCCAGATCGCCGGTGAGCAACACCGTCGGGCCATCGGTCGCGCTGTCGAGACCGAAGGCCGTGCTGGTGATGCCGTCGATCCCGCTCGCCCCCCGGTTGCCAAAGACCGATACCGGTGTTGTCCGCGGACGGGCGAACCGGTCAAGATCGCGCACCGGCATACTGTTCGAGACCATCAGCGTCCCGCCAGTCGGCATCGTTTCGGCCACCGTCGCCGCAATCGCCCCCTCGAACAGTGGTTGATCGTCCAGCCCGAGGGCCTCCCAGTAGGTTGCCTCGACCGCCATGACCCGCTCGCGCCACGCGTCGGTCGCGGCGTCGGGATCAAGAGCGTTGGCGAGGCGGGTTGCAACCCGGGTCGGATCGGCGACAACGAGGTCACTCGCGGTGAACTCCGCCTCGGGCCACTCGCCGCCGGCGTCAACGATCACCTGTCGATCCGCCTGGTCGCGAAGGAACTTCCGGAGCGACTTTGAGGTCGGTGAGGCGCCAAACCGTAGGACGACATCGAGTGACGGCCACCCATCACACGTGAGGTACGCGTCGTAGCCACCGCAAATTGAGGTCGTCTCGTGTCCGAAGCGGTGCCCCGAAAGGGGGTCCGCGAAGACGGGAAAACCACTGGCGTCACTGAGCGCCGCTAGTGCGTCACGGCCCGGCGTCGGCTGGTTTGCCGGCCCGGTGACGATAATCCCGCGTTCGGCCGCCTCGATTGTCCCAACGAGGCGTTCGAGGCGGTCTCCATCGATCGTTGGCGTACCAGTAGTCGTCTCGACGAACGGTCCCTCGCGACCGGTCACGGCGAGGGGGGCCTGCTCCGCTAGATCGTCGGGTACGGCTCCCTCAACGGGCGTCGGGTCAAGTGGCTTGTGCGCTGGTACGTTGAGATGGACCGGTCCGGCCGGTGGGCCGCCGGCGGTTGCGACCGCGCGATCGATCGTCACCCGGAGCGACCGGAGTGTGCGTGCCTCGGCCGCCGGTTCGGGGAGCTGCCGGAACCACCGGACAGCATCGCCATAGAGATCCTGCTGATCGATGGTCTGGTTGGCGCCGCTATCGATGAGTTCCGGTGGTCGATCCGCCGTCAACACCATCAGTGGTACTCGCGAGTGAAACGCCTCGATGACCGCCGGGTGGAAGTTCGCGGCGGCGGTCCCGGAGGTGCACACCAGCGGCGTGGGCGTTCCTGTCGTCCGAGCCCGTCCTAACGCGAAGTATGCCGCCGAGCGCTCGTCGAGGTGGGTGTAGGTCTCGATACCGTCGTGCTCGGCGAGCGCGACCGTCAGCGGTGTCGACCGACTCCCGGGAGCGATTACCGCCGTATCGACACCGGCGGCGGCAAGTTCTGCGACGATCACCTCACCCCAGAGCGTACTGCGATTTGGCGCGGTCATTGGAGGACATCAAGCATGGGTTGGTACTTCAGCCCGATCTCGTCATATTCGGTCTCGGGGTCGCTCTCGGCGACGATTCCGGCACCAGCGAACAGGTGCGCCTGCCGACCGCGTGTCAGCATCGATCGAATCCCGACCGCGAAGTGCCCCCGCCCGGCGGCGTCAAACCAGCCAATCGGTCCGGCATACCACCCTCGATCGAAGTCCTCAATCCGCTCGATGAGCGTTCGGGCCGGATCAGTCGGATGGCCGCCGACCGCCGGCGTCGGGTGTAATGCCTCGACCAGTGAGAGCACGTGTACGTCTCCCGCGGGTGTTGCGGTGATCGGCGTCCGGCGATGCTCAAGCGTCTGGAGCTGTCGAAGGCCGGTTCCGGCGACCTCAATCGATGCGGCGTGAGGTTGGAGCCGATCTCGGATTGTCTCAAGGACGTAGCCGTGCTCGCGGTCTGTCTTCGGGTCGGCCTGCAGATCCGTATCGAGGCCGGCATCGGCGTTGCGGCTGGCCGACCCGGCGAGCGCCTCTGTCCGAATGGTCGGACCGTCGGTGGCGACCAGTTGCTCCGGCGAGGCGCCGATGAAGATGCCGGCGTCGGATGCTGGTTGCATCGCGAACCGGTAACATCGAGGATAGGCCTCTGATAGCTGTGCTAGTGCGCTCCCCGGGTCAAGCGGCGTCTTGAGGGTAGCCGCGAGGGCCTGTGCCAGGACGACCTTGTCGAGAGCCCCCGTGTCAAGCCGGTCGGTTACGTCGGTCACCGTCCGGCGCCAGTCCGACCGGGACCCGCGGCGGGTGGTCGTCGTGATGCCCGGCGAATCGAGAGGGGGCTCCGAGGCGGTCGTGGCGGTTTGTTTAAACTGCTCAAGACGCCGTTGGGCACTCGTCTCTTCCTCGTCGATGGCGACAAGCCGGATATTCTCGTCCCCTGCGACGGCGAGAACCTCCGGAAGGACGAACCAGGCTGACGGGAAGGCCTGCCAGTCCGGAGTCGTCGCGTCACTCGCACCGAAGCGGGCCCCGCCGAGCAGCGGGACCGGCGTGTCGATCCGATCGAAGACCGCGTCGGCCTGCTGGCGCACCTCTGCGAACCGGTCTGGCCCCGCCGCCTGTACTGCTGTGGCGGCACCGCCAGCGACGTAGGTCCGATCCGCCCCGAACCAGGCGATCCGTGGGGCCGAAAGCGCATCGAACACACCGGTGAGTGACACCGAATCGACGGTTGTCTCTACGGTCGCCATCGACGTCACAGGCGCCTCCTCACACACGCGACTCACACCTGTAGCTAGTGATAATCTCCGTTAAACGCTCCTTTTCCGGCAGGCCGAAAGACACGCCGAGAGAACTCTACAGCTCGATGTCCTCGTCGACGTCGGCGGACGCCTCCTGCTCGGCGGTAACCTCCGACGGCGGCGCTTCAAGCGTCAGCTTCTGCATCTCGACGCGGCGTAGCGGATAAACGGTCTTGGCGTCACTGTAGATGGCACTCGAAAGCCGGCCATTGACGATTGAGTCTGCCAGATCAGCGTAGGAGTGCTCTTGAATGGTCTCTCGCACGCGGTCGATCATGATGCGGCGGATGGCCTGCTCCTGGCTGCTGTCGGCTTTCTTGGTCGTGAACGCGACGGGCTGGACCTGCACGCGGTAGTCATCGGCCGTCAGGTCAGTCACGTAAGCCTCGACCTTCGAAGCCCCGCGGCGGACCAGCGAGCGCAGATAATCCCGCGTGAGTTCGTGCTTGACGAACTGGGTGTAGGCGCTGTCGCTGCCGACATCAGTGATGCGGAAGGTCAGCTTGGTGTTGTTTTCGCCGGCCTCCTCGGTGAGTTCACCAAGGGTGGTCTCGACGCGTCGGTCGATGAGCTGTTCTGGTTCCTCCGCAGGGGTCTCGCCGATTTCGGCACGGTCGAATCCCTCGGGGGCATACACGGTGTACCACCGCTTGTCCTGTCGTTGTCGTGAAACGGATCGTTCGCTCATTGGTCTGTGGTTGCTGTCGTATCGGATGACGGTGTCGGTTCGCTAGCGGTACGATCAGATTGCTGGCGGGCGATGCGTGCGACGTCGGCTGCGACCGCGAGGTTCACCACGTAGTCATCAACCGTCGCCTCAAGACTGGCCGTCCGATCGCGACGGATCGTCGTCACCACCTGACCGTCGGCGACGGTCGTCTCGACGTCATCGGTGTTGTCCGGCGCGATTGCGGCGGCGATCGTCTCGGGATCGGCTACGGTCGAGGTAATCGTTGCGCGTGCGTCGCTCATAGTTCCTCCCGGGCGGTTGTGACGAGGGTTCGGTCCGCGGCGGTGCCGTCGTGGTCGATCACGCCGTAGTGCTGGGTACCGTCGCTGCTGCCGGAGACGGTCTCGGCGATTGCTGTCGTCACCGCCCGGAGATCAGCCTCCGGATCGCCAACGAGGGCGGCTCGCTCCTCGCCGAGTACGAGTGTAACGGGCTCGGGCGAGACGCTCCGATGAAGCACCCGAGCAACGGTGAGAACGCGGTGATCAGGGACACATGCGGCGTACAGGCCACCGTAGCGTTCGGTATCGGCGGCCTCAATAGCCGCGTGTGCCGCCTCGGCGTGCTGTCGCCAGCTTGTCCGGGCGCTGTCGACGGCGTCGCCGCCAAGGGCGATAGCGACGGCCGTTCCGGGGTGCTCGCGTGCGACGGCGTCGAGTACCTCCGCGTATCCTTCGACCGTCGGAAACGGACCGGAGAGGACGGTCGGACGGACAAGTGTGTCGATGGTCTCGGCGGCCCGTTGTGGCGTTGGGGTGTTCGTCCCGAGGACGGCGACAAGCGACGCCACGCGGCGGTGGGAATCCGGATCGAGACGCGTCGGATCGTCGGCTGCATCGACGCGCTCAAGATGTGAAGCGACAGCGTCCGGATCCCCGGAAAACCCCGCGTGGAGCCAGAGTGTGAACGCGAGGCCGGCGGTGAGGTCCGCGACCGGCAGGCCGACGCCTGGTCGCCGGGTGAGTCCCTCAGCGATCTCCCGAAGTGTATCGTCATCCGGGGGTGTGCCGGCCGCGGTGAGCCCGGCGAGCGCGAGTGCCGACGGGGGGTCCCCACCGGCTGCCTGGACGATCTCGACGGCTGTACGCGTCGCCGTCGGTCCGGCGATGGTGACGTCGGCCCGATCAACTGGGCCGATTGCGACGGTCGTCGCGTCAGGGTCGCCCTCGCTGACCCGGCGGGCGCGTTGGGCTCGCGAGGCTGTCGGCGCGACCTGAAAGGGGATTCCGGCGGCGGTAAGCATCCGGGCGAGCACCCCGGCGGCGGCGATCGCGTCGCCGTCGCGACGGGTGAGAATACGCACAAACGTGGCCTCGCGGAGGGCTGTCGCTGCCTCCGTCGGAGCTGGCGTCGCACCCGTGGCTCGCCCGGCTGTGGCCATCGCGACTTACTCGAGAAGCTGTGTTGCGGTGTCGTAGCTGTAGGTGAAGTCCTCGTCGAGTTCGTCACCGCGGTAGTAATCGACGAGGCGACGGACCTTTGACTCGGTGTTCTGGAGCGCCCGACGGTTGCGGTGGTCCTGCGGGTGCTCGTTGACGTGCTCGCGCAGACGGACAGCCTGCTCCATGAGATTCCGCAGGTCCTCCGGCAGATCCGGGGCGGTGTCATGCTCTTCGAGGATCTCGGTGACCTTCTTGCCTGTCGCCGCCTTGATGTCGGGGATCGGCGTCCCGGTGACTCCCTCGTCGCGCAGCTTGAGGCCGATCTCGCTGGGCGAGTGGCCCTGCTCAGCGAGCTCAACAACGCGGTCTTCGATGCGTTCTGGATCGACGTCACTCCACTCCGGTGGGTCGTCTGCCGCCGGCGCGTCCGAGCTGGACGAGCCACGGCGGCGTGCATGCATTCGTGCCATAGTTGAGGATAGGAACCGCACAACCGTTGCTCGTGAGCGGTGTGACTCTCACACCGCGGTGCACTACCGCAATCCCAAGCCCGTTCCGGGCGCGTCAGAGTTGCGGTCGTGCCGTTCCCGACCGGAATAACGCCAGAGGCGGTCAAAAGGATTTCGTCACAGCGGAATATCCCAGAACCCGTATTGGCGGTCCCGGTCGGCCTCAAGATCAAGCTCACCCTCAAGCAGTTCCGCGACGGCGGCCTCCTGATCGGTATCGCGGGTCCCCTCGCCCTGTGGAACGAACGGGTACCACTGCCCGCGCTTGAAGTTATACACGAGGTAGACCTGCCGGTCGGCCTCGAAGGCGAAGGCCGCCGAGAGCAGGTACTGCCCGAAGCCGGCCTCGATTAGCGTATCAGTAAGCCCGTAGACCGCGGTGACCAGCGCCTCGAAGTCGTCGTCCGTGGCGAGCACCCAGGTGTAGCCGAAGTCATCCTCGTAGAGCCGATCGCGGTGGACGGCCTCCGCCGAGGCGACATCCAGAAAGTCGACCAGATCGGCCTCGACCTCGCGAAAGGCCGCTGCATCGACCGTTCCGAAGCACAGCCCGGCGTGACCGGTGGTATCGTAGCCATTGGCCCCTAGCGTGAGGTAGCCGGTGCTGATGTCAAAGAGATCCTCGGGGTCGGCGTCGGCGAGGACGCGGTCGCCGAAGACGATGCGGGCCAGCCGGCGGACACGTCCGAACATCTGATCATCCTACTGGAATCGGCGGTTTGGGCGTTTCGAACCCTGCCGCCAATCGGGGGTAACACCTATGCGGATGCATCGGCAACTGAACATGTATGTCCGAGACCATCGAGTTCGCCGACGACCTGATTGACCGGATCGACGGCCACCGCGAGGAGGGTCAGACCCGCGAGGAGTTCGTCGAGGAGCTGCTCAACATTTACGAGAGCAGCCGCTTCGTCCAGGAGGGTTACTCCGAGTAGCGACGGTCGGTCAGTGTCCGAAGCAGGGCGTCAAGTGTCTGGACTGTCGGCACGGCCACATCGTGGGCCGCCGCGCGACGACAGACCGCTCCGGTGATCGCCTCGCGCTCAAGACGCCGGCCAGCCCGACGGTCCTGGCACATCGAAGAGACGTTATCGGCGGTCGTCTCGACGGTCTCGAACAGCGCCATCTCAGCCCGCTTGCCGCCGAGCGAGACGTCACACGCCTGGGCCACCCGGGCCGTTTCGCGGGCGGCGCGAGCGGCGACCGCCCGGAGCGGGGACGCCTTGATCGCCCCGTTGGGAACATCACAGATGGCCGTGAGGGGATTGATCCCGACGTTGACGGCGAGTTTCTCCCAGCGGTGGCGCGGGAACGCGTCAGTCCCCGTCACGGACAGTCCCGCGGTCTCACAGGCGGTAACGACCCGACCGACTGCCGGGCTCGTGCCGCCGTCGGAACAACCAACGACGAGCTGGCCGTCGCCGGCTGCATGGACCGTTCCTGGTGCACCCCGGGTCGCGCCGTAGGTACAGGTTCCTCCGAGGACTGTCGCCGCAGGCAGTACCTCGGCGAGCGTGCGCTCGTTACCGAGGCCATTTTGAACCGACCAGACGATATCGACTGCGCCAGTAGCGAGTTGGTTCGCCGCCGTCTCCGTGTCAAAGGCCTTGACCGCGACGATAGCGAGATCGGCCTGATGATCCTCGCTGTCGGTCGTCGCCGTTGGCGTGACACGCAGCGGCTGGTCACCGACGATGTTGAGGCCGTCTTCGGTGATCGCCTGCATGTGTGGATTGCGGCCCACCAGGGTAACGTCGTGTGCGCTGGCTAGACGCCCGCCAAGCAGGCTGCCAAGCGCGCCAGCGCCAAAGACGAGGATATCCACACACGGGGATTGTCGGAGCGGCAGTATAAACGGTCGTTCAGTCGCCGAGACTTTCGCGATAGCCGCGGCTGATCTGCTTCCACCGGTTTGACCGAACTCGCGAGAGATTCAGTGCCGCGGGCACCATCGTTTCAAGAACCATCGCGACGAGCAGTGCCTGTGCTCCAAAGGCGGTCACCATTCCTGCGGCAGCGACGGTCAGTCCGAAGCCATACCGGCCGACTAGCGAACTGACGAAGGGAAAGCGCGTGTCGCCGGCTCCACGGAGCGTCCCGGTGGCCGAGCCGTCAAGACCAAGGAAAATGACGCTCGCCGCGGCGGCGACAACGAAGACCGATGTCTGGGCAATCGCCTCGGGGGTATCGACAAACAGGCTCGCAATCGGCCGCGAGAGCAACGCAACGCCGGCGGCGACAATCACGTAGACGGTCGCCGAGAGCCGGATGATCGCCCAGCCGTAGGCCTCGGCGTCAGCCTCGTCTCCGGCCCCCAAACGCTGGCCGACAAACGTGCTCGACGCGATCGAAAAGCCCCACGAGAAGCTGTCGACCAGCGCGCGGACCCGTCGGCCGACCTCGTAGGCAGCGACAACGACCGAGCCGAAGCTGGTGGCAATCGCCAGCAGGGGGAACGCGACGATTGACTCGGCACTTCGGCGGGCGACCAGCGGCGCTGACACGGTGAACAACTCACGGAGGAGACGTCGATCCGGCAGCCCGGCGGCACGCTTGATCGCGACCGGACACGCGCCCCGACCGAAGTACGACCGCCCAGCGAGTCCCCACGCGAACACCAGGCTAACGATTGCGACGGAGGCGGCCGTGCCGATGGCGGCGCCGGCGACTCCAAGACCGGCGCCGAAGATCAACGCCGCTGAGAGCACGACATTGGCGAGGGCGCCGGTCGCACGGATGGCCATCGGCGTGAGTGTATTGCCCACCCCAGCGTAGGTCCGCGAGGCGATGAGGTTCCAGAACTCAAAAAGCAGCCCTGGAGCGACCAACAGCAGGTAGGTCCGGCCGTAGCCCTGAATGGTCTCGGTGGGACCAAACAGCCCGATCAACGGCCCAGCAAAGAACACGTACGCAAGGACCACCGGCAGGCCGGCCACCGTTGCAAACAGCAGGCCGGCGACGAGCACGCTTCTGGCACGGGGGATGTTCTCGGCCCCGTAGGCCTGCGAGATAAGCGTGACCACACCCCCGGCAAGACCGATCCCCGCGAACTTGGCGAGTTGCCAGTAGGCGTTCGCGAAGGCAAGCCCGGCGACCGCCGGCGTGCCGACGGCGATCCCCACCATGGCGAGGTCGACCGTGCTCTTTGACATGATCGCGAACCCGGTGATGATCCGGGGCCACGCGAGGTCGACCGTCGATCGGAAGCGCCGCCGATCGATAATTCCGACGCGCTCAAGGATACCAGCGATCGCCGAACCGGCCATATCCTATCGTATGGCCGGACGGGTTAGGTCCTGTCGACCTCCGGCGATCAGAATTCGTCCCAGGAACTCGACCAGGTGCTGGCCTGGCGCTCGGCGTCGTGCCGGAGGATCGTGCCGAGATCCCGCAGCGAGACAAAGCGGTTCTTTCGCGTTTCGTCCTCGGCGATCCACCAGACGGCCGTCTGGCAGTCGAGTGTCTTGCGATCAACAATCTCCCGCTCGCGGAGGGCTTCAAGCCGGGCACGAACCGTCGTCTCGGAGGCCTCAAGTCCGTCGGCGAGCTCCGCCGCGGTCGCGACCGGGTCGGGGTGGTCCCGGAGATGCTCCAACAGCGCCGCGTCATCGACCGTCGTGGAGTGACCGGGCGTATCGGACATATCGTTCACATTCGTATACTTGCCACTGGAATCCCCTAATGATTGGGGTTCAATTCTTTGTTAACGACCACGATCATTATCGACCACGGACTTTTTTGATCCCGGCACTCGAATCTGTCAGTCGTGATCTCAGTATCCGAGTCCATCGTGATCGACGCGGATCGCGAGCGGGTCTTCGAGTACCTCGATGATCCGACCAACCACCGCGAGATTACGCCGAGCCTGGTGCGCGTCGAGAACATCACGCCACTTGAGAACGGCGGCAAAGAGCTTGAACACACCTACAAACTCGGTGGCGTCGAACTTGAGGGAACGCTCCATCAGACGGTTCACGACCCGCCATCGCGGATGACCTTCGACATGGAGGGCCGACTTGAGGGTGAGATCGACATCACCCTCGAAGAGCACGACAGCGGCACGGTCGTGACCTACAGTGCGGGATACGATCTCCCGGGGGCTGTTCTTGAGCGACTGGCCGACCCGTTTGTCCGTCGGTATAACGAACGTGAGCTCACCACGACCCTCGAAAACCTCCAGACCCGTCTTGAGACCCGGTAGCCCGGCTGCGCGAATCCGGGCGTTTTTATTGGTCCCCGAGTAGCGACGCCCAATGGCGAACGCCAGCGACTCGGGATCGTCGTCGCGCGGGGAGTCGGACGACATCGTCTACGGGATCGACGAACAGCCGCCACCGGGGCAGTCGATGATGCTGGGCGTCCAGCATTACCTGACCATGGTGGGTGCGAACATCGCCGTACCGCTGATTCTCGCCGGGGCAATGGGCATGCCCTCGGACATCGCCGCCCGGTTTGTCGGGACGTTCTTCGTGGTCTCGGGAATTGCGACGCTCGCCCAGACGACGCTCGGCAACCAGTATCCGATCGTTCAGGGGGCGCCGTTTTCGATGTTGGCTCCCGCGCTGGCGGTCGTTGGCGTGGTCACCGCGAGTGACGCCGCCGGGTGGCAGACGGCGCTGGTCCAACTCCAGGGGGCGATCATCGTCGCCGGCGCGGCCGAGGTGGCGATCGGCTACTTCGGCGTGATCGGCCGGCTGAAGGCCTATCTCTCCCCGGTGGTCATCGCTCCGACCATCGCGCTGATCGGGCTGTCGCTGTTCAATGCCCCACAGATCACTGCCGCAAATCAGTCATGGCCGTTGTTGGGACTGACCGTTGGGCTCATTCTGTTGTTTTCGCAGTATCTTGATGTCAAACACCGGGCATTCCGGCTGTACCCGATCGTCTTGGCGCTGGCGACCGCGTGGATCGTCGCCGCGGCCCTCTCGGTGGCTGGGGTGTTTGGGAGTTCGCACCCGGGATACGTTGATCTCGGCCAGGTGGCGACGACTCAGGCGCTGTTCCCCATCTATCCGCTCCAGTGGGGCACGCCCCAGTTCTCGCTTCCGTTCATCATCGGGATGTTCGCCGGCGTGCTCGCGGCGATCGCCGAGAGCGTCGGTGACTACTACGCGGTCGCGAGTCTGACCGGGACGGGCGCGCCAAGCAAGCGGCGGATCAACCACGGCATCGGCATGGAGGGCCTGATGAACGTCTTCTCAGGGCTTATGGGCACCAGTGGCTCGACCTCGTATTCGGAGAATATCGGTGCGATCGGGCTGACGGGCGTCGCCTCGCGGTACGTCGTGCAGGTGGGGGCGCTTGTGATGATCGTGGTCGGGTTCGTTGGATACTTCGGCCAGCTTATCGTCACGATCCCCGACCCAATTGTCGGGGGCCTGTTCATCGCAATGTTCGGCCAGATTGTCGCCGTCGGACTCTCGACACTCCAGCACGTCGATCTGGGCTCCCGCCGGAACGTCTTCATCGTCGGCTTTGCGCTGTTCGTTGGACTGGCCATCCCAAACTACATGGCCAACTTCGCCGGCCCAGTGGCCTTCCGCGAGGCGGTTGGGTTCACCGCGGCGTCGACGAGCCTCCCGGCAGCCATCGTCCCCGCGTTGCAGATCCTGCTCGATACGGTCTTCATCGTCGGATCAACCGGCATGGCTATCGGTGGGCTGACGGCGCTGTTCCTCGATAACACCATTACAGGGACGCGCGAGGAACGCGGACTCAAGCGCTGGGAGGAACTTGCCGAGTCAGCTGCCGACTTCGATCCCTGGTGGACCCGCTGGCTGAGCTCGAACTGAGCGGGCGCGACCGCCCTTGTTTAATACCCTCGCTGTCTCACAGCCGTACATGTCCACGGAGTCGCTTGCTGACCGCTATGAGGTGATCGATCACGCTCTTGCATTGCACACGCTTACCGATCTCCGCGATGTCACCACCGACCAGGTCGCCTTCCGGAAGGGTCTGGTCAAACTTGGCCGAATCTGCGGGTATGAGATTATCGACCGTCGGATCGGTGCCGAGCCGGCGTCTGTTCAGACGCCGCTGGCAGAGACGACCGGCGCGCGGGTGAAGGACCTCGATAACGTCGTGATCATCAACATCCTCCGGGCGGCGACGCCGTTCGTCGAGGGGCTGCTCAAGGCCTTCCCCCGGGCGCGACAGGGCGTTATCTCGGCCTCTCGCGAGGAGGGCGCACGCAACGCCGATGGCACCTTCCCGATCAGCGTCGACTACGAGAAGCTCCCACAGATTGATGATGACGATATCGTCATCGTCGCGGATCCGATGCTCGCGACGGGCTCAACCATGGTGGCGGTGCTCCAGCGGCTTGAGGCGGTCACCGAGGGATCACCGACGACGATCGTCCTCTCAGCGGTGAGCGCCCCCGAGGGTATCAAGCGGGTGACCGACCATTTCGACGTGGATGTCCTGACGGTCGCCGTGGACGACCATCTTAACGAGGAAGGATACATTGTGCCCGGGCTCGGCGACGCCGGCGACCGGGCCTTCCGGACGAACTAGGCGCGTTTGAATCCCAGCGCGGCGCCAGCGGCGAAACTACCGCCGAGAACCGAGATCCCCGCCAACGTATCAAAGAGGTTCATCCCGACGGACTGGCCGGTCTGGGCGGCGGTGTTGACCCGGCCGGTGAGTGCGGCCCAGTCGACGGCGATGATGTTGGTGCGTTCGAGATAGGCCAGAAACGCCAGTTGTGCACCGACGAGAATGGCCATGAGCTTCATGACCTTCTTCGCGGCGTAGCCGACGATGACCCCCAGTCCGCCAGCGGCTCCGACGTTGATGCCAAGAGTCGCTGGCGCGGTCACCTCTACCATGTGTGCGGGTACGCCCATCCGGCATATACCCGTGACGCTTCGGGGGTGG
>Ga0207714_1000329_pt1 | contig 33017 bp, 36 predicted proteins | sample PonA232FremontCA_2_FD_187270 | JGI IMG/M metagenome (GOLD analysis project Ga0207714, IMG submission 187270) | Marine sediment microbial community from Fremont, CA, USA - Pond A23 Sediment 2 (SPAdes) | ecosystem: Environmental > Aquatic > Marine > Unclassified | place: USA: Fremont, California...
CCGAACGGAAGTGCTCGAGCCCTGAGGCGACGGCACGATCGATTTCGGCCTGACCGCCGCGCGCGACACGGGCGACGAGCGCCCCCGTCGCCGGATTGAAGTCATCGAAGGTCGCGCCGTCGGCCGAATCCACGAACGCGCCATCGATGAAATGCCGGCCTTCGGGGTTCAGCGCCTCAGCACGGGCGTGCCAGTCTTTTGCGCTCAGGGAGCGTGCGTTATTGAGCCTCATGGACCAATTCACCCAATTATAGCGCCAGAACTAGATGGACTACGGGATAGTCGACATGGGATCAGTAACCAATCGACTATTGCATAGCTGGAATTTCTATTGATTCTAATTTTTGTCGGCCTCTGAAACCCTATTTTGTTTGCGTGTCGATATCCTTACCGAACGAGCCTTGAGATTCTTCTACAAAACAATCGTTAAAAAAACCATCAAACGAGTTTCGCGATATACGAAAGTTGCGCGTTAACCAAAATCGCCTTATTTTTGACTTATTCCGAATACAGGCGAATGTTTTGCATAATTCGCAGTGACGCTTTCGTGTATCTTACAGGGATTTTTCAGGCCAATCGGTGGCAACTTTGTAAGCGCCGACAACTCCCTTCTCCTTTCAACTGGTCAGAAAATTTAATACTTGTCGCAGTGCTCACTGGGGGCACCTATACCCCGAAACGGACTTGCGCACTTTTAAGAAGGTATTGAGACTCACCCATCAAAAACTCGTAACGACCCGTTCGAATTGAGGAAACGCGGGATCGACCGAACGGTTCGCTTGTTCGGCTACTGGATCGGCAACATTCGAACGCGGTTTCCCCTGGCCAAAATCCGGCGGTGTATTGCCTCGCATATACAGTCTCTGCTCGATGGCGCCAAGGCACTCGCCCGGGCGTTCACCCCGATCGTCCACCCCCAACGGTGAACCGAGGCAGGTCTCACAATTCAACACCGGGGGCGTCAGGCTGAGTGTTCGAATTGGAGACTTGCCCCCATTAGCTGTTGGCGAAATTCAGGCTGCAATCGGTAAGACTGGCAAGAAATCTTGACTATCGGCTGCACGAAATCGGCACGATCAGTAACATTGTAGAATCGCATCAGGACAAGCTTCTGGAGACCTGGCACAGGCTTCGAAATCCGATCTGGCCAACTGGCAGATCTCGGGTGGGGGCTCCGGAATTCACTGGCCGGATCTCGACGAGGATTTGAGCACCGAAAGCCTGTTTCGCGGCGCGCCCGCGCCTGGTGCCCCGTCGCGAAAAGCAGGGCAAGCAACGCGCTACACCGGGCGAGTTCGATAAACGGTCCCGGGTATACCGCCGGAAACGCGAGATGTTGCTCCACTATCAGCTGATCATCTACTGGAGTGACGACGACCAGGCCTTCCTGGTCGAGGTCCCCGAGCTGCCCGGCTGCATGGCCGATGGCGAGACGTATGAGGCCGCCGTCGCGAACGGACACTCAGAGAATCGTGATTCGTTGCACCTCTACCCGCCCCGGCTCGGTATACGTATCGATCACGGCCTCGCGCTCTGCCCTTGAGGTGAGGGCCTCGCGATGGCCGGCAAGATCGAGGTCTGCCTGGTTATCCAGGCCCTCCGGATGGAGGGAAGCCAGCAATCGGAGCCGGGTGTTCGAGGTTCCTGCATGGGGCACGCAGACGTAGAGGCCTCCGACATCCCGGCCATCGAAGCATCTGGCGAACAGGGTCGTATACGGCAACTCGCGACGGAGAGCGCGGCCGCCCTCCCCCAGTTCGACCTGTACTTCGTGCCGGTAGAGCGTGGCGGGGCCGTCCGCGACACGAAGGCGTAGCCTGTAGGTGCCAGGACGTCCTCCGCTGGTGGTCGCCCGCCAGCGGAGGCCATCGTCCTGTGCGCTCACGGCAAAACGCTCGATACGTTGCCGGTCCGCGATCAGTGTTTCAAGAAGTACCTGGCGCTGCTGAGACGCGGCGCGCCGCTCGCGTGCCTGCTCCTCGTCCAGCCAGAGCGCACCCGTGAGCAGGAGCGCGAGCACGGGCAGGACGACCACGGCGATACGACAGAGCAGCTGGCTTGCCGGATGTCCACGATAGGCTCCCAGCGCCACCCGGAACAGTAGCCCGGCCGCGATCACACACAGGGCCCCGATCTGCAGGATCGGCAGGTACCAGAACCGGCCCGAGCGGTCGGCCGCCTCGGCGGACCCCATGAACTCGGCAACGTACGCCCCGATGGCTGCGACACCGACCACCATCAGCAGCGCGGCCATGCAGGCGGTAAGCAGAGGGACCAGGCGAGCTCGACGTTCCATTATTCACCCACTGCGATATCCGGGATCCGGTATCCGGAATCACAGTCACGATTCATCGAACGCCGGTCTGGGCTGCGCCCGGGCCTCCGGCGACCGAGGCGAACGGGGTGTCCGCGAACCGCTCATTTGCCTTTGTGTATAAACAACCCCCAGATAATCAAAGCGATTCCAAGCAGAATGAATATCGAATTCACGAAAACGAACTCGAACGGATCGTTTTCAAGGGTCCATACCGTGTCGCGCGAGGCAGATGGGACCCACTCGCTGCGCTCTCTCCCGAGCATCGTTCCACTGACAAAGTTGCCGACCGCGCCGAGTATCACCCCGATACCGAACAATGGGTCGGTCAGCATTCGAATCCTGGATCGGTTCTCTTTTTTGGTGAGGAAATATATGCCCATCGAGCCCATGATCACGATGAAGGCGACGATCTTCATTGGTTCTATCTCCCTTTTCTCTCGATCAGCCGGTTGAATCGAGATCATACCGAGTCGGCGGCGTCGCCTCCAACGAGGGACCGTGGGTCAGGTCTGCTCGTGCAGGAATACATGGCGTCGGATCCGGGTTACGGGGCGGGAACGGTCGGCCGATCTCTACGGATGGAGTTCGACATACCGCCCCCTGAAACCCTCTCCACATTCCGGAAAGCGGGCGAAGGCCATCCATGGCCAAGGGCATTCAGGGCTTCACGATTTCCGAGTACTCGCCCTTTGTCCGGAGCGTGAAAGTGACCGCGTCATCGGTCCGGTTGCGCCAGAACCAACCGTGTTTTCCGGTGAATTCCGCGACCAGCTCTCCTTGCTGGCCGGGCACTCCGCGACCCCGCTCGTACGTGGTGCTCTGCCCGCTGCCGCTCCCGTGCATATCGTGGTTCAGTTCCGCGCCATTGGACGTCCATTCGAACTCGGCCGCATCACCCTCCTCCATGGCCAGTTTGATCTCGACGCCTTCGTCTGGCGCGAGGGTGTGACTGGTCTTATCGCGCCAACCGCTGGACGCCTCATCCCCGGCGTTAGCGGAGTCGGGCTCCGCAGAGCCCTGCGCATTTCCTTCCGCCGAATCGGTTTTCGCCGGGTCCGTTTCTCCCCCGGGCGATGCATCGAGTGCCCTCGCGATCGCCGCGACCTGGGTCTCGATTCCGTCGAGTCGGCTTGCGACGTCGGAATCGGTGGCGGCTGCCGCCTCTTCCTCGGCCGCCTCGTCGTAGAGCTGCTGCTTGATTTCGCCCATCTCCGTAAGACCCAGCCAACTCCCGACGCCGGTCGGATCCAGCCCGTACTCGGCGGGCAGCCAGGCGAAGACAAGGATCGCACCTGCGGCTGCCGCGGCGCCGACGGTCGCGCGTATCAGGCCACCCGGTGTCGCGCTGACACCGTCGATGTGCGCTTCCCCGCCCTTGCGTCGGCCATGGTGGACGGTGGACGAAGGAGCGGCCTGCGTTGATTCGTTACTCTCGGACATGATCGGTCTCCGTGATTCAGGCGACGAAATAGCCGGTGATCTGCAAGCCCATGAGGGCGAATCCGGCGGTCATCATCAGGACATTGGCGGCGTAGGCCTGGCGGGCAAACGAGGGCGTTTCGCGCCAGCGGGTCATGATGACGAGGATCGCCGCGAGCGCGAGGAGCTGCCCGACTTCGACACCCACGTTGAACGCGAGCAGGTTGGGCAACAGGCCATCCGCGGCGATGTCGTACTCGGTGATCTTCGAAGCCAGGCCGAAGCCGTGGAGGAAGCCGAAAATCAGCGTGGCCGCTTTGGTCGAGGGCTGGACGCCGAACCAGAGCTGGAACGCACCCAGATTGTCGAGGGCCTTGTAGGCCACCGAAAATCCGATAATGGCGTCGATGAGATAGCTGTTGATGCCGAAGTCGAACCACACACCGGCGAGCATCGTTGTGGAGTGGCCGATGGCGAACAGCGACACGTAGATGCCGATCTGCTTCATTCCGTAGAGGAAGAAGATGACACCGAGCAGGAACAGGATGTGATCGTATCCGGTCACCATGTGCTTGCCACCGAGATACAGGAACGGGATGAGGTTCACCCCGGTGATTTCCCGGATATAGCCCTTGTCGCCGAGCGTTACGGCGTGGGCGAGAACGGCCTCGCCCCACAGCAGGGCGACAGCGGCAAGGACAACGGCCGGGACGGATACGCGCGGCATCCGTGCGCGCCCGCCGGGCGCGACTGACAACCGAATCATTGATCGGATCCTCGAGTCTGAACGAGTTGTTCGATCGCGCCGCTGGGACGCGATCGCCGCAAACCGCGTTCAGCCGAGGCGTGGTGGTCGGCGCGGGCCGTCGAAGATCACGCTCTCGGGATCGAGCGGGCCCAGGCCGCGGAGCGGACTGACGGTCGGAAAGATATCGGGCGGAAGAAGCGCGACGATTGCGCTCACCTGATGTTCGTGATCACTCGCGTCATGGTCGGTATGACCCTCATGCACACGATGGCCGGCGTGCGCGGAATGATCGACAGCGGCGACACTCGCATGCCCTGCGCCCGCGGAGGAGTGGGTTACGCCGACAATAAACTGGGCAAGAGGGAGTGACACAAGGGCGATCACGGCCATGGTGTGGCCACCCGGGCCCAGACGCTTGCGCATGATGACTCAGCCTACCCTGTCGCCCACGATGAGAATCGTTCCCGCTTGGGAGCGGGAATTCTTGTACGCGAATCACGGCGCGACACGCAAGCGATTTCCGCCCGGCCGGCCGTTCCCCACCGGCAGATGGCAGCCTCCGCTTGCTCAGGAACCGGACGACAGGTAGGTTCGCGTGGCGCGCGCCACCGCAACCGAACCCGGGTCTTCTCCGCTGATGCTGACCGCACCATTACGCGACCGGCGTTACCGCCACCTGTTCTGCGCACAGGTGACGGCCCTTGTGGGCACCGGGCTCACGACCATCGCACTGGCCCTGCTCGCGAGCGAGCTGGCGGGCGGGCGCGCCGGGCAGGTGCTGGGAACCGCGCTTGCGATCAAGATGGTCGCCTACGTCGGTATCGCTCCGGTCGTGGGCGCGTACGCCGCGCGGTTGCCGCGGCGGGCGCTGCTGGTGACGCTCGATCTGCTGCGCGCCTCGGTTGTGCTTCTGCTGCCGTTTGTGACCGAGGTCTGGCAGATCTACGTGCTGATCTTCCTCCTGAACGCCTGTTCGGCCGGGTTCACGCCGGTGTTCCAGGCCACCATCCCGGACATCATCGAGGATGAGCGGCAGTACACGCGGGCGCTGTCGCTGTCGCGGCTGGCCTATGATCTCGAGAACCTGCTCAGCCCGACCACTGCGGCCCTGCTGCTGGCGGTGCTGACCTTCGACGTGCTGTTCGTGCTCAACGGCCTGGCTTTCCTCGCATCGGCCGCGCTGGTGGTTTCGGTACGGCTGCCCGGGGCACGCCCCGGAGAGGCGGTACAGGGGGTATGGCGGAAGGTCAGCTATGGCAGTCGCCTGTACCTGCAGACACCGCGCCTGCGCGGCCTGATGGGGCTGAACATGGCGGTGGCGGCGGCCGGCGCCATGCAGATCGTCAACACGGTGGTATACGTGCGCACGCAACTGGGCATGGGCGAGAGCGCCGTCGCGATCGCCTTCGCCGCGGCCGGCGGCGGCTCGATGCTGGTCGCCCTCGGGTTGCCGCGCGTGCTGGACCGGATGGCGCAACGCCCACCGATGCTCTTCGGTGGGCTGCTGATGGCCGCGAGTCTGTTCCCGGGCATGCTTGAGCCGGGCTATGGCGCGCTGCTCGCGATGTGGTTCCTGCTGGGCGCCGGCTCATCACTCGTGCTGACGCCGGCGGGCCGTCTGCTGCGGCAATCCGCACGCGAGGCGGACCGCCCCGCCCTGTTCGCCGCGCAGTTCTCGCTCTCCCACGCCTGCTGGCTGATCGCCTATCCCCTGGCCGGCTGGCTCGGTGCCGAGGTCGGGCTCGCGGAGAGTTTTACGGTGCTGGGCATCACCGCGCTGGTGTCCACGATCATCGCGGCGGTGGTGTGGCCCCGGGAGGAACCGGTCGTGACCGAACCTGGCGAGGGCGATTGAGCCCCGGAAACGGGCGAACGGCACCAAGTCTCACAATCCAGTACGTGGGCGTTGGCCTGAATGCTGGATTGTCAGACCGGCCCCGCCGCGATCGTGCCCCCCGCGATCGCAAACTGCGATCTCACACCTGTTTATTGGTGTACCCGGGTCAGGGAAACCCTGATTAAAAAGAGCCTGCCGATTGAAGAATGATGTGGATCGGGCTTATAGAGCCTGTGTAAGCCCGACCTGCAGGACTCGCTATAAACAGGCGTTTCTCAGTAAGACTCGTCGCGTGGCTTGCGTTGCCCCCGAATTGCGAACAACTGGCCGAAGCGTCGGCGTCCGCGCCGTCGCGCCTCTCTGCGAAGGTCGATCTCGGCGTCGCCTTCGTCCACGATCTGCCGGCCGAGCACGGCCTCCATGAGATCCTCCAGAGTGAGAATCCCTTGCGTGCTGCCGTATTCGTCGACCACAAGCAGCATGTGGCACCGGGTCGCGACCGCCTGCTCCAGAGCGCGCAATGCGGACAGCCCTTCCGGTACCGCGCGCAGGTGACGCCGGTAATCGGCCAGCGACTTCTCACCATTGTCGCGACCATAGGCGAGGAGCAGGTCGCTGCGCAGTACGAAGCCGGTCACCCGCTCGGAATCTTCGGAATAAATCGGTATCCGGGAGTAGCGGTCGCGGTCGTGTTTGTGGAAATAGGTCGCCACACGCATGTCTTCCGGTAACGAGAAGATGATCGTGCGTGGTGTCATCACGTCCCGAATGCAGAGATCCCGCAGTCGCACCATGTTCCGTACCACCGCGATCTCGTGTTCCGACAGATGTCCCTCCTGTGCGGCGGCCTCCGCCAGCGCCGCGAATTCCCCACGGCTGATCCCTGCGCGGGACTGGCCACCGGTGAGCCAGCGCGTGAGCGCTTTGGACAGCCGAACGAACGGCGCGAGGATGAAAATCAGACCGGTCACGCCAAGGGCCATCCCCGGCGCGAGCCGGCGCCAATGGTGGGCGCCCAGCGTCTTCGGGATGATCTCCGAGAGCACGAGGATGAGCAGGGTCAGAACCGCGGAGAAGACTCCCACCGCGGCACTCCCGAATACCACCGCCGCCTGGGCGCCGGCTCCGGCCGCCCCCATGGTGTGCGCGATGGTATTCAGCGTGAGGATCGCGGCCAGCGGCCGGTCGATATCCCGAACCAGCCCTCGAAGCATGCGACCAGCCCGCCGGCCGCTTTCCTCGAGCAGGCGAATGTAGCCGTCCGAGACGCTGAGCAGCACCGCCTCGGCAATCGAACAGAGGAACGACACGCCCAACGCCAGCAGGACGTAGAAGACCAGCAGGAAAGTATCCAGGATTCCCTCGCTTTATCAGGCGCTTGCAATTGCCCCGGGATAGCTTGCCGACGCCCGGATGCTCACGCAGTTGGTGAGTTCCTGTCGCCAGTGAGTCCGGATCAATGCGGTGCCACTGCGGCACTCGCCGCTACCCCGCCTTCATGAAACGGATAATGCCCTGGGGAAAATCAGCGTGGAACAAAATTCTACGGCAGCCCCGAAAACTCGCGTCTGCCCCATTGATCCCTCTATCAGCCCCCCGTGTTTTGCGCCTGCGTGATACCTGGCCGCGCCTTTGGTCAGCGACTTTGCCCCGCCGGGGCCTGGACCGCCCGCCCGACCCTGTTTCAGAATCAACTATGCTGCCCCGCTGTGATCTCATCTGGGGGATTTTCATGTTCCACAAACCGTAACTAGAAAATCGGGGCGGCGAGCTGTTCACCGCAAGCCCTGGTTCACAGAACAACCTCATCGATTGGACGCCGCAATGACTTTGGCATCTGCGGGCCGCGGCCGAGGCGCACGACGAGGTCGGGTCGCCGATCCTTGAGGCCCAGGTACCGGGCGAACTGCGGGCGCAGATCGGCGACTTCGACCGGCTGGTTGATGAATGCGTTCTTCAGACCCAGGGCCGTGGCCTGCAGCGCAAGGCGCTGATAGCAACGCCCCGCCTCGATCCAGTGCGGGTGATCGCTGACCTCGGAGTGGATTACGGCGATAGCGGAGGAAGTCGCGATGTGCTTGCGGTCCCTGGCGTTCTGCCTGTCGGCGGAGAAGCCGAGGCGCATCGCAATCCGGCCCAACCACCGAGGGACTGAGGGACTGCCCATGACGGGCCCATAAAGGCCGTCGCCAGCCCGAACGGCCTCGGGAGCGCTGAACCGGATCCAGGATTGCAGCTCGCTCGCCCAGGCCGGATCGCAGAACTGGGCGTTGTTGCCGCGCACCACCCACTCGGCGATTTCAGCCATCCGGGGGCGGTCGCTGATCAGCCGAACCGACACGCCGTCACCCTCCCCCGCCGTTTGGAGTTTTCGCTGTTCATCGTCCAGCAGCGCCGTTGCGTCATACTCGCTACGGCTGCACTGGCGCGCTGGTATCGCTTCGAACAGTGGCGAACGCTGCGGCGGAGCGTGCTCGAATTGTATGCGCACGCCCGAGGTAATCGGGTCGTAGGCGTCTGTTCCTGCCAGGCCGGCTGCGCGGGCGGCGATCAGGAGATTCTCAGTGGCGCATCCGAGGCTGGCATAAAGATGATGGTCGTCCGGGTCGACGGCCGGGCAGCGCCGGGTAAAGTCCGGGAGGATCTCGATGGCGTTTTCGCGCAGCCTGAACCGCCATGGCTGGGTGTTATGGCTGGAGGCGGCGAGCGTCGCGTAGTGAACGAGCGTGCGGTAGTCCTGCGCGGCTTCCTCTATTGGACCGGGTCGCCGGATCGCTTCGGCTTTTGCAGCGTAGTCCATGCGCGGCTCCGCGGAGTTCCGGGATCGAATCGTAGCGGAACACATTCCTGACCACAGTACCAGATCACCGCATCCGGGAAATCCGGGAACAGGGTCACGCAGCCAGATTCATGGGGCATTGCTCAGCAATCCGGGCGGGCCTGTGCATGCGCTCGCCCTCGCGGCGGTGAGATCCGGACATCCGCCTTCATCCGACCGATCAGCGGGTGGCGCGGCGCCAGCTCGAGCGCACCCCGCACGCGTTCGCTCGGGCGATGGCCACTGCTGTCCGGCTCCATGCCAATCACATCGAGCACGCGGTTGTCGGGCGTGATCCAGGCGAGCGTGAGGGGGACGGCGACGTTGCGCATGTGGAAACTCGGTCGTCGGGGCGGATCATAGACGAAATAGATGGCTTCTCCGTGGGCCGTCTGTTCGGGCACGTGCTGAAAACCCGCGGCGCGCAAACGGTCCGAATCCGCCAGCCGCACGGCGTGGGATTCACCGGCGACGGTAATACAGGCCCAGGGCATCCGGGGGAGTTTGCTCCCCGCGGCGCCGGACAGAACGGGCACGATCAGCAGCAGGATCACGCTGAGCAGAGCGCGGCTCGTCAAGAACGGCGGCGTTGGCCCTTCGGATATAGAGGGGTTACCGCGCCGCGCCGGCCCCTGGGGAATTTCACGATAGTACGGCAAGCGCGAGTCTCCACGGTCGGACGGTCTGGTGCAGTATATTCGGGCATATTACGTTTTGTTCGGCGCCAGAGTAGCAACCAGGTGCCGCTCGTTCGTTACAGGAGGAACAGTAATGCAGAACGATCCCGCGCATACAGTCCGACGGGCTTGACTGATTGCGGCGCACGGGCATCCGTGCAACCGTTTACAGACTCGGCACAACAACGAAATACGGGTGCGGTATGGCGCTAGTCGAATGTCCGGATTGCGGGAAATGGATTTCGGACCAGGCCAATGAGTGCAATCAGTGCGGCCGTCCGATGGAGCCGTCCCGCACGGATGCAGAGGAATCACCGGAGCGATCGGGTTCGCCGGGCACTGAGCCGGTGAAGTCCGCGCGACAGTCCTCGAAGCTCCCGGAAGATTTCGGTAACGCCGTCGGTGGTATCGGGGCCGGTGTAGGCATTGTCGTCATCGTGCTGCACAGCCTCGCGGCGGGGCTCGTGATCGCTGGCATCGCGATCGCCGCGGGTCTGTGGATTCAGTACGGGGACTCGCCCCCCGGGAAAACGCGTGATCCGTAATCTCTGAAGCAGAGAAAACCGCGTTGCCGGGAGCCTGCCCTGACAGGCCTACTCCGTGGACAACTGCAGATCGAAAGCGATCACTGCCTCCTCGGGCGAGGCATCGTTGCGCCACATCCATTCGGCCATGTGCGCCTCAACGGAAGGATCGACAGCGGCGTGGCGGACGTCACTGTTCCCGAGGGCCACTCGCGCCTCGCGTACGCTGCCGTAGTCGTGCAGCCCATGGCTTTCGTAGAGGGTCGCTTTGGCATTCCGGCGGGACTTGGCTTCGGCCATGGTCATCGTCACGGCTGTACTCCCTGCTCGGTACTGTAGGCGCAGTGTAGGTCGGGCCGCGCTCACCCCGTCTGTGCGGTAACGGACGCAGGGCGATTGTGGCGCTTTGTCGCGAAGGGGCTCACCGGCCTGCGGACCGCCTCAGCCATCCTGGCCTGTGCGGCCCACGGTGCTCATCGAACCGCCCCGGCCTTCGAGGTTCGGGCGGCACGCTCGCAAATCAATTGCCCACAATCTATGATGGGTGTTTCCATACCGTACGCGGCGCCCCCACGCACGGTTAAACGGCTTGCGCAGAATATGATCGGGAGAGACATGACATGAGAATCAACGCGGACTTCAGCGAACCGGCCCTGGTGCACACCGAACAGGAGCCATGGGTGCCCTCGCCCATGCCGGGCGTCGATCGCCGGATGCTGGACCGGGTCGGCGAGGAAGTGGCGCGGGCGACCTCGATCGTGCGCTATGCGCCGAACAGCACGTTCTCGGCCCATACCCACGGCGGCGGCGAGGAGTTCATCGTGCTCGACGGCGTGTTCGAGGACGAGACCGGCGCCTTCCCGGCCGGGACGTACGTGCGCAACCCGCCGGGTTCGAGCCACACACCCGGATCGACCCCGGGCTGCACCATCTTCGTCAAGCTCTGGCAATTCGCCCCGGACGACGACCTGCAGTTCCGCAAGGACATGCACGCGGAGGCACAGCGCGTGGACGACGGACGCTCGGTGGCCGTGCTGCACGAGGATGCGCGCGAGCGGGTGACGTATACCGAGGCTGCCCCCGGTGGCGCGTTCGAGGTAAGCGATCCGGGCGGTATCGAGCTGCTCGTGCTGGACGGGACGCTGTCCGACGATACGCGCACGCTGCACCGCGGTTCCTGGCTGCGCCTGCCCGACGGTATGGCCTTCTCCGGTATCTGTGGCCAGGAAGGTGCCCGCGTGTGGATGAAGACGGGACACCTGGTCGACGCGGCGGCGCCGGCGGCGTGAGTCCGCCCTCGCGATCCGGCGTCGCCATCGTCGGCGGCGGCCTCGCCGGCCTGGCGCTCGCCGATGAGCTGGAGCGGGCCGGGATCGATTGGCATCTGTTCGAGGCGCGCGGGCGCTGGGGCGGGCGCATGCACTCGCTCAACGTCGACGGGGCGGCCTTCGATCTCGGGCCATCCTGGTTCTGGTCCATCCAGCCGCGCATGCAGGCGCTGGCCAAGCGCCTGGGCTGCGACGTGTTCGAGCAGTACAGCCACGGGGATCTGCTCTACGAGGACAACAAGGCAACGGTCCACCGCGAGCGGGGCTTCGCCTCGATGGCCGGTTCATTGCGCGTGGACGGCGGTATGCAGTCGCTGACCGATGCCCTCGCCGCGGGCCTGCCGGCCTCGCGGCTGCATCCGGCGACACCGGTCACGGGCGTCGACCGCCAGCGCGGCCTGCTCCTCGCCGACGGACGTCAGTGGCCCGCCGGGCACATCGTGCTCGCCATACCACCGAGGACGGCCGCCAATCTTGCCTTCGAGCCCGAACTGGCGCCGGAGCAGATCCGCGCATTGGCGCGCGTACCTACCTGGATGGCTGGTCACGCCAAGTTCGTTGCCGTATTCGGCACGCCATTCTGGCGCGACCACGGCCTCTCCGGCGACGCCATGAGCCATGCCGGGCCGCTCGTCGAGATCCACGATGCCTCGCCTGGCAGCGGCCTCCCCGGCGCCCTGTTCGGGTTCTACGGCGTGCCGGCGGAGATACGGCGCGATAACCCCGGGCGACTCGCCGAGGCCACCATGGCGCAGCTGGAGCGCCTGTTCGGCGCCGAGGCGCGCGATCCACGCCACACGCGTGTGCAGGACTGGGCCTTCGAGCCGGAAACCGCCACACCGGACGACCGCTCCCCGCCCGCAGGCCACCCCGAATATGGGCCGCTGACCGCGCTCGAGGCTGCATGGGGCGGGTGCCTGTTGCTGGGCGGCTCGGAGACGGCCGGTGCATTCGGCGGATATATGGAAGGTGCGCTCGAACGATCGGCGGAACTGGCCGGGCATATCATCGGCTGATCCGTGCGGAGGTAGTCCACCTTCCGATTCAAGGACGAGGTGAATGGGCCGGTATCGATCGGCGCCCTCCCTTGCTGGCGTGAGCCGGATCACGGTCCGGGTCCATGACGCGGTAACCGTTGAGTGCCGTCACTGCTGCCCGACGGCTGCCGGCGCGGCAAGCGCCCGAGGCGCTGGCCGAGCACCCGCAGTCCCCGCACGATTTTCGGCAACAGCCAAATCAGGACCGCGATGAAGACGCCGAGCAGGACCAGGAACAGCAAGGGAGAATGCAGCGCGATCCACAACCCGGCGATCACGGCTACGTCCTCGGCGACCGAGGCGGTCCAGTTCGAGAATGGCTCGGGGGAGGTATTGATGAGTGCGCGGCTTCCAGCCTTCAGCGAATGGCTGCCGGCGGCCATGCCGCCACCCACGATAGCCGCCGCCAGTTCCGCGGCCGGTGCGACGTCCCCGATCGCGCCGGCGGCCAGCAGGGCGCCAGCCGGGATCCGTACGAAAGTGTGGATGGCGTCCCATCCCGTATCCACGCCGGGTGTCTTATCCGCGACGAATTCCACCATATACATCAGTGCGGCCGCGGCTATGACGAGCGGATCGGCCAGGATCTCCAGCCCGGCTGGCAGAGTCGCGTATCCCAGCCGCTCCATCAGCCCGAGCGCGAGTATGGCCGCGTAGAGGTTGATCCCGCTGGCCCAGCCGACACCGAGCGTGACGGCGATGGCGGCGGTGACGAATTCGAAAGTCTCCATGCGGCATCCCGGGGATCGTGTCGGTGATCATCCGATTATAACGCCCTGCAACCGGATTCCCGGATCACCGAACGGGACGATCGACTTGTGGCAGGAAACTGAACTGCCGCCTTCGGGGGAGACGCCTTCATGCGCCGCGTTTGCGCGAGCTTGCTCTTCCCTCTAACGTTCCGCACCGCGCCAGCGCGCCTCGACCGCGCGATACGGGAGGCGGAGATATGACCGGCATCGTCTATTGGCTCGACCTCGCGGGTGTAGCCGTATTCGCGCTATCCGGGGTAATCCTCGCCTGTCGGTCCCGCATGGACCCGTTCGGCATGCTGGCGCTCGCCGCGGTCACCGGCATCGGTGGCGGCACGTTGCGCGATCTCGTGCTCGGCGTGCAACCCGTGTTCTGGGTAACGGACCCGACCTACCTGTGGGTGGTGTTGACCACGGTCGTACTCGCCAGTGTCGGCTTCCGTTATATCCACCGCCTCACGCGCACGGTCCTGCCCGTGGTCGACGCGATCGGGCTCGCCCTGTTCACCGCGATCGGCACGCATAAAGCCCTCCTGCTCGATGCACCGGGCTCAGTGGCGGTAGTGATGGGGCTGTTCACCGGTGTAGCCGGCGGGGTGATCCGCGATGTCCTGGCGAACCGGGTGCCCATGGTGTTGCGGGAGGAGATCTATGCCACTGCATCGATCGCCGGCGGCATCGCGTTCGTGGCCCTGCATGCCTTCGATACGCCGTTCACGGTTGCGATCAGTGCGACCGTGGCGATTACCCTCGCCCTGCGCCTTGCCGCAATCCGCTGGAATCTGCGCCTGCCGGTCTTCGCCTGGGTCGTGTGGACGGCTCACAGCGAAGCCTCCGGGAAAGACAGGCGGCGCTGAGGCGCCCCCGCTATTTCATAACGGCGCAGGCAGTGGTCCCAGGAGCCTGTCCGGCGGCGCGCTGATCAGGCGTGATGCCAGGCCTCCAGCCCACCGATCAGGTAATAGGCGCGGCTGTATCCGTGCCAGCGCAGGTACGTGGCCGCAATGAGACTGCGCATACCAAGATCGCATACGTTGACGATGCATGTGTCCGCGGGCCAGCCGAGCGTGTGTCCGGAGAAGTCCTCCAGCGCCAGCCAGTGCGCCCATGGTGGCGCCACACGGGCGCGGTCCGTACTGGATCGCACATCAATCACCGCAGGCACGGCCCCGTCATCCACCAACCGCCACAAATCGTCCACGGTCATCCCGAGTCGCGTCGGTGGCGGCCAACCAGGCGCCGGTCGATCGCCTTTGCGCCGGTGCGGCCCGGGCGGTGTTGCCGGGCCATAGGCTTCTACAGGCGCCCGTGAGGCATCCGCGCTCGATTCGCCCACCGAGCGGGGGAGGACATCCGCGAGGGTGAGTCGGGCCAGTGCTTCGTCGGTGCGGTTGTGCAGCGCAACCGAGAGCGAGCGGACGCTATTATCGGCCGCGGTATTGGTACCCGATGCCTCGCCGGAGCCATGCGCGCCGCGGCAGGCGGCCGCGGCGGAGACCTCATGAAGCCGGATAGCGTCGGGAGCGCGCGCCAGACAGTAGGCAGGCGGATGTTCAGCGGCCTCACCCACCGGACACAGGAGCCCACCGGCCGCCAGGCTGGCCAGCACCGAATACGCCTCATGGGGGGCTTTTCCAAGGGCCTCGCTCAGGGAGACGGTATCCAACACGCCGTCCCGCGCGAGCGCCGCGCGGACCATGGTCTCGACGTGATCGTGGAGCTGCGGATCGACATTCACGGCTCCCCTCCAGAACCCGAATATGATTTCGATTCGAAACTATATGAGCGGCACCGAATGGTCAACAGGACCTCGAGGCGCTACCATCCGGGGATGCAGGAAAATGATCGCGACGCCCCACTCCAGTTGGCCTGCCTCGTCAGTCACATGGGCAGGCGCGCCGGCAGCCGCGGCGGCGATGCCGGCCTGACACCGACACAGTGGAATGCATTACGCTTCTTTGGTAACGCCAACCGCTTCTCGCGCACGCCGTCGGCCTTCGCGAGCTTTCAGGGGACTACCCGCGGTACGGCATCGGCAACGATCAGCGCGCTCGTGCACGCCGGTTATCTCGTACGGCGAAGTTCAGGATCGGATGGACGCAGCGTCAGCCTCGAGCCCAGCGAGAGCGGCTATCGCCTGCTCGAGCAGGATCCCGAGCACGCCGTGGAACTCGCGATCAGCGAGATGACGCCGGAGCAGCGGCGCTGCCTCGCGGCTGCCGTGACCCGCATCATCACCCGCGTAGCGGAAACCGACGGCGGTCCCACCTTCGGGACCTGCCATGAGTGCCGCCATCTGAGCCGATCGGGCCTGGGTGGGGACTACCCTTATTATTGCGAACGCGAGGCGGCACCACTGGCGGCATACGAACTGGGTGGCCTTTGTGTGCACTTCGAACCGGATACACGCGAGTGACCGAAGCATCCCTGCACTGGCTACCCCGCGATCTCCTTGACCGGATACCCGCTGCCGTACTCGTTACCGATGCCCGCGTTGAGCCGCCGGGCCCACGCATCCTCTACGCCAACCCGGCCTGGGAAAAGATGAGCGGGTGCACCCTCGCCGAGGTCGTCGGTCAGACCCCATCGATGGTGCTGGAGAGGCCTCAGGCGGATGCGCGAACCGTGTCTCTGGACCGCCTGCGCGGCTGCCTCGAAAAGGAGCACGGCCCCGACGGCGCGGATAACGGTCACTGTGGGAGCGGCACTTCGGCCTGGAGCATCGAGTTACTCCATGAGCCGAAGGGATCGGTCGTCGGATTCGGGTTCGTGGAGCGCGGCATCGAGCCAACCGGCCACACCGACGTCGCCAATGCGCTCGACGTAATCCGCGAACTGCAGCACCTGCTGGACCACACGCAACTGGATCTCAAAACGGCTCGACAGCAAGTGGCTTATGCCGCTATGCGGCTCGCCGGAGCCGAGGCCGCGGTCGTCGAAGAACCGGACGGGGAGGAGATGGTTTATCGGGCGGTCGCCGGCTGCGCGGATGGGCTGGAGAACCTGCGGCTGCCGATGTACGGCAGCGCCTCCGGTTACTGTCATTCGTCGTGCGAATCCCTGCTGATCGCCGACACCCTCACCGACGAACGCGTGCCGCTGGGGGGCAAAGCGGCGGATGTCGGTTTTCGCTCTGGCATTCTGACGCCACTCGTGCACGGCGATCGCCGCTTTGGTGTGCTCAAGGTATTTTCCGGTGTACCCGATTCGTTCGGGCGAACCGAGGGCGAATTCCTGGACATCCTGGCGGGCCTGCTTGCGGCGGTCCTATACCGGGCACGGAGCTACGAGTCCGAAGCCGAGCGACGACGTCACCTGGTGGATGCGCTGCCGATGCTCGTGGCCTATGTCGACAGCAATCGGTGCTATCGCGAAGTCAACGCCGCCTACGCGGACTGGTTCGGCCACCCCATCGGCGAAATCATCGGGCGACCCGTGCGGGAAATCGTCGGCGAATCGGCATACGAACGGATCCGGCCGCATATCGATCATGTCCTGAATACCGGCGAGAGCGTGAGCTACGAGGAAACGATCACGTTGCCAGGCGACAGCCCAAGGGTGCTATCCGTTGATTACGCCCCGAACCTGCATGCTGATGGCGCCGTCGCCGGTTTTTACGCGCTCGTGCGCGATGTGACCAAGGCGAGCGCCGCCGACACGGACCACCTTACGCAGCTGCCCAACCGTAAACGATTCGAGGAAGAGGCTCAGCGCCAGCTCGAGGTAAGCCGCCGGCACGGTCGCACACTGAGCCTCATCTTCGCCGACGTCGATCACTTCAAGTGGTGGAACGATACCCTGGGTCATCAGACCGGCGACCGGATCCTGGAATCAATCGCCACACAATTGCGGGACGAGGCGCGCAACATTGACCTGGTGGCGCGATGGGGCGGTGAGGAATTCGTCATCCTGGCCCCTGAGACGGACCTCAACGGCGCGCAAGCCCTCGCTGAGCGCATCCGCCAACGGATCGCGGCAACCTACCAGCCGGAAGGCGAATTGGTCACGCTCAGTTTTGGCGTGGCGGAAGCACAAAGTGAAAGCCTGTCGCTGAGCAATCTGATGCGCGCCGCCGATACAGCTCTTTACGCGGCCAAGACGAGTGGACGGAACTGCGTGAAGACCGCATAGCCTGGCGCTGGTTAGACGCCCGGGCTGTCCTGCCCCCTGACCCTCTTCAACATACCGATACCGCTCAGGGCAGCGCCGAGCCCGGCGACCGGCCCTCGCTCGTTGCGCGCCAGGGACGATTCCCGTTGACTCGGCTTGACCGACATCCGATACTCGCAATCTGTTATTAGATCGACCGATCTAATTCTGCAGCAAGAGCGGGACTCGGGCCTGATCGAACATCCGCGGGGCGGCTCCGGGGCCAAGGCCCGCCACAGTCATGGCGATGGAGAGGGACGAATGCTGTACACCGACCACAGCGCTGAATATTCCGACGCCTGGGTCGACGAAATTCCTGGATCGGTCAAGACGATCGCGATGGTGGGCGCCAGCGGGGACGAGACCAAGCCCGGTAACCATGTGCTGAGGTTCCTGACAGACGCCGGTTATGAGCTGATCCGGGTCAATCCACGGCCCGATCTCACCGAGATCCGGGGACTGAAGGTATACCCATCCCTCCAACCCATCGATCGGCCGATCGACATGGTCGACGTGTTCCGCCCGTCGGAAGAGCTCGCGGGGATCGCCAGCCATGCCGTGGAGACGGGTGCCAGGGTGCGCTGGGCCCAGCTCGGTGTCCATAACGACGAGGCGGCGCGGATTGCCGAGGCCGGCGGCCTCGAGGTGGTGATGGATCGCTGCCCGAAGATCGAACTGCTGCGCGCATCCCGGGAGGCGGACCCGGACCGCAGGACGCGGCCAATCGAGGGGAGCGGGGCCAACCTTGTCCATGCCGCCATTGGATTCAGCCGGCCAGGCGGCCCCCTGAACACTGCATGCCAGCTGGTGGGCGCCCTGCCCGCCCGGGCAAGGGAGACGATACGATATGAATGAAGCCGCATGTTGTTGTGGTCCGGGCTACGCGTCACCCGCCGAGGCGATGCAGGCGCCACGGGAGAACGTGCTCTACACCATCGCGATCTACACCGGTACCGGCATCCAGAAGCCGGACTACCTCTGCACGATCGACGCCGACCCGCAGAGCCCCACCTACAGCCAGGTGATCAGCCGCCTGGAGATGCCCGGGATCGGCGACGAGCTGCACCACATGGGCTGGAATGCCTGCTCCTCCTGCCATGGCGACGCCAGCAAGGAGCGGCGCTACCTGATCGTGCCGGGGGTGCGCTCGTCGAATCTGCACATCGTCGATTGCGGCGATGACCCCCGCAATCCGAAGCTGTACAAGGTCGTCGACGGCGACGAGATCAAGCGCAAGACCAACCTGTCGGCGCCCCATACGGTGCATTGCCTGGGCTCGGACATCATCATCTCGATGCTCGGCGACGCGCTCGGCAACGCGCCGGGCGGTTACCTGCACCTGAACGAGGACTTCGAGATCCTGGGGCGCTGGGAAGAGGGCATGGGCGACATCAAGTTCGGCTATGACTTCTGGTACCAGCCCCGGCACAACGTCATGGTCAGCAGCGAATGGGCGGCGCCCAACACATTCATGCCCGGCTTCGACCTGGAGGAAGTGGGCCACCTCAAGTACGGGCGAGAACTGCACTTCTGGGACTTCGAGAAGAAGGAGCCCAAACAGACCTTCTATCTCGGCGAGGACGGACTGATCCCGCTCGAGGTCCGCTTCCACCACAACCCGGACAGCACGCACGGCTTCTGCTGCGCCGCGCTGAGCTCCAACATCATCCACTGGTGGAAGGACGACGACGGCGAGTGGCAGTGGGAAAAGATCATCGACGTGGCCAACGAGCCGCATCCTGACTGGCCGATCCCGGTGCCCGGTGTCATTTCCGACATCCTCCTGTCTATGGATGACCGCTTCCTGTACCTCAACAACTGGCTGCACGGCGACATCCGCCAGTACGACATCTCCGATCCGCACAACCCCAGGTTGACCGGGCAGGTCTGGATGGGCGGGCTGCTCGGCAAGGCGCCCGAGGTCAACGGGGTCAAGGTCACGGGCGGGCCGCAGATGACGCAGCTGTCGCTGGACGGCACACGGATGTACGTCACTACCTCGCTGTTCTCCACCTGGGACAACCAGTTCTATCCCGAGATCCGTACCAACGGCGGCTGCATGCTGAAGGTGAACTGCGATCCCGTAAACGGAGGGATGGAGATCGACCCGGACTTCGTGGTCGATTTCGGCAACGAGCCCAATGGCCCCTCGCGCTGCCACGAGACCCGCTATCCCGGCGGCGATTGCACGAGCGATATCTGGATATGATGTACACCGTTACCCTGGCCAACCGGGGCGGCGCGACCTATGAGGTCGACGACCGCAGGCCCCTGCTGGATTCCCTGCGCGAACAGGGGGTCGACCTGCCCTATGGCTGCCGCTACGGGGGCTGCATCACCTGCGCGGCCAGACTGGTCGAGGGCGAGGTGGACCAGCGGGCCCAGGTGGCGCTCAACAACCGGCAGATCAACGACGGCTACGTGGTGCTCTGCGTCGCGCGGCCGCAGTCGGATTGCACCCTGGAGATCGGGGTCGAGAGTCATTACCGACTCTATCGCAACCCCTTCCTGGATCCGCTCGCGGCGCACGAACTCAAAGCAGACATCGCCACGCCGCGGGAGAAGGACGAATGACATACACGAATCATGATGACGGGTATTCCGAGGAACACCTCCAGGACATCCTCAAGTCGGTCAAGACGATCGCCATGGTGGGCGCGAGCCCCGACAAGACAAAATTCAGTTACGGCGTGCTGCGCGTGCTGAGCGAGACCGGTTACGACATGATCCCCGTGAACCCGCGCCCGGATATCACCGAGATCCGCGGCCTCAAGGTATACCCCTCGCTGAGCGCGATCGACCGACCGGTCGACATGGTGGAGGTATTCCGGGCGCCGGATGAACTCCCGGCCATTGCCCGCGAGGCGGTGGAGATCGGTGCGAAGGTACTCTGGGGCCAGATCGGGGTCCGCAACGACGAGGCCGCCCGCATTGCCGAGGATTCCGGGCTGAAGGTCGTGATGGACCGCTGCCCGAAGATCGAGCTCTTCCGCCCCTTCTGGAAACCGAAGCTGCATCTGGGGATCTGACCGTGGCGCAGAAGATAACCCGGGGTGTGGAGGAGCTGCTGATCGATGCGAATGCGCGGGTCGCTACCATCCCCATTGATGAGGCACTGACCCTCGTGGACAGCGATGATCACGTGCTGATCGATATCCGCGAGTCCGGAGAATTGCGCCGCAAGGGCAAAATCCCCGGCGCGGTCGCCTGTTCCCGCGGCATGCTGGAATTCTGGATCGATTCCGACAACCCGGATCAAAAGGCGGTTTTCGACCAGGACAAGACCTACGTTTTCTACTGCGCCACCGCCAAACGCTCGGCATTGGCGGCCCGAACCGCACAGGAAATGGGTCTCGCCCCCGTCGCCCATATCGAAGGCGGTTTTGGCGCGTGGGTCCAGGCGGGCGGACCAGTGGAACAATTGTCGTAGAGCCCCGGGTGCATGCGGCGACCTGCCACGGTAAAGAGCTTTGCCGCGGCCCCGGCAGGCATCATCTCAACTGAAGGACATCATCATGCAGTCCGAAGAACTCGTCGAATCCGATGACATACTCCTGTGGGAGCAGAACAACGAGGGCGTCCTGCGCCTTACACTCAATGACGAGAAACGCCGCAACGCCCTGTCCCTCGAGATGCTGGGTCGACTGCGCACGGCCCTCGATCAGGCCGCTGCCGAACCATCGGTCCGGGTGATCGTGCTCGCGGCGACCGGTCCCGCATTTTGTGCCGGTCACGACCTCAAGGAGATGACCCGGGCGCGCCAGGCACCGGATCGCGGCCGGGCCTTCTTCGCCGAGACGATGACCCACTGTTCCGGCGTCATGCAGGCGATCGTCAACAACCCGAAACCGGTAATCGCGGAGGTCGCCGGCGTGGCGACAGCGGCCGGCTGTCAGCTGGTGGCCAGTTGCGATCTCGCCTACGCGTCGCCGTCCGCTCGTCTCGCGACGCCCGGCGTCAATATCGGGCTGTTCTGCTCCACGCCGATGGTCGCGCTCTCGCGCAACGTCGAGAACAAGTTCGCCATGGAAATGCTCCTGACGGGCGACCTGGTGGACGCCGAGCATGCCGCCCGGATCGGCCTGGTCAATCGGGTCGTCGGGGAGGAAGAGCTGACCGAATACACAACCGGGATCGCGCGAAAGGTGGCCTCGAAATCCAGCATGACCCTGGAGACGGGCAAGAAGGCGTTCTACCGCCAGCGCGAGATGCCGCTCGCCGATGCCTACGAGTACACCTCGAACATCATGGTCGAAAACATGCTCAAGCGTGACGCCGAAGAAGGGATCAACGCCTTCATCGACAAGCGCGCGCCGCAATGGTCGGACCAGTAGCAAGAAAAAAGGACGATCAAGGCCATGGCCAATCCATTCAATACCGATCTCGACCGCAATCCGGCCAACTTCCAGCCGCTCACGCCTCTCACCTTCCTGGAGCGCGCGGCCAGCGTCATGCCGGAACATGTGGCCATCATCCACGGGGCACTGCGTTACACGTACGCCGAGTTCTACGCCCGATCGCGGCAGCTCGCCTCGGCGCTCGCCGGCCAGGGCATGGGTCGGGGTGACACGGTCTCGGCGTTGCTGCCGAACGTCCCGCCGATGCTGGAGGCGCACCACGGCGTGCCGATGTGCGGGGCCGTGCTGCATGCGATCAACACCCGACTGGATGCGAACACCATCGCGTTCCAGCTCGACCATGCGGGGTCGCGGATCCTGATCGTCGACAGCGAATGGATGCCACTCGCCCGGGAGGCGCTCGAGCTCACCGAGGTCGACCCCGTCCTGATCGTATACAGCGATCCACAGGCTCCGAATGAGAACGGGGGCCTGGCGGACGAGATCGACTATGAGGTCTTTCTGGGCCGCGGCGACCCGGACTACGAGTGGCTCATGCCCGAAGATGAATGGGACGCCATATCGATCGGCTACACGTCCGGGACCACCGGCAATCCCAAGGGCGTGGTCTCACATCATCGCGGGGCCTATCTGCTCGCGCAGGGCAACGCCCTGATCGCCAACATGCCGCGACACGCGACGTATCTGTGGACACTGCCGATGTTCCACTGCAACGGGTGGTGCTTCCCCTGGACGATGTCGGTGGTCTTCGGCACGCACGTCTGTCTGCGCCAGGTGCGCTCCGAACCGATCTGGAGAGCTCTCGCCGAACACCGCGTCACGCACCTGTGCGGTGCGCCGCCCGTGATGTCGCTGCTGGTCGCGACGGAGCCCGAGGTCCGGCGCGAACTGGAGCACACGGTGGAATTCTTCACCGCGGCCGCGCCGCCGCCGGAGAAGGTGCTCGCCGAGATGGAGACAGCGGGTTTCAACGTCACGCAGCTGTACGGCCTGACCGAGACGTATGGCCCGGCGGTCGTCAACGAGTGGCATACCGAATGGGATTCGCTCGACCAGCAGGCACGTACCGCGCTCAAGGCCCGCCAGGGCGTGCGCTATACCCCGCTGGAGCGGCTCGAGGTGATGGACCCCGAGACCATGGAGGCCGTTCCGCACGACGGTGAGACGCTCGGCGAGGTGATGTTCCGAGGCAACGTCGTGATGAAGGGCTATTTCCGCAATCGCGAAGCGACCGAGGAGGTGTTCTCCGGCGGCTGGTTCCACTCGGGCGATCTCGGCGTCGTGCACCCCGATGGCTATGTCCAGCTCAAGGATCGATCCAAGGACATCATCATCTCGGGCGGCGAGAACATCTCATCGATCGAGGTCGAAAACGCCCTGTACAAACACCCGGCGGTGGCGGTTGTCGCGGTCGTGGCGATGCCGCATGAAAAATGGGGGGAGACGCCCTGCGCCTTCATCGAACTGGCCCGGGGCCAGAACACCTCGGAGGACGACCTTGAACAGCACTGCCGCAGTAATCTCGCGGGCTACAAGATCCCCCGGCGGTTCGTCTTTGAGGCGATCCCGCGAACCGCGACGGGGAAGATCCAGAAGAACGAACTGCGCAAGCGGGTGAGCGGTTAAGGCTCAGGAAGCGGCGATCGACGACGGGTCGACCACGACCCAGAGGCCCTCGGCCCTGGCCACCAGCGAGCCGTCCGGTGCGAATACCGCCGTCCCGCAACGGCGCTTTCGCCCGGCCCGGCTCAGGTCCCAGCCGATAACCGTCGCCTCCCCCTCCGGCCTGAGCGGGGCACGGATACTTACCGTCAGGCGGGCCAGCAACGCGGCCTCGCCCGGCGCGCAGGCGAAGTAACCGGGGCAGTCGAGCGCCGCCCACAGGTACTCGGTCGCGACGCGGCCAGGCCCGTCGCCGAGCCCCTCGTGCAGGCTCCAGGGGGCCGCCACCATGCCCTCATGACCCTCGACCTGTTGCGGATGGATGCACAGACCGTCGAGGTGTTCCCGGTCCTTGCCGCAGACGAAGCAGGTGGAAAACGGCGCGAACTTCACCGGCCGCCCGGGCGCATCCACGGGATCGAGACCGAGACGCAGCGGCTCGGGCCTGGATGGCACTTCAAGGTCGAGTTCCGCGGCCTGCGCCCGGCCCACCAGGCGGTCATCCAGGTACATGTCCACCGCGCCCGGCGATTCGATGACGGCGATCGGCGTATCGAGCGGCGGCGGAACCTTCAGGCTGGCCGCCACATCGCCGTCGAGCCGGCGGGCCATCAGGCCACAGGTGTAACCGCCGTTAGCGCTCTGCGGCGGCCCCTTGAACCGCGAGGGGATGGTGACCGTATCCATTTCCGGGAGCTCCAGGGTCGGGATCGGGTGTCGTTTGTATAGTGTCGGCGCAGACGGCGCAAATCGCTCCGGCGACTCGACCCAGCCACGAACGAGCGTCTGGTCTATAACCGGTGGATCCGTCCTTGCGGGACTTGTACTGATCCATCCGCGCCGTCAGAATGATTATACCGACCGTTACACTTTGGGGACATCATGCGCCCGTCGAAACGTGAGGCGGTGCTCGATACCGCCGAGCACCTGTTCTACAACGAGGGCTTCCACGCCACGGGGATCGACCGCCTGGCGTCCGAGGCCGGTGTCGTCCGCATGACGCTGTACAACCATTTCGGCTCCAAGGACGCCCTGATCGAGGCCGTGTTGGAACGCCGCTACGCCCGGTTCCTGGACGACCTGCGCGATGCCGTGGCGCACTGCGGCCCTGAGGGTGGCATTGCGGCGCTGGCCGAGCGCCACTGCAGCTGGCTGCGTGAACGCTCGACGCACGGCTGCATCGTGATCAAGGCCATCGGCGAGTTCGAGAGCCACAACCCGGCCATCGCCGCGCTGGGCCGCCAGCTGAAACGCCGGTTGCTGGCCCTGATCGGCGAGGCGGTCGAGCATGATACAGGGATGCACGACACCGACATGAGCGAGCAGATCCTGATGATCCTCGAGGGTGCCAACGCGCTCGTACCCGTCTTCGGTTCCGATCACGCTATTCGACACGTACACGCGCTGATCGCCCATATCCCCCCTGCGAAAACCTGGTGGACGCTTGAACACACCTGCGGGTAATCCGCGGCCGCCCGGTTCGCGGCTGAAGACGATCTCCACGATCGGTTTTGCGGTACTCGGCGCCTGCCTGATCGCTATCAGCTACGGCCTGGCGCGCTTCGCCTTCGGCCTGTTCGTTCCGCCGATGCGGTCCGATCTGGGGCTCGGAGCGGACATGATCGGCATCATCGGCGCCGTCCCCTTTATCAGTTTCGTCATCGCCACCCTGTTCGCGCCGCTCATCACCACGCGATTCGGTGCGCGCAACACGGCCATTCTCTCCGGCGGACTCGGCACCACGGGACTGGCGGTGATGAGTCAGGCGGAGAGTGCCCTGGTACTCAGCGGCGGGATCTTCGCCTGCGGTGTCTGCACGGGCCTGATGATGCCGGCGCTCACCTCGGCCATGCAGGCCGTGGTGTTACGGGCGCTGCACGGGCGCGTAACCGCGGTGATGAACGCCGGCACGAGCATCGGCGTCGTCGTCGCCGTGCCGGCCGCATTGTTCCTCGTCGGCCAGTGGCGCCTCGCGTACATATCCTTCGCGATCCTGGCGGGCATAGGGATGCTCGCCGCATGGTATTTCATTCCTTCAGTGTCACGCGTACAACCGGTCGATGCCGAGCCGCCCCCGAAAATCAGCATCCTCCAGTGGACACAGCTCATTCGACTGTCGCTGTTCGCGTTCTCGATGGGTTTCATCGCTTCGGGGTACTGGATATTCGCGCCAGACCTCGTGGTCAATCTCAGTTCCCTGCCCTCCGACCAGACCGCCTGGCTCTGGCTGGCGGTGGGTGTCGCTGGCCTGTCGGGCGCCGTGATCAGTGACCTCAGCGACCGCAACGGCCCGGCTATCGTGCATGCCCTTGCACTGGTGACGCTTTCAGCGAGTCTCGCACTGCTCGCGGCCAGCCCGGGCCAGTTGTTTCTGGCGATCATCTCGGCCATGGTGTTCGGCGTCGCCTACATGAGTCTGTCCGGGCTCTACCTGATCACGGGCATCCACCTCCTGCCCGGGCGCCCTTCGGTCGGTCCGGTGCTGCCATTCCTGGCCATTGCCCTGGGGCAGGCGGCGGGATCGCCGGCGATCGGTCTGGCCATCAAGCATCTCGATTACGGGCATGCATTCGCGCTGTTCTCGACCTTCGGGCTGTTCATCGCGCTCCTGTCGCCGCTGTATCCGCGGCATTCCGAGCACGAAGATCACGGCCCGCCGGAACAAAGCGATACCAGGGTCACAGCAGCGATCGAACCGCCCGCCGGAGAAAGCTCGCGTCCGACAGCCGAAAGCATCGGAACGGACTGAGCGACAGGTCGTCGGACTCTGACCGGAATGGCCTGCTCAACGGAGTCACCAACCGACGGTGCCCGGCCCGCCCTTGAACGGTCCTTCGATGCCACTGGTGATCCAGCCACCGTAGTAGCTGCCTTCCTGTGCCCGCACGCGCTCACCGTCCACATAACAGGCATCGACGCGGCCGGCATAGAAAGAGACGTGGCCGGCAATCTCGCCCTGCGAATCAACCGGATCGGGATACGACCAGCACACGTCGGGGATGACGCCATCATCGCTGCGCAGGGACCAGTACCGGGCCCTGCCCTTGAACTCACAGAACGTCACCGTCGACGACTCGGCGAGGCGTGTCCAGTCGACAGCCTCGGGCGGGAGGTAGAAGCATGGCGGATGACTAGTCTCCAGCAAGCGCCAGCCGCCATCCGTCTGTGCCAGCGTTCTTCCCTCATGGACGACCAGAAGGTGGCGCCTGTTCGCTTCGATCCGCGGCGGCCGCGGGTAATCCCATACGCATTCAGTCAGTTGATTCATCGGGACTCCGGCATGAGTCTGAACACGAATGACTTCGAAGCGGGCGACGCCCTGGATGATCCCGGGCCACCCGGGGGCAACCGGCTCGGCTCAGGCAGAGCCGTATCAGGGAGAAAGCAATGACCCGAGACGCAACCGACCGCACCGTTGATCCGGACGAACTTTTGCGTTACCGCCGCATGGCCGAGCTGTGGTGGCAGCGCGATGGACCGCTGTGGCCGCTGCATGTACTCAACGAACTGCGCCGGGACTGGATCCGGGATCGCTTGTGCGAGGCGCTGAATCACAACCCGTACGCGTCGCGTCCGCTCGAGGGCCTGACGGTACTCGATATCGGCTGCGGGGGCGGACTGCTCAGCGAGGCGATGGCCCGCATGGGCGGGCGCGTCCATGGCGTGGACGTGGTCGAACGCAACGTCGCGGTCGCTCGCCAGCACGCCCTGCGTTCCGGTCTTGCGATCGATTATGAATGCGCGACTGCCGAGTCGCTCGCGGACCGCGGACGGACCTTTGATGTCGTTCTGAACATGGAGGTCGTGGAACACGTTGCCGATCTCGGCGCTTTCATGGACGCCGTGAACGCGCTGGTGGAACCAGGTGGACACACGTTCGTCTCCACCCTCAACAGAAACACGGTCTCGTTCGTGGTCGGCATCATCGGTGCGGAGTATCTCTTCCGTATCCTGCCGCGCGGCACCCACCAGTGGCGTCGCTTTGTCCGGCCCGATGAACTCGCCGCGCACCTCGCGCGCGGTGGACTCCAAATCCGCTCGCGCACGGGCGTGAAGGTCAATCCCCTGAACCGACGCATGTGGCTTTCACCGTCGATGAGCGTGAATTACATGGTATTCGCGGACCACTACCGCTGAACGCGGAGCATGGCAAGTGGTCACGCCGGATCGGCGCTCGGCCCGGTGCGACCGGGGGGGGGATCACGCCCTTCGGCAGACGAACCACACGTTGATCGGGTCGCAAGCCGGAAGCCGCTTCTCACCCCCGGGAAAGCGCTCATCCTGCAACGGAGGGAGGAGGCCATAGATGAACATGCAGGAGGAGATCCGCACGGCGATCGAGGACTTTCATAGCGGGCGCTTCGGCCAGCTGGCTGGCTGAGGACCGGTCACCATGCCCGGACCGGCTGGCGGCAGCCGGGCCGGGCCAATCGCGGTCGGTTTAAAGATCCTTGACCAGCCGCAGGGCATCGTAAATGGCGGCATGGGTGTTGCGGGACTCGACGGCATCGCCGATGCGAAACAGCTGAAACTCGCCGTCCGGGTTGCGGATGACCTCCTGCGGCTTGCCATCGATCAGATCATCGTAGTTCACCTCGCCGCCATTGCGGGAATGCGGCTTGAGCTCGAAATAGACGTCCGCCATCGGCGTGATGCCGTAATCGACGACGACCTGATCCACCCGCCGCTCGTAATCCAGATCCAGGTAATCACTGGTGATTTTCGCGACGAGTTCGCCACCATCACGCTGCACGGATTTCAGCCGATAGGTTGGCGTGAAGGTCACATTCGGTCGCTGCAGAGAACGCATGTACGGCGTCAGATTCATAGCCATGATCTCCGCCGAAAAGGTACGGTCAGGCGTCATGATTTCAACCTGTGCCCCCGAGTCGGCGATGATCTCCGCGGCCTGCAGGGCCGGATGATCGCCCGCATCATCGAACACCAGCACGTTGCTGCCCGGCGCCACGTGGCCATCGAGCAGATCCCAGGTATTGACCACCAGATCGTGGCCGACCTCGGGCTGATCGTCGCGGGGGTAGCCGCCGGTTGCCACGATCACGGCATCCGGTTTCTCCTGCATGACTTCTTCGGCCTCCGCCATGACGTTGTAGCGGATCTCTACACCGAGCTGCTCGCATTGCTGCAGCCGCCAGTCGATGATCCCCATCATGTCACGCCGTCGCTTGCTCTGCGCCGTGAGGCGCACCTGGCCGCCGGCATCGGTGCCGGCCTCGAGGACCACGACCTCGTGACCGCGCTCGCCGGCGACCCGGGCGGCCTCCAGACCCGCAGGACCGGCACCGATGATCACGGTCCGGCGCTTTTCGGCGGCCTCGGGGATGGTGTGGGGCATGGTGGTTTCCCGCCCCGTGGCCGCGTTGTGGATGCAGTAGGCTTCCCCGCCCTGGTAGATGCGGTCGAGGCAGTAGTTGGCGCCGACACAGGGACGGATCTCCTCCTCGCGCCCCTGCTGGATCTTGCTCACGATGTGCGGGTCGGCCATGTGGGGACGGGTCAGGCCGACCATGTCGACCTTGCCCTCGGCGATCGCGTGCCGGGCGGTGGCGACATCCTCGATTTTGGCGGCGTGAAAGGTCGGGAAGTCGACTTCGCGCCGAATCTCGCCCACGAAATCCAGGTGCGGGGCACTGGGCATACCCTGGATGGGAATGACGTCAGTGAGCCCCGGGTCGGTGTCGATATGGCCACGGACCACGTTGAGGAAATCAACATGCCCGCTGTCTTTCAGACGCCGTGAGATCTCCATGCCGTCGTGGGCGGTAAGCCCGCCCGCCAGCATCTCATCGGCGGTGTAGCGCACGCCGACGATGAAGTCCTCGCCGACCCGCTTGCGGATCGCGCTGAGCACCTCGAAGGTGAAGCGCAGCCGGTTATCGAGGTTGCCGCCATACGGCTCATCGAGGGTGTTGGTCAGGGGCGACCAGAACTGATCCATCAGGTGGCCATAGGCCTGCAGCTCGATACCATCGAGACCCGCGGCATGCATGCGTTCGGCTGCATCCGCGTAATCCTCGATCACGCGCTCGATATCCCAGTCCTCGATCTGCTTCGGGAAGGCGCGGTGGGAGGCCTCGCGATTGTGTGACGGCGACAAGACAGGCAGCCAATCGCCCTTGTCCCAACGGGTGCGCCGGCCCAGATGCGTCAGCTGGATCATCACGGCGGTGCCGTGCTCGTGGCACGCATCGGTCAGTTCGCGCATCCACGGGACCACCTCGTCCTTGTAGGCGAGGATGTTGTTGAACACCGGTGCGCTGTCATTGGCAACCGAAGCGGAACCGGCCGTCATCGTCAGACCGAGCCCCGCCTTCGCACGCTCGACGTGATACTCGCGGTAGAGTTCCTTGGGCATCCCGTCCTCGGGATACGCCGGCTCGTGCGAGGTCATCATGATCCTGTTTTTCAGGGTCAGATTCTTGAGCTGATAGGGCTGCAGCAGCGGATCGTTCGACATGACCGGGTCTCCAGCTTGTGGCGCAATGGACAGAGTCTGCGCGGAGGCGTACATCCATGTCAACTATATGTACACCACTGTACGGAGCAGCGCCCGGCCTGTGCGGGGGATCATGCACTCAGGGGCGTTGTTCCGTTGCGGTCGCCCTCGGCTCATAACCATGCCGGGCGTGGAAGCGTTGGAGCTCGCGGGGCTGCGGGGCGTGGCCGGTGAAGATCTCCGCGTAGTGGGGGATGCGATGCATGCGGACCTCCAGCGTCTCCCGGGTATTCATCGAGATATAGCCGATCTGGGTGAGATAGATGGTGCGGGCGCGGACATTGGCCTCCAGGGATTCGTAGCCGTGGCGCTCGAACATGCGGCTCAACGCCTCGATGCGCGCCTCGTCGGCCGCATCGATCTCCCGGGACACCTGTGCCGACTGCAAACCCCAGCTGCGCATCGCGAATTCCAGCTGGGCGTCGAACAGCCCCGAGTCCAGCCAGCAGTCGAAGACGTTGAGCACCGCTTCAATGATGCCCTCCGAGTAGGCCCGGGTCTGCCCCACGAGGCCCTCCGTGTTCTTCTCCCGCCAGCGCTCGATCAAGGCATCAAGCAACGCCTCGCGGTCCTTGAAGAACCAGTAGAAGCTCGTTCGTGAAACGTTGAGTCGTTTGGCCAGCGGCAGAATCCGCACACTGTCCACCCCTGACTCCAGCAACAGTTCGAACGCCGCATCAAGCCAGGCGTCGCGAGACCCCTTCCATTTGGGGTCGCGTTGCTCTCCAGACTGCATCGGATGATCTCTTTGGTCGGGGGGGTGCCGGGCGCAGGGTGGGAAATTCCGACCTACGCAATTCAGTGTACACCGGTGTCCATTTTATGTACACCGGAATGGATCAACCCGTTTCGTCACGCCACCCGGGCTCAAGGCCCAGGATCCGGCCGACGCTGTTCGCCAGCGCCTCGGCCGAGTCGGCGCTGCGGTACGGCTGACGGACCAGCGCATGGGCCTCCCCCGAGGCCAGGCGCAGGTGCGGGCGATAACACGTATCGGGACCGCGGGCGCCAGGGCGCGTCGAACGTACAATCTCGACACCCTGGATCGCGCTGCGGCATAGCCGCTCTTCCTGGTCTGTCCGCGAACGGCGCTGCCAGACACGGCGCCGCGCGATAACGAATTCGTCACCGACGATCCCGAGATCCAGCAGGTGTCGGCCGGCGAACAACTCGACGGCGGTCGCTGCGGCCAGACCGCTCGTTGCGATCACCGCGAGTGACAGTTCTCCGGACCCGGCATACAACCACAGCGCAACGCCACCGCTGAGCAACACGAGCGCCACCCGGGCACCCAGGTGGCCGACATGGATCGTCGTCATTGCCGCACTGCTGCTCACTGGATCACGCCGACCGGGTCTCAGGGTGTGATCGGCAGCATAGCAGACGCCAGCGCCGACACCCCGGGACCCGGGACATACGGCAGCAGAACACGGTGGCGCCAGCGTTCCTCGGCGAGCGGGCCGCCGCCCCGGGCGCTCACCGTGGCGACACTGGCTATGGCGATGAGGGCGGCGAGGCGTGATCGCATCGTTGCAAACGGGTTACGATGATACGGATCTGCGATCCGAGTCCACGGACGGTTGCGGACGGCGACCCGGGCCGCGCGGACGACCCTGCGGGCACCAACGGCCAGGCGCTCCGAGTATGTGCCCCGCAGAGCCCGCGGGCGAGTTGTCCCACGCCCGGCGCCCGGGGAACCTGGCCGACACCGGACGGTCCACGGGGCACAGTGGGCCATTCATCGTTTTTCCCGCTTGCTCTTCAAACAACGAATCAGGAGTAAGACATATGACCGACGAGACCGGTTACACCCCGCCGCGTGTCTGGACCTGGGAGGAAGAAAGCGGCGGCACGTTCGCCAGCACCAACCGCCCGGTCGCCGGGCCGACGCATGAGCAGGAACTCCCGGTCGGCGAGCGCGCGTTCCAGCTCTATTCGCTGGCGACACCCAACGGCGTGAAGGTCACTGTCCTGTTCGAGGAATTGCTGGAGCTCGGCCATGCGGGGGCCGAGTACGATGCATGGCCGATCAGGATCGGTGATGGTAACCAGTTCGCCAGTGGTTTCGTGGCGATCAACCCGAACTCGAAAATCCCGGCATTGGTGGACTACAGCGGCCCGCAGCCGGTCCGGGTGTTCGAGTCAGGATCCATCCTGATGCACCTTGCGGAGAAGTTCGGCGCGTTCCTGCCGGGATCGGGTCCCGAGCGCACGGAAACGCTCAACTGGCTGTTCTGGCAGATGGGCAGCGCGCCCTACGTCGGCGGCGGTTTCGGCCATTTCTACTCGTATGCGCCGGAACCGATGAAATACCCGATCGACCGCTTCACCATGGAAACGAAACGCCAGCTCGACGTCCTCGACCGGCGGCTTGCCGAGTCATGCTTCCTGGCCGGCGACGAATACACGATCGCCGATATGGCCACATGGCCCTGGTACGGGGCCCTGGCCAAGGGTCGACTCTATGACGCCGGCGAGTTTCTGCAGGTCGACGAGTATCCGCATGTCCAGCGCTGGGCGGACGAGATCAACGCGCGCCCCGCCGTCAAGCGCGGCCGCATGGTCAACCGCACCTGGGGGCCACTGGAGAAGCAGCTGCACGAGCGCCACGACCACAGCGATTTCCTACACCGGACCGCGGATAAGCTCGAGGCGTGCGACTGAATACAGCATGCCCTGGGCCATGCGGGGGGTAACGTCGGGTCAGTAATCGAGCGCCCGCGTAAGGTGGGCGCGGCGGCAATTCGGGCACCGGCACGGGCTAGCAGTCTGTCCGACTTAGGGCATCGTAGCGAGGCGAGTGGGAATCGAGGCCAGATTTTCGATCATCCGAGGAGAATAGTGGTGACTATTTGACGAGGAGGATCGGGAATA
>Ga0207714_1000330_pt1 | contig 32969 bp, 29 predicted proteins | sample PonA232FremontCA_2_FD_187270 | JGI IMG/M metagenome (GOLD analysis project Ga0207714, IMG submission 187270) | Marine sediment microbial community from Fremont, CA, USA - Pond A23 Sediment 2 (SPAdes) | ecosystem: Environmental > Aquatic > Marine > Unclassified | place: USA: Fremont, California...
TTTAATGCCTTCTGTTGTGCCGCCAAAAATAAGGATCATTGCGTTAGGTTTTATTCCTGTTTTTGTTGCCGATATGCATGACTAAAGTTTGTATCATAGAGTTTGGATTTGCCTGAGCGGTTATCAATGGCTTTGCCCACGGCAATTAGCGTGGTCATTTTTATATGATTTTTTCGTATGGTCTCTGTCATTGTTGCGAGCGTACAGCGGTAAATCTTTTCATCTTTCCATGTCAGTTTATAACAGATAGCTACCGGAGTTTCCGGCGGATAATGCACTTCGAGTTCCGACTGTACCTTTTCTACAAGTGACGCACTTAAAAAGATACACATCGTGCTTTGCGAAGCTGCCAGTTTATGGAGTTTTTCCTTCTCAGGTACAGGAGTACGGCCCTCTCCCCGTGTTAATATAATGGATTGTACTTCTTCCGGGATGGTGAATTGTGATTTAAGTGCTGAGGCAGCAGCCTGAAAAGATGAAATTCCCGGAGTTATGTGGTAATTCATATTCAGCTTATCCAGTTCTGTCATTTGTTCCTGTATAGCACCATAAACACACGGATCCCCTGTATGTAAACGGACAATGAATAAGCCTCTGTCATAAAAAGACTTCATTGTATCAATCTGGGTTTGTAAGTCCATATTGGCTGAACTTTTAACTACACAACCCTTTTTTGCGAATGATGTTAATTCTTTGGGAACAAGGCTTCCGGCATACAAAATTAAATCAGCTGTTTTTAAAAATTTTTTTCCTTTTACGGATATTAGCTCAGGATCGCCCGGGCCGGCACCTACAAATTCTACAAAGCCTTTTCTTTCCATCTTCGGGTCAATTGCTCCTGCAACGGTATAATATTTATTATCAATCTTTCTTTTGGTTTTGCTGAATGCCAGTTTGTTTTCTGACGAATGCATTGCAGCAGCTTCAGAAACACTACCGCAGCCTGTAATTTCTTCTACTTTTTGAGATGGAGTAGACGTTTTATAGTTTGACAGTGCCGTGTTATCATATGAATATAACGGAACATCCCATTCTTCGCTTAACACATTAAATGCTTCTTCATCTTTTTTCATTTCTACCGTTGCAATGCTTGCAATAGATAAAGGGGATATTTTATTTGCTTTTAGTGCTTCCCGAAGATCATCGATGAATTTATGGTTGTTAATTCCGCGTTGAGAGCCTAATCCCAAATGTATAGAAGGCGGTCGGTAATAAATGACAGAATCACCCAGTTCATACATATAGGGCGTAACAGCAATTATCAATTTGTAATTTTCTGGCGATATTTCTTTGGCACTGTAGAAAATGTCAACATGCCGGGGTACACTGGTTTCCATGTATAACGTACCTTTGTCGCGCACTTCTAAAAGCAAGGCTGTTTTCTCCATGTTAACAAATGCCGCTGTTAATTGAGTGAGATTTCCTGTAGGTTCGATTTTCCAGTTAAATTGTGCCGGTAGATTGTCCAGTGCCCATAAATCTGATGTGTCGCTGACTGTTGTGATTACTGGCAATCCACCTGTTAATCCGGCAATCTCTTTTGATAGCTTGTTTGCTCCTCCTAGATGTCCGGATATGACAGGTTGAACGTATTGCCCGTTTATATCGATATTAATAACAGCGGGATCAGTGGTTTTGCTCTGGATGAACGGGGAAATTTCACGAACGCATATTCCCAGTGAGCCAATGAATATGAGCGCTTCATTCTCTTCCAGTAGTTGTTGATAATTTTTTGGGGAGCGAATTATATCGGCTTCAAGTCCATTTTCTGTTAGTTGTGATGCTAACGCCTCGCCTTTGTCCGAATGTGTTATTATTTTCTTCATCTTGTTGTTTTTTAGTTAGATGCCTTTTGGGCAATTAATATATGTACCGGGTTATGTTCATCCGGCATTAATCTGTTTGTGCTTATTATTCTGTAAATCCGATTTTTACACCAATTCAGAAAACGCTCTTTACTTTCCTCTTTAACAGAGTTAAATCCAATTACGCCTTCCGGGAGGAGAAATCTATCCACCTCTTCGAGAATACCTTCCATTTGATTATTATGTCCTCCCAAAAAGACACAGTCAGGCCTTTCCATTTCCTCTTTTTCAATATGTACAAAGTTATTAATGGATTTTGAGATACCCGGTGTTTGAAATTTACGGAAATTATAATCCATTATCTTATTGGACTCTTCACGTATTTCAAATGCGTGTATTATCAAGTGCGGATAATTGAGTTTAGCTTCAACCGAGATGCTTCCTGAGCATGCACCAATATCCCAGAATGTAGTTTTGTTATGAAGATCCATAAGAGCTAATGTAGTTAACCGGATGGACAGTTTTGTAATCATGTTTGGCCTTCCCGGAAGAGTCACAAAGTCTTTTTCGCTAATTCCTTTTTGGGGAATGTATTGATTGGTCTTCTCAATAAAGATACAGTTAGGGTGTTTTCCTTCAAAATTAGCAGCTTCTTCAATTGTTAGTCTTTTTACTGTTTCATTATCCCCGCCCAGATGTTCGCCATAGTACATCAGATAATTATGATAATTGTACTTTAACATACGTTTGGCTATGACAGCGGGCGTTTTATTCCTGTCGGTTAATATGCCCATGCGTGGTTCTCCTGTTATGAGCGCTTTATCAAATTCCTGCCAGGGCCTGCCGGTTAAAGAAATTGTAGTGAATTTGCCATAAGGGAGGTTAAATCGATGAGCGAGCAACTGTAAAGCGTTAAAAGCAGGATAGATTTTGATTGGGGTTTGTGGAAATTTTTTGCTTAAGGTATTTCCAATGCCAAAAAATAAGGGATCCCCTGAAGCGAAAATGACCCAATCTTCTTGGGCTTCTGCTATGGAAGAAAACAGATTTTCCAGGGGAGCCAGGATATTCACCCAACTGTGTTTTTGCGGTAAGATGCCGGAAACAATCGAATAGTGACGCTTTCCACCTGCAAAATTCCTGCAGGATGAGATTAGATGTGTAATTTCATTCGAAAAGCTTTCTGAGCGGTCATTAATACCTATAATGTGTATGTTCATAATTGATTTTTATAAAAATGATTTATCATATCCCTTCTCCGGGATGTATCTGGTCAGCTTCGTCCCAGCTTAATATCGCATTGATAATTGTCGCTGCTATGCTGCTTCCGCCTTTATTTCCTGATATTATAACTTGCGGTATGTCAGGGCAACCGTATTTAACCTGCCATTTGCTTTCCCGAACATTAACAAAACCAACGGGAGCCGCTATGACACCGAGAGGATTCGCTTTAGAAGATTTTACGTATTTTACCAGCTCCATTAGCGCTGTAGGTGCATTTCCGAAAACAAAAATGGCATTCGGATACTCTTTCACTGCCAGGCGTATTCCGGCCTGGGTTCGGGTGATTTGCTCTCTTTCAGCTATATCTTTTATTCGCTCATCATTAAGGTAACATTTGACGGTTATTCCCAGCTTTTCTATGATCGTTTTTCTGAAGCCTTTTGTTACCATGGAAACATCAGTAATTATAGCAGGTGGATTTTCTGAATAAAGAGCTTTATGCAGCTTTGAAACGATATCCCCGTTAATTTCGAGCAGATTATTCAGACTGAAATCTGCAGTTGTGTGTATGCAATGAAGAGCGAGCCAGTTGTGCTCCAGGGAATTTTTTTCCGGTTCTATGTGGGGAAGTATTTTTTTGAAGCTTTGATTCATAATTTTCCTGCCGATTTTATCATCGGAGTGCGCTTCTTCAGGAAAATAACCACGGGGCGTTATGAGCTTATCCTTGAAGCTTTTGGTTTGACTATTCCCGACAATAATTATCGAGAACATGTCTACCATGGATGTATCAATATTTTTCAGTTTGGTGACCACAAGTTTTTCGTCTTCACGGCCTGCGTTTTTGGCAATACCTACAGGTGTTTCCGGTGAACGGCAGGTCAGAAATAATTCTTTAAAACGCATTAGTTGCCAAAATCGCCCTTTACTTGAAGGATTATAGACAGCAGTGACGAAATCGCCTTGCGCTGCGGCAATAATTCTTTTTTCAATGTGATCCCATGGGGTTAACAGATTAGATAAAGAAACGGAACAGAAGTCGTGGCCGAGTGGAGCTCCAAACCTGGCCGCAGCAACAAACATTGCACTTATTCCAGGGATCACTTCAATTTCTATATCAATGTTATTATTTATCTTTGTCTCCCACAATAAAGCTGCCATGCCATATACTCCGGAATCACCACTGCTAATCACCGCCACATTATAGTTTTTTTGAGCCATTTCAAAAGCTTTATTGGCGCGGTCTTGCTCCTTTTTCATTCCTGTGGCAATGGTTTCCTTGCCTTTTGTGATTTCTTTTATTAGTTCGATATAGTAGGAATAACCTACAATGATATCTGCATTTTGTAATGCTTTTGATGCCTGTGGAGTCAAAAATTCGCTGTTTCCGGGGCCGATACCTATGCTATAAATGATCATATGGATGAATTATATAAGATGATTAGTGAAAAATATGGAAATGTTCTGTCTTTTAGTTTGTTGAGTTCAGTTGTGTAGAATTGTTTATCCGTTCCGAGATGTTCAGCATAGAAGAATGGATAGCCATTCTCAGCAATAAAATCATACCATCTATCCAGGCTGCCCATTTTCATTATGATAACTGTGTTGTTATATTGGAGGTTATCTTTTATCTCTTGATAGTTTGATGGTTTTGGCAAGACAGAAAGTTGTTGTTCTTTTTCAATCAAAGCCTGTTTGCTTTTATTTGCGGCGTCAATAAAGGCAGGAATACCGGGGATTAATCCGATTGATATGTTATGCTGTTTAAAAAAGGGGAGCATGTAGCCAAATGTACTATAAAACAGCAAGTCACCTTCACTTACTACAACTACCTTTTTATTCGCTTCAACTTCTGCTTTAATATCTTCAAATGCAGTTTTATAGTGGTTGTTCTGGTTTTTACCAGTCATAGGAATAAGCATGGGTTTAAATGTACAGCCCAGTTGATAGTGTTGGAGAATGGATAACGAAAAGGATTTTATTTGTTCATCCTGCTTATAAGTAGCGGGATAAAAGATCACTTCTGCCTCCTGCAAGCTTTTTAATCCTTTTACTGTGATTAGCTCCGGATCGCCCGGGCCTAAACCTACTGCCGTTAATTTTTGGGTATGCATTTCAGTTTTGTTAAGCGGTTAATAATTATAGATTTTTCTCATCAGTTCTTTTCGTTTAAACTTGTTAAACCATGCCATTTGGGCATTTTTTATTCGCTTTGTTTCTTCGGGTTCAACTTTAGCAATGCAGAAGTCAGTATGGTCTCCATAGCTGTGACTAAGCAAGTTTCCTTTTGGATCAAAAGCCAAACTTACTCCCGGAAAATATGTGCCTGAACCATCAGTGGATGCCATATTACATGCAATCACATAACAGGCATTATCATAGGCACGAGCTGACAGGAAACGCATAAATCTGTTCATCTTTGTGTTACCTGTTTCTTTTGGTGATGCATAGGCCATACATAAAATATTGGCACCCTTACTTGCCTGGTAGTATGATATTTCCGGCATATGGCTTTCGAAACAAAGTTGCATTCCTATATTTAGTTCTTCCGTCATAAATGTTTTTAGGTCGTTGGACTCTGCATAAATATTCTGTTCATTGGGGCTTAAATGGGTTTTCCTGTGTGTTCCTTTATGTTTCCCTTTTGAAAACAGATGTTGAGCAATATAGAAATTTGAATTGATCATTTCAGGAAATCCTGCGGCAAAAGATATCCCGGAAGTGGCTGATATATGTTCGAGTTCTTTTAGCACGTAGTCTTTTTTTATAAGTAACTCCTCCAGTTCCTTCTTGTCTCTGATATACCCCGAGATATTTAATTCCGGGAAAAGAGCAAACTGAACATCTTCTTTTTTCAACAAGTGAACAGCTCTTTGGAGCTCTTCTATATTTTTGTTAATTTTTCCATGAATAGTGTTCATGTGAACTGCCGCAACTTTCATTTAATGACTTTTTTTCAAATTTTAAATATTTCAGGGTGAATTGTACGATGTTTTCGATGGAATGCTCTTCCATCAATAACGACTGGTCTTTGTATAATTGGAATGGATTCTTCTTTTCTTTTATTATATTCATCCAGATACCAACAGAAGATTTAGAGTGCACCAAATCGATTCCTTCTCTCGCAAATGCTCTTCTTAATAAAACGTATTCAAATCCATGTCCTTTCACTGGTAGTACCCTGGTATTGTTATATTCCACTCTGAAGATCCCTGACCTGTTATCAAACGTAATGCCGGTATCATTGAATATTTTTTGAAAAGCGTTTTGATACAACAAATCTTCGGGACTACCACATATGAAATTGTCAGAATCCATCAACCATAATTTATCAGCCATCTGGAGGGCCAGGTCTAAGTCATGGATGGCCATCAATACAGCTTTTCCGGAGTTTTTTGCCAGTTTAGCGAGAAGCTTTATGATTTCAACACGGGAAGGTAAGTCAAGAAAAGCGGTTGGTTCATCTAATAATATAACAGGCGTATTCTGCGCCAACGCTTTAGCAATGGAAGCCTTCTGTCTTTCTCCGTCACTCAGCGATTCTAATGAGTCGTGCTTCTTGTGGGCAATACCACATTGCCTGATGGCTTTTTCTACTTCTAAATGATCATTTTTTGATAAACGGCCCATGAAACCTGTATAAGGGCTTCTTCCATAGCCAACGAGTTCATAAACTGTGGCATTGGGCACCTGAATTTTTTCGGTAAGGACGATGCTTACCTTTTTTGCCATATTGCGTTCATTTATAGCATCAAGAGGTTCCCTGTCAATAAAAACATTTCCATCCAAACGGGGAATAAATTTGCACAGTGTTTTAAGCAATGTGCTCTTTCCTTTCCCGTTTGCACCAAGTAAACACGCTAATTCCCCGGTGTGCAGAGAAGTGTTTAAGCCTGAATTTAATTTCAGGGTATTTTTACGGTTGATGTAACCAATTGATAGATTTTTTATTTCTACTATTTTAGTCATAAGCAATTTGATTATTACCCCCCTGTTAGTTGTCCTTTTCTTTTTTTCCAGATAACCGAAATAACTACCGGTGCGCCTACGAAAGCCGTTACGGAATTTATCGGCAGCGACATTTCGCTACCAGGCATTCTTGCAACTAAATTGCACAATAATGCAGTAGAGGCTCCTATTAATCCTGTGCACAGGAGCAAAGTAAAATGATTTGATGTTTTCATCGTCAATTTTGCAAGATGCGGCACAGCCAGACCAATAAATACAATAGGCCCGCAGAAAGCTGATACCAATGCTGTCAAGATGCCCGCCGCAGAGATGATCAGGTGACGGGCGAGTTTTATGTTTAATCCCAGGTTTTTTGCATAACTATCACCTAAGGCCAATAAATTAAGTGGTTTTGCAAGAAAAACGGACAGAAAAGAGGGGACCACTGTAAAAAGTGCAAATAATTTAGCTTTTTCTACAGATAGCCGGTTAAAACTTCCCAACCCCCATACAACGTAGGCATGAACATCTTCTTCCAAACTGTAATATTTAAAAATTCCAACTATAGAATTTGCCAAATAACCAACCATAACACCTAATATTAGTACACCCAGCGTGCCGGTAACTTTACGGGAAAAAACCAATATAAGCATTAAAACACTCATAGAACCAATCAGGGCCGATGCAATAATGGCTATTTCTCCCCAAATATCAAGATAACTGAACGATACATGAAATAACCTTCCGGCTACCAGGATTACAAAAGCCACACCCAGGCTTGCGCCTGAGGATATACCCAAAACAGACGGGCCCGCTAACGGATTGCGAAATAGTGTTTGCATGAGCAAACCTGAAATTCCAAGCGCCATTCCTGCCCCCAATGCAACCATGGTTTGTGGCCACCGCGTGCGCCGGATTACATTTTTCCACACTTCATTATCTATTTCCTGGCCGAAAACTGTTTTTATTACTTCTTTTATGGGGATCGTAAGTGTCCCGAAAGCCAGGTTAGCAGCTATTAATAAAAGTAAAAACAGTACAATCAGGAAAATGGTTAAATTATGATATCTTTTGTTATGTCTGATAGCCAAACTCATTTGAATAATTTTCTATTTTAATAATTCATAATACCGGGGATTATAATCTTTTAACAGATCCGGATGAAAATGATGAATAAAGTCTCCCAGAAGAATATGGGGTTTTACAGGATTTTCTTCGTAATACGGTTTTACACGTATATTACAAAATATAATATTTGTGTCTTTAAATGCTTTAAAATCAGCATACCGGGCATCCTCTTTTTTAAATTTTTCCATGGTGAATCCCGGTGGTTGACTAACCTGTAAACGCCAGAAATCAGCATCATGCCCTTTGCTGTATACTGCTTCAAAGTCAAGAGGAGATCCGCCTTTTTTATTGTTATCAAAGATATAATCGGCACCCGCATCATGAATCAAATTAGCGATGAAGCTTTTGCCCCCGGGTACATACCAACTACCTGAAGTGAATCTTCCGCTAAAAACTGTCGGGCGGTGTTCTACATCAGATACCAATGATAAATAGTGATTATAGGTGGAATCAATGGATTGAAATACAGAATCTGCATATCTTTTTTTACCTGTCAGATGACCGATTAACTTTATCCATTCGGCGCGGCCTAAAGGTCTTTTTTCATTATAAGAAGCGATGGGCAACAGGGGGATGCCAAGATTTTTCAAGGCATCATAACCTCCGGTTTTAAAGGGAGAAACAAGTATCAAGTCTGGGTCAATGCCGGCTATAAGTTCCACGTTAAAATTTCCCTCTTTGCCTACTCGTTTTATACTACCATTATCGATTTTGTTATTTACTTTTTCGTTGAATAAATACTTGCTGCTATTTAATGCCACGATATGGTTGATGGTATTAAGTTCTATAAAGTAAGCCAGTTGTGTGGAGGAAAGACAAATTATTTTTTCCACGGGAGCTTTTATCTCGCGTTCTTTCAATTTACCTTTATATGATTTTGGGAAAATTTTAAGACGGGAAATTATATCGTCTGTATTATCCGGATCATAGATGATGATTTGTTTATAGTTATCATTTTCTATGATTTTAAAACCATTCGCATATTTAAGTGGGATCTCATTTTGTTTTTTCCATGATTCCTTTTGCTTTTGTTTTTGATTGCAGGAAAGCATAATAATTGACATTATCAGGACACCAAAAACAAGGGATAATCGAGATATTTTACCTGGTGATATGTTCATTAGATTATCGGTTTTTTTGAGTTATGTTTATTTGAATTAATTGTATTTAAGATTCATATTTTTAGTGTTTTAATACTTTAGTTTGAACGAAACCTAACAGGTTTACGAAACCTGTTAGGTTTGCATGCTTATTATTTGTCTAGATGCTTTGGATTAGAGTTTCATTAATGTATTGTTTAGTTATTCAAATTTTGCTAAATATATATATGATTGTCTGTAAAATATTTGAAAATAAGTCGTTTATGGAGCAATCAATGCTGATTTTCAGTGTTTGTTACCTTAATTGCTTTTTTAGACTGGACACAATCATAATTTTCTATTTCATAAATCTGATTCTCAGCCCGGCAAATATTGTTCTTCCCGGGTTTAAAGTACCATAATGATAGCCATAAGGAGTATTATCCTGATAATCAAATAAGTTGTCTATTCCTATCGTTAATTCTGCCTCAAACGATTGCATTTTTTTGAGTGTATGGGTAGTAGACAATTTCCAAATATTATAAGCATCTGCATTTCTGTTTTCGTAAAATTTTTCGTCCTGAATACGTCCCAAAAGGCTCACATCCAGATGGTACCAGTTGAAGTTATTGGCATAATTCAGTCTTACATTGGCATAATTTTGTGCTACACCCTCTAAGCGGATGTCATCTGTCAGGTTTAGAGCATCCACAAAACTATAACCTCCCCCTAGTGTAAAGCCGTAGGCCAATTTGGTATGGAATAACAGGTCTATTCCCTGGGTCATAGCTTCTTCTATGTTAGCATGCTTGCGAATTATGGTTCCTTCCTCAACTCCTTCAACATTGGCGGGGTCAACGGTTTGATAATTGATCTTGTTTGTGAGGTCGTTGCGGTATCCGCTGATGCTAAACGATATATTCTTCGGATTATATTCAAAAGTAGCTGCATAATAATCCGATTTTTGGGGTTCAAGATCCGTATTACCCAGATATAACCGCCCTCTTCTTTCGTACCTGTAATAAAGTTCTTTCAGGGTTGGGTTTTTATAGCCTTTTGCATAATTAGCCCTCAGGTTGATATCATTCAGCTGATACATTAATGTGAGTTTTGGGGTAAATGCACTTCCAAACTCTTTGTGATGGGTGAAACGACTACCTAACACAACCGACAGTTCATCAAAAAAATCCATTTCGTCCTGTGCATAGACCGACATGGTATAGGCATCAGCTTCGTCATTTACCACCCTGTCTTTACTGGTTAATTGCTCAGAAGAAAATTTACTTCCAACAGAAACTCTGTGTGATTCGGAAAATTTATTCACCCACTTTACTTCATAATCATCTCTTCTTTGCTTTTTGTTCAAACTTTTATCTCCTTCTGAATAATTATCACCATTCTGGTTGTATTTATAATAGTATTCGAAGAGGTCAGAATGGTAATCAAACGTAATGTCTGAATTATTGTTAATTATATATTTAGCACCACCTGAGTAGCTTTGGTCTTCAAAATACAGATTATAACTTCTTACCGATTCAGGTCTTTTGCGGTCGTTTTTATAAAATTTACCTGATGCATAAATCTCAAGGTTATTTGTAACGGCATATTCAACCTTTTGCTTAAATGTCTTGTTCATATAAGCATTTTGAGCCTTCGCATCAGTCCTGAAGGTCGTGTCTTTCCGGCTGTCATATTCATACGGACTGAGTTGCCAGCCATCGGTTTGCTTGTGAGTAAAAGAGGTATGAGATGAAAAATCGCCGAAATTCAGGTCAATATTATTGGTTTGTTGCCAGGTGGAATAGCTGCTTACCACTGAATTATTCGAAATACGAACTTTGTTTTTCGGTTCTTTCGTTATTATATTTACTACCCCGCCCATGGCTTCTGAGCCATATAAAGCAGATGATGCACCTTTTACGATTTCAACCCGTTCAATATTTTCCGGATTAATCCGGTTCATGTCTATTTGTCCGCCAAGTCCTCCGTATAGTCTTTGTCCATCGACCATCATCAGTATATAATCATTACCAAGTCCGTTAAGTTTCATAAAAGAACCCATAACATTGGGAGTAAAGTCAAAAGACGGGCTTATCGACTTCATCATATCTTCAAAACCTTTTGGAGATATTTCTTTTATGTTTTTTTCACTGATTATTTCCGTCTTGACAGGGGCATTTTTTATATGATGAGGTGTGCCTGTTCCTGTGACAGTAACTGCTCCCAGGTCTTTGGCAGATTTATCCAAAACGAAACTGAGATTGGTAATGTCCGAATCTATATCTATTTCTTTTTTTGTACGGCTATATCCGGTACGAGATATTACTAAAAAAGCCTTTCCTGATTTAATTCCTTTGATTTTGAATTCGCCCTTATTATTGGTAACAGTACCCAGTGTAGTACCATCAAGATACACATTTGCCATATAAACAGGATCTCCGTTCGATTCTTCTACTGTACCACTTATAGTATATTTTTGAGCGTTTATTTGAAAAACAGACAATACGATGCCTGTCAGGAGAAATATTATCTTCTTCATTTGTGTTGATTTTAATGTTTTTGATTGGAAAACTGCTTTTAAATTAATTTTTATGGGATTTCAGGTGATCAATCCAGATCTTAACGATGTTATCATATTCAGCCATACCTTTTAATACAGGTTGCACCTGAAAACCTTCTTTTTCAAGTAAAGTTTTCCAGCTTTCCGGACCATCGCCTGCCATATCATTTTTTGCATGATCCCCGGCCACTGCCATAAAAGGAGAGAGCCAAATTTTCTTTATGTTTTTTGCTTTAAGCTTTTCTAAAACATCATTAAAAGTAGGAGCCCCTTCCACAGTTCCAACCAGGAGATTATCATCTTTATTCCATAAATAATATTGCATTCCGGGATAGTAAATGTTTGCTGCATGATGTGACCCATGGCCCATAAAAACTACTGCTTCATTGGATTTCCTTTCCTGCGGAATGTTTTCAATTAATGTGTTTGAGACTGCATGCATATCATCATCAGAGTATAAAAGTGGCTCTATGACAGTGGTTTTTTTGAGCCCCTCGGGCATCCGGTTAAAACGTTCCGCAACGTTCAACACATCATGGTATTCACTGCCCGGAATAATATGGAGCGATTGAACGTATACATGATCAAAACCATCTTCCCCCAGTCTGGCTAAAGCCTCAGCGGGAGAATCTATTGTTTTGCCCCTTTCCCGTAATTTTTTACGTATAAAAGTAGAAGTATACGCCCAGCGAATTTCGGTGTCCGGGAATGCCTTTCTAAATTCTTCTTCTATATTGTCATAAGCTGAATTAGCTTCCTGAACTGACGTTCCAAAGGCTGTTAACAGTATAGCATCACGTGTATTATTATTCCCTGTAATACCTTTTGTACTATTAGCCATAAAAAATAAAAAGATTAAAATAAACTGAAGTTTAAATACTGTTTTCATAACATTTGTTTTTTGTTAATTAATTGATATACAATTAGCAAAGACAAAAAACATTTTATTCAAATAGCTATTACCTTCCCACAGGTACCTTAAGGTTGGTAAAATGCTTTTTGTTGCTAAACAATATTTACTTCCGAATGATTTAGGCTGAGATGATTGTATGAAATCTATCACACTTCTAACCCGGAAGCTTTACTAAATATATTTATGGCAGGTTTCCTGACTTATCCCGGTTTTTACTGCCTTCCCTTCCTGCAATTACAGGAAAGTGGCATGTGGTGTAAAAACACTAATCTGTTTTACCAGATCGGGAATTACAGTAGCGGGTACTGTCCCGGATTCTCACCGGCTTCCCTTTTATAAGTATTACAGAATGCAATACTTATCACCATAAACTGCAGCAAATATATATTAAATTTTTTCGCTTCAAAATTTATCATGAATAAAATCTGCTGTGAATCTAAACTTTGTTAAGATTCAACATATTATGTAGACAGAAATTTATAATGTATTTGGGGTCTCAGATTGTTCGTTTTTTACAAAAGGTTGAAATCCTTTATTTGTCGGATTATTTATAGGGTCCGACCTTTCTTGATTGATAACCGGTATAAGTATTCCCCGAAATAACCATTTTACTATTATATTAAAGTGCCGGGTACTATCTGGTGATTCTTTTGAAAGGTTTGGTTTGTTGGGTTCCATAAAAGATCGGAACCTATTTTTTTGAGTGAGAATCGCTCAATTTGGGTCTAATGCAAGCGTGTTTTCAGGTTTGCTTCAAAGTTTTCTGCAGATAAAGTTTCTTTTGGATAGATAAAATACGGATAATGCCTTTCAAAATATACGGATTTATTTTGAAGGATTTGCTCATATTGGGCTAATAACCTTTCCGTCTTATTGCGATTTTCAGAAAGGTGTTCCTTCATCTTTTCATTCAATTGTTCCAGCTGTTTATGTAGGTCTTTTCGTTTATCAGGATCAGCGTCTTTCATTTGGCTTGCTATTTTTCTTTTTTTCTCTTTATACTTGTCCGCAAGTTCAGGTGATAGCAGATCTTCGGGGTTTCGTTTGTATTCTTTTAGCCATTTTTGGAGCCTGCGATAATCTTCTTCAATTTCTGACAAATCCGGCATGTTGTTTTTCAGCGGGAGATAGATATTTCCGGTTGCAGATATGAACTGCAAAGGGGAATTAAGTCCAAAGAAAGAGTTGAAAAACAGATTGTTTACCTTTTCATATTCTACTGCGCCGGTTCCATGGATAAACAAATCGCTGAACAGTATCCGGGTCATAAAAGTTAGTGTGGTAGCTTTTGGATAAAGCGTAATAGCAGTATTCAGTTTTCCTGCAATCTGTTCTTCTGTTTTGCCGGATATTGAAATGTTTATTTTGTCTTTTATATCCGGGGATGAAAAATGCAGCATTTCATTCGTTTCATGAACAAAAACCGGATATCTGCGATCATTATTGATCCACCAAAACGGAAGTTCATACCACTCGTCTGTTTGGCCTAATTCTTTTACCGGTTGGTAATCTTTGGTTTTGTTTTGAATAATTGCCTCATTAAAATGAAACCTGAATGTTTCTATGTGTTTGATAATGTATAAAATGAAACAGTTGTAAGCTATGGTTTTTGAAATATCTGAAATTTTCAGGTCATAGAAGTGTATTCCTAAATCCGACTCGAATTCAGTTCGCAAAGTGTTCTCTGTATCAATAAAATGGTTGGTTTTTTCAAATATCTGGGAGAATGCTTTTTTGTAGTTTTGAAATGCTTTTTGAATTTGATGGTAGTTATCGCCTAAGGTGCTGAGGTGGTTTTCTGTTTGTGTAAGAAACTGATTTACTTCCTCACCGGAGGGATGAAACCCTGAGAAGACAGTATCCCTGTCATTTTTTATAACAACCCGATTTTTACATAATTTGCTGTCATTTCTGCACGGTATCGGAATATCTATTTCTCCGGTATCTGAGTCTACAATAAAATTCAGTGCCGAGCCGCCTGTTTCTCCAGCTAGTACACCCGCATAATAGTTTTTGAAAAGAATACCCGGATAATACAGGATCGGTTGATGTCCTGTGGCGATTATGGGTTGTTTTATTAAATTTTGAAGTTTTAACTCATTCCAGAATTGATATTGAATGTTTTTTAACTCTATGTCGTTTTCAAGTATTGTTTCTCTCAGTCTTTTGTTATGTTGAATTATCGATTGAATATCTATACTCATCCTAAAACTATGTTATGCAGATTTTTTATTCCTAATACTTCAGGTGTGTAAAAAGGTTCGCCATAAGGGCTGTTTATCCTTGAACCGTATTGCTTGCCCATCATTTTTAGAAATTCTGGTATATTCCGATTTTTGTGCTGGAACTGAGATTTGTATTTTTCTACGGCTTTTACTTTTTCCTGAAAAGCTTCCTCAGAAACCGGTAAAACGAAAGAAGGAGAGGGGATGATTTTAAAATGGGAGGTGTAATAATACAGAATTTTTGGTGGAAAAAAGGGTTCCCCCTTCATTTCTGTTTTTGTCAGTTTTGCATAAAATCTTGCTGCTGTGCCTAGTTCTGACGATGCGATATGGTCGGGGTGTTGGTCGAGATGAGTCTGTACAAGCATAACATCCGGCCTGATTTCCCGTATATGTTCAGCTACTTTTTCCCTGTTTTCGATGGTGTCTTCCAGGTATCGATTCGGAAGATCCATGACAATTCTTTTTTTCAGCTTCAGAATCTTATCTGCTTCGCTGGCTTCCTTTAAACGCGTTTCCACGGTTCCGTTTGGCGTAGGCTCACCATTTGTGAAATTCAGTAAATATACTTCATCGCCATTCAGGGCATGAGTAAACATTGTTCCACCGATGGATATTTCAGCATCATCGGGATGGGCTGCTAATACTAATATTTTCATAGTCTTTAATTTCTTTTTCAATGATTTGCAAATAATACTTGTACCTTCTGAACACTTTTTTGCACGAAGATGTTTGATTTGAGTCTTTATCCAAATATATCAAGTCCACAGGAACTTCGTTAATTTTAAACCGGTGTTTCCATGCCTGCATCCATAATTCCAGAGGCATCCCGTAACCATATTCTGTCAGGTTTAATTTTTTTAATGAGCTTACTTTATATAATTTAAACCCACAGAAAGAATCGGTAAGCTCGTATCCTGTAATGCGATTGATATATTGAGTAATTCTGTTATTTATTTTTTTACGATCTTCCGGGGCTTCATTTAGTTTTTGTCTGCTCTTTTGCAGATATCGGCTGCCGGAGACAATGTCCCGGTCTTCAGTTTCAACAGCTTTGGTGAATTTTATTATCTCTTCAGGCTGATGTTGTTCATCACTATCTAAAGTGATGATATAATCAAATTTTCTGTTGATAGCAAAGTTGAACCCATCGATTAGCGTTTTGCCATAACCTTCATTTTGTGAATGTTGTATAAAGTGTATGTTTTTTTCATTTTTAAGCAGGGTAGGAGTGCTGTCTGTTGATCCGTCGTCTATCACAAGTATTTCAGAGGTGGGAGTTGATTTTCGTACTTTACCCAGTATTTCAGTAATTGAGCTGGCTTCATTGTAGACCGGAATAAAAATTAAGAATGATTTATTGGGTTGTTTTCTATTTGTTTTTTCTTTCATGCCAGCTTAATTTATTTTTTGAATACTCTGCTTGTTCGTAAATATACAAAGATAGTTCCTTTTTGAATATTTTGTATTATCCTATATTTTGCTTTTTTCAACAAAAAAGAAGAGTGATTGTTGATTTTCTTGATGCGAAGTTCATTATATTTGCAAAAAAAGAAGGAGATATGTATTGGTTAAATTTGATTATCCCGGCTCTGATTTTTATCCCTAATCTTTTGGAGTATTTTTTACCCCCGGCTAATTTACCTCAGGAATCGCCAAGAGAACCAGTTTATCTGAAAATTCTTGAATGGGTAGGACGGATAGGCCTCATTATTATTCCTTTGTTTACCCCTTTTTCGGTAGAAAGTATGGCTGGAGAGCTTGCTCTTATTGCACTCATTGTTTTTCTGCTGATTTATTATGCCGGATGGTTTCGCTTTTTTTACATCGGAAGGGTTTATGAATATCTTTATCTGCCATTGTTAGATATTCCGATTCCATTAGCTTTAAGTCCGGTTATATATTTCTTGTATGCGTCATTTCTGTTGAATTCTAATTTGTTATTGATTTCTACGGTAATCTTTGCCGCCGGACATATTCCATTATCTGTCATTTCATATCGTGCAATCAAACAGTCAAGTTGAATTATCCAGGTAATTAGAGTTGTGTTATGTTACATACTTCGTATATAGAGCTTAGTAAGAAGGCTTTGAATAATAATATTCAGTATCTGAAAAGTATGCTGAAGCCGAATGTGCGTTACTCAATGGTAATTAAAGGAGATGCTTACGGACATGGTATTGAGAGTATTCTCCCGATGATTGAAGAAGTTGGTATTACTCATTTTTCAGTATTTGGCGTAGATGAGGCAATGCGTGCACATAAAATCAAAAGTGATATTTGTGATATTATGATTATGGGCTTTATTGATGATGAATATCTTGAATGGGCAATTGAGCACGATGTATCATTTTTTGTATTTACAATGGAGCGATTACAAGCAGTTGTTCAGGTTGCCAAAAGAACAAGTAAACCCGCCAGAGTGCATATTGAACTGGAAACCGGAATGCATCGTACCGGTTTTTTACCTAATGAACTGACCAAAGTAGCTGAAATATTGACGAAAAACGATAAGACCATTAAGTTGGAAGGTTTATGCACACATTTTGCAGGTGCCGAACATCTTTCCAATTATGACAGGGTAAATAAACAGATTAAGCGTTTTTACCGAATCTGCAGTTGGTTTCATGATTTTGGGCTTAAACCACGTTACAGGCATGTTGCTTGTTCAGCCGGATTGTTAAATTTTCCCGACGCTGTAATGGATTTAGTGCGCATAGGCATTTCCAATTATGGATTTTGGCCGAGTGAAGAAACTAAGATGTTGCATATGAGAGAAAACGGCAATTTGCCTGAAGATCCTCTAAAACGTGTTCTCACATGGAAAAGCAAAATATTAAGCGTAAATCACGTTGGTGAAGGACAATATGTGAGCTACGGGAAAAGTTACATAACGAACAGAGATAGTTTAATTGCTGTAGTTCCGGTTGGTTATGCTTATGGTTTTAGCCGAAATCTGAGTAATTTGGGGCATGTTTTAGTTCACGGGAAAAGAGTGACGGTTGTGGGTTCCGTCAATATGAATATGATTGTCATTGATGTGACCGATATCCCTGATGTAAAAGTCAACGATGAAGTAGTGATAATTGGAAAACAAGGCAATGTGACTATTTCTGTAAGTTCCTTCAGCGATATGAACAACAGTATGAATTATGAACTCCTAACCCGTTTGCCCCAGGAAATTCCAAGATTTCCGGTTGAATGATCTTTTTGATTGTGGAAGTTTCTGTGTTCGTTTAAACGCCGACAGGCCTTGAAGGCGCTGCCATGTTTTTACTGGCGACTGCCTTTTGCTTTTAGCCTTTAGCTCTTGGCAGGGAATTTTTTTATATTACGTTGTTTACTGCTTACCGCCTACTGCCGACTACCTGCCGCAACTGCCACTGCTACTTCACTTGCAAATTGATGGCCTTTTAAATATTTACCTTTACTGTTGTATATGTCAAAGGAACTTCAGGCATTACTCCTTTTACACCAGAAAAGAATTGATTTGGCGAATCAAGAGTTTTGCATCCTAGCGTATCAGGAGTGAGATGCCCGAAATTCCTAATAAGATCATTAATATGGTTTTAAATTTTCCTTCGTTGACTTTATGATAGGTTTTGTTTCCTAGCAGAAGCGCAATTATGAAAACCGGAAGCATATACATTGCAATTAAAAGGGTGTCGGGAGTTAAAATATCAGAAACGACCAACATAGGAACTCTGAGGGTATTTGTGACAGCAAGAATCCCGATGATTGTGGCTCTGAATATGCTTGCGGAATCGATGCGGTTATAAATATACATTACATAAGGTGGACCCCCGGCTGAAAACATTCCGGAAAAAATTCCTCCGGCAAGTCCGAATAAAACTCCCAAATTTCCTGGAATTTTCAGTTTATTTCGGCTTATAAAATTATATGCAACAAAAAGTATAGTGAAGGCTCCGAGTACTCTTTTAAGAAAAATGGGATTTCCGGTTTTAAGAATTAATATTCCGACGCCCAGTCCGATAATTACTCCGACAGAAAGCTCGAGCACTGTTTTTTGTTCTATTTTTTTCCAGTTTTTATAAACAAGAATTACACTAAAGATGAGTAAGAAAATGGACATTAATGCAATTGCTTCTTGCATAGGAAGCACGCTTATCAATATTGGGATAGCAAAAAGACCTGCTGCAAAACCTGCTACGGTCTGAACATAAAAACCAAGCCCGATTCCGATTCCTATGACGGTTAAGTGTGCTATTCCCATATATAATTTTCTCCTTTTTGTTTACAAAATTATTTTACTCTATTGATATATGTCCTTTAAATTTTAATATATTTTGTATTTTTTGCATTAGAAACAATAATAATTTTGTGTTATAACTTTAAATGTTTTATTATGGATAGCTTTGACCAAAAGATTTTAATGAAGTTACAGCAAAATGCCCGTATTTCTTATACAGAACTAGGAAAGCAAATCGGTTTATCCGGACCGGCGGTAAAAGAAAGAGTGCATAAACTTGAAGAAAATGGGTATATTGAAGGTTATAGAGCAAAGCTTAATTTTTCAAAATTAGGCTATAAACTTACGGTAATCATCAATTTTAAGATGAATCCGGGCAGTATCAAACAATTTATAGAAAAACTTAAAGGAATGCCGGAAGTAATCGAATGCAACAGGATTACCGGAGGCGATAATCTGATAATGAAGGTAATTCTTAAGAAAACTGAAGAACTGGAAACGTTAATTAACATGCTTATTGAATATGGAGTGCCGACAACATCTGTAGTACTATCGACTCCTATTGAAGATCGGATAATAGATGTCTGACCAGTATCAGACATCTATTACCCAAATTGAGCGATTCTCATTCACGACAAAGGAATTGTATGGTTTTCACCTCACCTATTCGGTAAAAACCGACAATTTCTAAGTCGGTCCGGCAGCTGCCGGATAAGTAAAGCGCTTTTTTCATTTTGTTCAAACTGCTCAACTTTGGTATTATTAAATTTTTTTTGTGAATAATTCAGGCTAGCGAATCCATTCCTCACCATTGTAAATATTCATACGGTTTTCCCTGACGAAGCCAGCAAGAGTAATATTGCTTTCCTGGCAGGTTTTAACAGCAAGGTCCGTCGGCGCTGCTTTGGTGACAATGATGCGAGTGTTGGTTTTTTGAATAATTTCCATGATGCTGTTTGTAAGCCGGCAGGTTAGTAGTAAAATCTTGTCAGACAGATGAACATTGTTGATTAAACTGTACCCCAGAAGCATATAAAGTGTATTGTGACGGCTGAGGTCATCAAAAGTTTTGATTATCTCATTTTCCGTGGCAATACCTGCACTATGAACCGCCCCGGTTTTTTGAAAAGTTTCAGAAGTGGAGGAGAAGATACTCATCAATGAAAGCAGATTTTCGTGTGCATATTTTTTTTGTTTTGATTTAAATGATTCATCCATCGATGACTTCACCTTTACAGTGGATACGTAAGCCGATTTTTCATGAATATCGTATTCAAACGATTTTATTTCGTGATAATCATTGACAAATTCATAAAAAAATAAATACCCGATGATTAGTTCATTGAGGTTTTTCCCCAGACAGGAAAACTTAGCAATAAATTTTTCATTTAGAAAGACTGAAAGTATTTCTTCAGTTGCCACCTCATCTTCGAGTTGAGTTTTTGTGCCGTTTTTAATTCTCGTAATGTCAATCGTTTTCATGTTTATGAATAAATTCTTTTAAAAAGCTGTCTTGTTCAATAGTCACTTGTAATCATTATTCTTTTGATTTGCTGTTTTTTCGGCTGAATTATAATGCATTAATTCTTCCGGAGAATTAATATTTATAAAAGCTTCCTGATCATCGATTTGCCAAAAATGTGTTTTTGCTTCAGTTAATAGATTTCTGATTGCATAAGTTTTTGACTCAGATAACATTTTTTCAAGTCTTTTATGCAGTTGAGTCTTGTAAATACTATGCAGGGGCTCAATTCCTTTAGTTGTATGTGGAACTATTGCTTCCGGCTTATGTTTGTTCAACTGATTAATCTGCTCCCTGATTAATTTTTCATTCAGAAAAGGCATGTCTCCGCCAAAAATGAAGGCATATTTTGTGTTTGCGTGGATTAGTCCGGTGTGCATTCCTCCCAGAGGGCCTTTTTCTTTATAAATATCTTCATATACGGGCAAATTGGTATGTTGTTTTACCCAATTTTTTGTATTGGAGATGATGATTATCCTTTTGAAGAGTTTCTTGAGGATATTTAATTGATGAATAATGATAGGCCGGGAGTGGAGCAGTTCAAGAGATTTTATTCTGCCCTGAAAACGTGAATTTTTACCTCCTGCTAAGATAACTGCTGAAATATGCCCATAATAGTTCATATTTAAAAATATAAAAAAAGAATGTAAGAGCCAATTTTCAGCTATAAACAATAAAAAATCCGAAGAGTTTTTCTTCGGATTTTTTTGTTGGTCAACTCAATAATTTATTGTATGCTTGAGAAGTATCGCATAAACTGTGAGCGTTCGTATACAATCGGATCATCCAGTTTTTTATAGCTCATTTTTCCACGGAATTCATCAATAGAGTCGAAAGAATGTTTATTCATCCATTCTTTGAGTTCTTTTAGAATGTTATTTAACTGGCCAAAACCATTTTTGTAAAGTGTTGAGCAAACCTGCACCGATTCAGCGCCTGCTAATAATTGCTTTACTACACCGCTGCCGTCATGAACACCTGTAGAAGCTGAAATATCAATTTTTTCCACTTTTGAGGAAATGATACCTACCCATCTTAAACTTTGGCGAATGTCGGAAGGTTTACTGAATACCTCGGAGGATGTAAAGGTCAGATTTTCGGTGTCTATATCAGGAGCGTAGAATCGGTTAAAGAGAACTACGCCCGGAACATCGAGGGCATTTAATCGCTCAACGAAACCCACCAGATTTGTGAAATGAGACCCTAATTTAAATGCAAATGGAATAGATAATTTTTTATTCAGCTTTTCCGCCAGGTCGAAATATATCTTTTCATATTTTTCTGCTTTTGCATTTTTATCCATTGGAAGAACGAAAACATTGACTTCTAATCCATCTGCACCTGCTTCTTCGATTTTCTGCGCAAAATCAATCCACTGTTTTGAAGAAACACAATTAATACTTGCAAAGACTGGAATGGATACTTCCTCTTTAGCCTGTCTAATAAGTTTCAGGTAGTTTTCCACGGAATTATTTTTGATGTAATAATTCACATAATCCATGGCTTCAGGATAATCGGTTCCTTTAGCCAAAGTTCCGGCATCGTATGTTATCTGTTCTTCAAAAAGAGATTTCAGGACAATCGCTCCGGCGCCGTTTTCTTCAAGTTGTTTGATTTTTTCAACTGAATTAGATAGACCTGAACTACTGACAATGACAGGGTTTTTTAATTTTATGCCTAGATAGGATGTTTCCGTATTCATATCTTAATGAGTTATAATTTTATTAGTGTAAATTTAATGATTATTTCTTTTTCCAAAAATTAAACTTCCAATTCTTACTAATGTAGCTCCTTCTTCTATTGCAATTTTATAGTCATTTGTCATTCCCATGGATATTTCTTTGAAGGATTCGGAATCTTTAAAATAATTGGATTTTAGCTGGTGGAAAAATTGTGCCAGTTGTTTAAATTCTTTTCTGATCTGCTTTTCGTCATCTGTAAAAGTTGCCATTCCCATTACTCCGCATATACGTACGTTTTCATATTCTTTGAATTTAGGATTCTTCATCATTTCTTCAGCTTCTTCGTAATTAAACCCGAATTTTGTTTCTTCCTCTGCAATATGAAACTGAAGGAGTACATCTATTACTCTGTTATGTTTTTTCGCTTGCTTATTGATTTCTTTTATAAGCTTTGCCTTGTCAATTCCGTGGATCAAATTGACAAAGGGGGCAATGTATTTTACTTTGTTTGATTGTAAATGGCCAACCATGTGCCATTTAATATCTTTTGGCAATTCCTCGTGTTTTTGGGTTAATTCCTGTACCCGGTTTTCTCCAAACACTTTTTGCCCTGCTTCATAAGCTTCTAAAATAGCTTCATCAGGCTTGGTTTTTGAAATGGCAACCAAACGTACATTTTCAGGAAGCTCTTGTTTTACATTCTTCAGATTTTCTGCAATACTCATCTTTTCAGACCTGTTATTTAAATTCAAAAGTAATAAAAAAAAGCCCCGGATGAAAACCGAGGCTTTATTGTTTTAGTAAAATCCATTTTTCCTTTTAATCTTCAAATTTATAAACAGCAAGGCCACTTCTTAGTTTTGGTTCAAACCATGTGGTTTTTGGTGGCATGATATTGCCTGTATCTGCAATATTAATAAGTTGCTGCAAAGAAACCGGATGGAGTGCGAAGGCAACCTTGTTGTCGCCATTATCCACTCTTCGCTGCAATTCTTTCAATCCCCGAATGCCTCCGATGAAGTCAATTCGTTTGGACCTTCTTAAATCCTGAATATCCAGAACAGGTTCTAGAACTTGCTTTGTAAGGATTGTAACATCCAACACACCAATTGGATCGTTGTCATCGTATGTGTTTTCCTTAGCTGTTAATGCATACCATTTGCCGTCTAAGTACATGGAAAATTCATGAAGCTTTTGAGGACGATAAGGTTCGGAGCCTTTCTCCTCAATACTAAAGCTTTCTTTTAGCTTATTGATGAATTCCTCTGAGCTATAACCATTCAGGTCTTTTATGACCCTGTTGTAATCTAAAATTTGTAATTGGTTATCCGGGAAATGAACAGCCATAAAAAAGTTGTACGCTTCATCGCCGGAATGGTTTGGATTGTTGTCTCTCTTTTCCTTGCCTACCAGCGCTGCAGCTGCAGTTCTGTGGTGTCCGTCAGCGACGTATGTGTATGGAACTTTTTCAGCAAAGAGTTGCTCTATTTTTTGATTGGTATCGTCGCTGTCAACAACCCAGAAGTGATGACCAAAGCCGTCATCCGCAACGAAATCATAATCAGGATCTTTGCTTTTCACTACGCTGTCAACTACTTCATCAATTTCCGAAACTGCCGGATAGGTGAAGAATACAGGTTCCAAATCTGCATTATTTACCCTTATGATTTTCATACGGTCTTCCTCTTTATCCGGACGCGTTAACTCGTGTTTTTTTATGATACCGTTGATATAGTCATCTACAGCTGCTGCTCCTACGATGCCATACTGCGTATTATTATTCATGGTTTGGGCATAGATATAGAATTTGGGCTTTTCTTCCTGCTGTAACCAACCCTGTTCCATGAATTTTTTGAAATTTTCCCTCGATTTTTCATAAACTTCGGGTGCATGAGGGTCTGTTCCCTCCGGAAAATCTATTTCTGACCGGGTAATGTGAAGAAATGATTTCTCGTTACCTTTGGCCATTCCCCTTGCTTCTTCAGTGTTCATAACATCATAAGGGAGACACGCTACCTGTTCAGCTATATTTTTGGGTGGCCTTATGCCTTTGAAAGGTTTTACAACTGCCATTTTTATTTATTTTTTTATTGAGACATCGGGTTTAGTTAACTTTAAATGTGGTATCGCCGTTTTCAAAATAATTTTTTATTTGATTTGCTCCGGCAATTCCAGCATTAATATTGGCTTCAGCTGTTTGCGCACCCATTTTTTTAGGTGTGAAATAGAACCGGCCTTTATATTTCTCTTCAAAAACATCTTTGCAATCGGGTGCGATGTCTGAAATGTAGTTGAAGTCATCTCTTTCTTCCATGATTTTCTGGAGAGAATCTTCACAGATTACCTCTTTTCTTGCTGTATTAACTAAGGTAGCATTTTTGGGCATAATCTTCATCAAATCGTAATTGATGGAAGCCTTTGTTTTTTCATTTGCCGGGATATGGAGGGAAACATATTGGCATGTTTTGTAGAGTTCTTCAACAGAATCAACTGCTTTTATGCCGTCTTTTTCGATGGTCTTTTTGTCTTTGAAAGGATCAAAGGCATATATATCCATTTTGAATCCTTTTGCTATTTCAGCAACAAATTTTCCAACATTTCCGTATGCGTGAATACCAAGTTTTTTTCCTCGCAATTCGGTGCCGGCTTTTCCGTTAAACTGACCTCTGGCAAAATAAACCATCATTCCCAGAGCTAATTCAGCTACGGCATTTGAATTTTGTCCGGGAGTGTTCATTACTACAATGTTTTTGGCACTTGCTGCTTCTAAATCAACATTATCATAACCTGCACCACCACGAACAATAATTTCCAGATTTTCGCCTGCATCAATTACTTCTTTTGTTACTTTATCACTTCTTACTATAAGCGCATTCGCGTCTTTAACAGCATCGATTAATTCAGATTTATCAGCGTATTTTTCAAGTAGTTTGAATTCATAGCCTGCCTCTGAGCAGATATCTTTTATTCCTTCCACTGCATTTGGGTGAAAAGGTTTTTCTGTTGCTACTAATAATTTTTTCATAAGCCTTTATTTTTTTTGAAAAGAGACTGTCTAAAAAGTTTTTGAAAACGAAATCTGAAAATTAAGCTTTACCCTTTGCCCGGCTACTGACGGGTGAAGTTGCTAAAATCTTATTCAGGAACATTCTATACAGCCTCATGAATTATACAATAGATTGATTTTAAGCCTTTTTGTTTTCAAATTCTTTCATGGTTTCTATCAGGGCCAATACACTTTCTTTTGGCAGTGCGTTGTATAGAGACGCACGGAAACCACCAACAGATCTGTGTCCTTTTATTCCAATCATTCCTTTATTAATCGCAAAGTCTAAAAATTCTTTTTCGAGGTCTTTGTAATCTTCGTTCATAATAAATGTAACATTCATTAAAGAGCGGTCTTCTTCATTGCCTACACATGGTTGGAAAAGTTTATTTCTTTCAATTTCGTTATAAAGCATGTCAGCCTTTTCCTTGTTGATTTTATTCATTCCTTCAACGCCGCCTAAATTCTTTAGCCATTTGAGAGTTTGAAGTGCAGAGTAAATAGGTACTACCGGGGGAGTGTTGAATAACGACTCTTTTTTGATGTGTGTTTGATAATCCAGCATGGTAGGGATATCTCTACTAACTTTGCCTAAGACGTCTTCTTTAACTATAGCGAATGTTACACCAGCGGGAGCGAGGTTCTTTTGAGCTCCGCCATAGATAATTGAATATTTTGAAACGTCAACAGGGCGGCTGAAAATATCAGAAGACATGTCAGCAACTAACGGCATGTTTACGTCGTAGTCTTCTTTTATTTCGGTTCCATAAATGGTGTTGTTTGTTGTAATATGGAAATAATCTGCATCGTCAGGTATTTTGTAATCTTTTGGAATATAATTGAATGTGGTGTCTTCAGATGAAGCTACGATATCTACATCACCGAAGAATTTTGCTTCTTTAATAGCTTTTTTAGCCCAGTTTCCTGTGTTAAGGTATGCAGCCTTTTTCTGGAACAAATTATAAGGTACCATTAAAAACTGCGTGCTGGCACCACCGCCCAGAAAAAGTACATGATAACCATCCGGAATATTCAGCAATTCTTTAAATAATTGTTGCGCTTCTTTAATTATCGCATCAAACTCTTTGCTTCTGTGAGAAATTTCCATAAGGGACAGTCCGATGCCATCAAGGTCTTTTATTGCTTCCGCCGTTTTATCTATTGTGTACTGCGGCATGATTGATGGGCCTGCGTAAAAATTATGTTTTTTCATAGTTGATTGATTTAAATTATTAAAAATTTGAATATAGCTAATTTACTTGTGAAATTTATAAAAAATTTATTTAGTGAACAATGAATAATTTCATTAAGACAAGTCGAAAAAGTAACAGCTTGTGGGAATAACAGATATTATCTTCTGTTTTTCTGTTTGTTTACGATAAGAAGAAAAAATGTTCTGATAATTACATTAGGCTAGTTATTATGTGACTGAATATTAATAGTTTGTGTTATATGGGGGTTGTTTTTTATAAGATAGCAAAGGTATTTTCAGACCTGATATTTTGTTTTTATATAACTGATAGTGTTGTTTTTATGGGTGTGTCTGAAAAGGGTGGTGAATAAAGTAGTTGTAATTCGGGTGTTATTGAGCATATTACCTGTTGTGATTTTATTATGCAAGTTTACACGAAATTAGATTTTTTCTGCTGTCTTCTGCCGAAAGCAAGCTACAACAGCAAAAGTTTACCTCTTCTTATTAGCAAAATGTTGTTCATTTTATATGTTTCCCTCTATTCCTGAAAATGTTCGGTTAATCAGGAATTTCGGCTTTTATTATATTCTTTAATTCTTCCATTTTGATAAACAGGTATTTCTTCAGCAGAGTCAGGAGTATGACAATATTCGATAACATCATCCAGCCCAAGTTTCCTGAGTCGTTCTCTTTGTGCGACTTTATCCACATACGAAATGATATCTGGTTTTGCCAGGCTCCATAAGTCAACAGAAGCTTTTGTTGAATCACAGATTGTCTGAAATTTGTTTGAATCCAACAGTATTTCCGACAAGGCTCCGGCAAACAAAGTGTCTTCAAGGCAGAATTTTCCTTTCCAGCCTGCGCAGAGGATGATTACATCTTTTTCTTTATTGATGAGAAGATTAGCGACTGCTGATAGGTTAATGAAAGAACCAATTATCACCATCTGGCTGTTTCTGGCTATATGAATGGCTTTTGTTCCATTTGTTGTGCTATAAGCTACTTGCTTGTTTTTTACTCTCTCAGGGGTAAAATTATATGGGGAGTTTCCAAAATCTGCAAAATCTAATACGTTCCCGTCTCTTTCAGCCGCTACAATATAGCCCTGTTGCTTGTATTTCCTTGCTTCCTCAAGAGAAGGAACTGGTATCATTTCTGAAACCTCATTTTTAAAGGCAGTACAAATAGCTGAAGTTGCTCTTAAAACATCAACAACTACCACATTGGCTTCCGGGTTTTCAAAGTATTTAAACATTTCTGGTGTGAAAACTACTTCCAAATTAGGAGAATGAGTCATAAATCAATAATTATTAAGCTTAAATTTAGATATTGAACAATTCGTATTGAGTTGTTTTAAAAAGAAGCTGCCTAAAAAGTAATAAAATAAGTTTTATAACAACTTTCAGACAGCTTTTTAATTATTTATAACCGTTTTAGCTTATTTCTTATAAATAGGAATGTTAACTATTTCAGCTTTTAATATTTTTTTCCTGATTTTAATATAAATCTCATTGCCTGCTTCAGCATATTCTGTTTTAACATAACCCATTCCAATGCCTTTATTCATCATTGGAGACATTGTTCCTGATGTAACTTCTCCAATTTTTTCTTCGTTTTTATTGATAATTTCATAATGCTGTCTGGGAATTCCTTTTTCCTGCATTACAAAAGCAATAAGTTTTCGACTGACACCTTCTTGTTTTTGTTTCCAGAGGTAATCTTTATCGATAAAGTCTTTGTACTCTTTAAATTTGACAACCCAGTTTAAGCCGGCTTCAATCGGAGAGGTGGTGTCATCAATGTCATTACCATATAGGCATAATCCGGCTTCTAATCTTAAGGTATCTCTGGCACCTAGTCCGATTGGTTTAATTCCAAATTCTTTTCCTGCTTCTAACACTGCATCCCATATTTGCTCTGTTACGCTGTTGTCTACATAAAGTTCGAAACCATGTTCGCCGGTATAACCTGTTGCAGAAATGATAACGTTATCAGCACCCGCAACTTTACCAACTTTAAAGCGGAAAGGTTTCATCTCTGCAAGGTTTTCATCTGTCAATTTTTCCATGGTAGCCTGTGCCTTTGGGCCCTGAATAGCCAAAAGGGACATTTTATCTGAATCATCTTTCATTTCAGCGCCCATGTTATTTTGCTTTTGAAACCAGTTCCAGTCTTTTTCAATATTTGCCGCATTCACTACAGCCATATATTTTTGCTCATCATATTGATAGATGAGGAAGTCATCAATAATACCGCCTTCGCCATTCGGCAGGACTGTATATTGAGCTTTTCCCGGCTTTAGTTTTGATGCGTCATTAGCGGAAACTTTCTGAATAAGGTCATAGGCTTTTGGTCCTTCTATCCAGAATTCGCCCATGTGGGAAACATCAAACATTCCTACTTTTTCTCTCACAGTAATGTGTTCATCCTTCAGACCTGAATATTCGATGGGCATGTTATAGCCGGCAAATTCAACCAACTTGGCTCCTAATTCTTTGTGCTTGTGGGTAAGTGCTGTATTTTTCATATTGATTTGATTATTTGTGATTAATTGATTACGCAAAACTAATAATTTTTTGAAAACTTTAAGCCCGGTCTAATATCAATAGAAAAAGGAGACTCTTTGAGCCTCCTTTTAATAATATAATTAATTGCTTTAGGAACAATATTTTTATTTTTCAAGTATTTCAAATTCTACGCGTCGGTTCTTTTGTCTTCCTTCAGGCGTGTCATTTGTTGCAATGGGCTTTGTGAAGGAATATCCTTTGTATTTTAATCTCGATGCTGAGATTCCTTTTGAAGTGAGATAATCAACTACACTTTTTGCACGAGCCTTTGATAGCTTTTTATTAGCAACATATGAGCCTACATTATCGGTATGTCCGGAGATTTCAAGTTTAACCGAAGGATTGTTTTTCAATAGTTCAACCACTCTACCTAATTCTTCATAAGATTCTTTCTTAAGCTTTGATTTACCCGTTTCAAAATATATGTTTTCAAGGACTACTTTTTTGCCAACCTCAACTTTATCAAGATAGAAGTCTTTATGTATAGAATCATTTTTTATTTCCATCTTATTGAGGTCAATATTATCCGTAAAGAATAAATAATCTTTTGCCGTTACTTCGACACTGTATTTTTTCTTTTCAGGAAGTTTTACTGTATAATTGCCTAATGAATCACTCAGATAAGTAGAGATGATTTTGTTTTGCTCATTGTCAACAACTTGAATCTTTCCTTTTATTCCTTTGTTATTTGTACTATCCTTTATGTCGCCTACGAGGTATAGTGTTGTATCAATGGCTAATTTTTCGGGTTGCTTGTCAATAATGGAAGAGTCAGGTTGTAATTCCCATGCTAATTTTGTAGGTTCTTGCATGAGGAAATAATCCTTTTCTTCCCCAAGAAAAATAACTTCATAGATGTCTTTTCCTCCGTGAGAATCTTCCCGTATTGAGGTGAAATAACCCTTTTTGCCACTGTCATCTATAATTCTGAATAAAAGGTCATCGTAAGGGGTGTTTACCGGATAACCTATGTTAACTGGCTCTTGCCAATTTCCGTCAGCATCTCTCTCGGCATAGAAGATATCGTAACCACCCATGGAATTTTTGCCTTCAGAACTGAAGTAAATTCTGGTACCACGGTCGTTTACATAAACTCCTTCTTCATTTAACCAGGAATTGATTAATCCTCCTAAATTACTTGGCTGTTGCCATTTTCCTTTGCTGTTTTTCTTGGTGGCGAAGATGTCTTTTTTTCCAAGTGTTTCGTCTTCCCATGCTGACACATAATAAAGCGTTCTTTTATCCCTGGAAAAACACATCGCAGATTCTTTCGAATTAGTATTCACTGTATTTGTGAAGTTTTTCGGGCCTCTCCATTTTCCGCGTTTTTTTTCATAGTAATATATGTCGCCATTGTCCTTGTCTCCTTTATAGATATAGATCCTGTCCGGGTCTTCTGTTATTTCTACAATGGCATCATTGTCATCGCTTCGTAGTCTTTTGGGTACGATTTTTGCTTTTGACCATTCTCCGCGTTTTTTATACGACCGGTAAATGTTGGAGTAGAATTTATTATCACCCAGCCAACGGTCGTCGTTTTCTTCGTTTTTGCGTCGGGAAGTGAAATATAGAACACTATCATTTGGGTGAATGATACTACCATAATCATCATATTCTGAATTGACATTTTCTCCCAGATTATTAATATTTACACGTACAGGGTCTTGCATCAAATCTTGTGCATTGTCGCATTGACGTATATAAACATTGATTTCATCACTGCTTTTATCTAAGTCTTCAATAATATCATTTTCCAGGCAACGCTGGTAGTTTTTTATGGCATTTTCAAACTGATAATCCAGGTGATAAGCTCTTGCAAGTAAATAGAAAATGTCAATAGCTACTTCTTCATCTAATGCAAGCGCTTTATTGAAAGCGTTAATTGCTTCTTTATTTTTCCTTAAAGAAAGGTAGCAAACACCCATTTTATAATTTAAGGCTGCATTATCCGGATTATAGTTATATGCTTTTTTGTAATATTTTAAGGCTTTTTCAAAGAAACCAGTACCTTCCTCAAAATAATTATCTGCTTCCCTTCGGTTTTTCCATGCTTCCCTGAAGCCCTCTTTGTTTTCAAGTTTAAAATTTCGTCTTTTTATACGAATGTCTTTTTGACCTAAAACTGTGCATGTTCCGGCAAAAATGAATGTTATAGTCAGAAAGATGGTTAGTTTTTTGTAAATCATTATCTTGGATTTATTTTATTCACAATCTTTTAGATATTTACTTGCCTTTTCAACTTCAAGTTCTTTAGCCATTTTCCAATCTTTACAAGCTTTATCAAATTTCCCCAGGTTTTCCCAGGCTAAGCCACGATTCAGATATGCTTCACCAAGTTTATTGTTTTTCTCAATTGCTTTGTTAAAAGTATCTATGGCTTTTTCAAATTCGTTCTGTTTCAGAAGTACAATGCCTATATTATTTAGAGCTTTTATAGAGGATGAATTAAATTCCTTTGCTTTTCGGTAATCGGAGAGTGCTTCTTCATATTTCTCAAGGTTATTTTTAGCATTTCCCCTGTTCAGATAAGCTTCGACATAATTAGGATCCTCTTTAAGTGCTAAAGTGAAGTTTTCTATTGCTTTTTGAAAATCAGAGATTTTCATATAGGCCTTTCCCAGGTTATTAAATGTAAATGCAGAGTTATCCTTATGTTTTAAAGCTGTTTTATAATCTTTGATTGCACCTTGATATTCACCCTGCATCAGTTTTGAAGTTGCTCGTTCATGGTAGGCATGGAAAAAATCATAGTTTCTATCTATGGCCATAGTAAAGTTCATAATGGCATTGCTGTAATCTTCGTCTTTATGATAAGCTAACCCCCGAAAATAATATACCTCTGCATTCTTATAATCAGTCTGGATAGCCATGGATAAGTCTTCTATAGCTTGTTCTATATTCCCTTCTTCAAAGTATAAGTAACCACGGTAAAAATATGCTTCTCCTTTTTTGCTCCCGTCAGCATATTTAATGGCTTTATTCAGATCGTTTTCAGCAGAACCTATTTTATGTTGTTTAATATACAGTTTACCACGTTCCAGGTAGGCTTCTTCGAATTTAGGTAAGATGTTTAAGGCCTTATTTAAATTATAAATTGCCTGGTCGTAGTTTTTCTCTTCTATGTAATCTACTGCCTCATTAAACTCTTTTTTAGCTTGCTTTTGATTTTGTTGAGCAAATAGGGTGCTGCTCAATAAAAAGGTGCATGAGAATAGCAAAAAAATATGTTTCATCATTTCTTTTTTTTATATCCGATTTTAAGGAAAAAGGTGTGTAAAATTAATAAAAATCCCAATGAAATATACTTTGTTTTAGCTTAAATTTAATAGAAGCCGTAAAATAACTATTAAAAAACAATATAAAGTGATTTTTTTAATAATGGTTCTAAGAAAACGCTCTCCTGGCGCCCGCTGCCCTCAAAATTTTCCGGCATCTGCCGGAAAAATATCCCGCTCAATAACAATTAATTGCGTTTTGACAAAAGGTTACGTAAGCAGGTTTATTTCTGTTTAGAACGAGTTTTTTTAGAGGCACTAAATAGGGTGATTTCTTTATTTGCTAAGCGTTATAGAACAGTTTATAATTCAGGTTATCTATAATCGCGGTTACAGAAGCGGGTTAATAGCAGGAAAGTGCTGAAAAGACAATGCAAACTCTTTTATATTGGAAGTATGTTTTTCTTTTTATATGTTTTTTTATATATTGCATAAAATAATTTCTAAATTTGCAATTGAATAAGTTTCAATTAAGAAGATTTAATAACTCAAAAAAATATGTTATATGCTTAAAAGTGAAACAAGGAATGGGGTTGAAATATTGTCATTTGAAAATGTCAGTAAATTGAACATTCTTGTTGCTCAATCCT